>Ga0066839_10001206_pt1 | contig 10824 bp, 13 predicted proteins | sample ETNtaG_10_FD_66733 | JGI IMG/M metagenome (GOLD analysis project Ga0066839, IMG submission 66733) | Marine microbial and viral communities from oxygen minimum zone, Eastern Pacific Ocean - ETNP201302SV82 | ecosystem: Environmental > Aquatic > Marine > Oceanic | place: Pacific Ocean: Eastern...
ATGTCGCTGATCCGGCCATCGGTCGACGAGTTGATGGACTGCAATTCGTCGCGGCGCAGTTCGCCTCGGATGGTGATCTCATCGGTGAGGGTTCGGATGGTCACCGTCTCGGCGATGGCACGGTCCACACCCGGATTGGCAGATTCGACCTCCCTGTCCCACGGCCGCACGGTGAGGAGCCCGGCGGCTACCCCTCCGAGGAGGATCAGGATGGTCAGGATCTTCTTCATGAGTGGGATCTCCGGATCGGGAAAGAGAAGGCCGCAGCGGCCATGGGACCTGCGGTCATTGGTCGGCGGCCAGGTTCAGCTCGCTGATGCAGGAGCGGATGTCGCCGATGTCCAGGTCGCCGTCCGGCCCGCGGAAGTCCTCGCCGGGACCCAACGAACCGTCGGCATCGGGCATCGGGTCGCTGACCGTCCATCCCTTCCGGCGGAGGCACTCCGCGAGGGCTATGAACTGCTCGTTGTCCTCCCTGATCTTCTCGGGGCTGCGTCCCACACGCGACTTCTGGAACTCCTGCATGGCGGTGACGATCCCGGAGCGTCCTGCGCAGAGGGTCAACGCCTCGATGTAGGCGGGCTGGTTCACCGGATCGCCGGTCCCTAGGTCCGCATTCGGTGGACCGATGAACTCGACGCCTTCGTCGGCAAGGCAACCGTTGAACTCCTCCAGGGCATCCATCATCTGGATTCCCGGAGGAACCTTCTCCTCGGCCAACGGGATGGTCTCCTTGACAGGCTCCGCTGTCGTGGTCGTGGTCGTGGTCGTGGTCGTGGTCGACACCGACGACACGGCCACGTCGTCGGTGTCGACGCTGGTCTCCGACGCCGTCTGGACGCTGGTCTCCGACGCCGTCTGGACGCTGGTCTCCGACGCCGTCGTCCCATCCGAGGCAACTGCGATGGTCGTGGGAGCAGCCGATGTCGTCGACGTCGTGGAGGTCGTCGACGTCGTGCTGACCACGATCTCGGTCGGCGCGTCCTCGGCGAGCAGCGTCACCTTCTGCGTCGTCTCCGACTGTGCGCCACCACAGGCCGTGACCACCACCAGCATCCCGACCAGCGACGCCCGCAGGATTCCAGTCATCATTCCTCCCCTGCCCGTTCCAGCCCGATCTCGCTGATGCAGTCCCGGATCTCATCGGTGTCTATGTCGCCGTCGGCGCTCGAGAACTGGTCGCCCGGGCTGAGCAGCCCATTCTCGTCGGGGCGGAGCTCGCCGATCTCCCATCCCCTGGTGCGCAGGCAGTCGGCTAGTTCTATGAAGTCCTCGTTCGCCTGCCTTATCTCGTCGGGCGCCATGTCCGAACGGGATGTCTGGAAGTCCTGATAGGCATTGGCTATACCGGTCCGGCTGTTGCAGAACTGAAGGGCCTCGAGGTAGCCGGGTTGGTTCACAGGGTCGTTCGCCCCAAGGTCGGCATTGGGGAAGCCGATCCACTGGTAGCCCTCGGCCGCCAGGCAGGCGTTGAAGTCGTCGAGTGCCCCCATGAGCTTCAGGCCCGGGTTGATGTCCTCCTCGGCCAACGGGATGGTCTCCTTCACCGGAGCGACGGTCGACGTGCTGGTCGTCGACGTCGTCGTCGGCACGTCGTCCGACACCGGTTCGGGGGAGGCCACCTCGTCAGAGGCCTCTCCGGCCTGAGCGACGCTCGAAGCTGGGACCGTGGTCTCGGACGCCGTCGCCTCCTCGGAGGACGCGCCGGCCGACGAGGCGACGGACTCGGGAGCTGAGGGCTCGGGGGCAACGGACTCGGGAGCTGAGGGCTCGGGAGCGACGGAGGTCGAGGTGGTGGTCGGGGCCTCGCCGAACCCCGCCGGCACCACGATCTGAGTGGCCTGGTCGGCCGACAGGACCACCACCGTCCTGACGCCCTCCGCGCTCGTGCCGCCCGCGGTGCAGGCAGGTAGGAGCGCGACGAGGCCACAGGCCACTAGGAACAGACGATGCATCGTCGGCAACGATAACGGTGGCTCCGTGTGGGGTAGGTGTTGGGACAGTTAGCACCCTGTGAGCCGGCGACCGCCGACCATGGCCCGTCCGGTTCCCGGCTCCTAACCTTGGCCCGTGGCCGACTTCTTCCAGAACGGCGTCATCGCCACGCTCCACGACCTCGGACGGCGATCCACCGAGGACCTGGAGCGCGAGCTGAAGGCGTGGAGCGGCGAGACGCCGATGTCGCTGATCATTCCCTGCCTGGTGGCCGATCTGGACGCACCGTCCCTGGAGCGGATAGTCAGACAACTGGCCGCCGTCCCCTACCTTGACGAGGTCGTGGTGGGCCTGGACCGGGCCGATGCCGATGGCTTCGCCCGGGCCCGCGGCATCTTCTCGCGACTCCCCCAGCACCACCGGATCCTCTGGAACGACGGACCCCGCCTGCGGGCCATCCGGGATGAGCTGGACGCCCACGACCTCACCACCGGCCTCCCCGGCAAGGGTCGCAACGTCTGGTTCTGCCTCGGCTACTTCCTGGCCGCGGGCAGGGGCCGGATCGTCGCACTGCACGACGCCGACATCCGCGACTACGACCGGTCGCTGCCGGCCCGCCTGCTCTATCCGGTGGCCCACCCGTCCACACGCTTCGGCTTCGCCAAGGGCTACTACCACCGGGCCTCACGTGGGGCCGTGGACGGCGACCGCCTGTACGGGCGGGTGACGCGGCTGTTCGTGACGCCCCTCATCCGGGCCATGGCGGTCACGTTCGGTGAACGCGGCTACCTCGACTACCTCGACAGCTTCCGCTACCCGCTGGCCGGCGAGTGCGCCATGACGCTCGACGTGGCCGAGACCCTTCGAGTGCCATCGGACTGGGGCTTCGAGATCGGCGTGCTGGCCGAGGTCTACCGGCACCTCCCCACGACCCGGGTCTGCCAGGTCGACGTTGCCGACACCTACGACCACAAGCACCGTGACCTCTCGGCCGACGATCCCGACAGCGGTCTCCATCGGATGAGCGCGGACATCGCCAGGGCGATCTACCGCAGGTTGGCGATCTCCGGCGTTGTCCTCTCGGCTGAGGGATTCCGGTCGCTCGAGGCGGCCTACGACCGAACGGCGCTCGACCTGATCGACCGCTACGAGGCTGACGCCGCGTTCAACGGCCTGAACTACGACCGACACGGCGAGGAGGTGACCATCCAGGTCTTCGCCCGGGCCATCGTCCGGGCTGGCGCCGAGTTCCTGGAGGATCCGTTGGAGTCCACGTTCATCCCCAGCTGGTCACGGGTCCGGTCCGAGCTCCCCGACCTGGCGGAGCGCCTGGTGGCCGCCGTGGAGGCCGACGCGACCTCCCAGTAACGACGCGCCCCACGCCCCGGCCGTGGGGAGCAGGTGGTTCGGGCCGTAGGAACCACCAGGGCCGGTGCTGCGGTGGAGGTGATGAGAATCGAACTCACGACCTCTACGTTGCGAACGTAGCGCTCTAGCCAACTGAGCTACACCCCCGCGATCGCCGACGAGCGTAGCGGGATGCTCCGGCGCCGGAACCCCGGTCAGGCGTTGTCGATCAGTTGGCCCGACGGCTCAGCACCGCCTCGTCGCTCATGGCCACGGAAGCGCCCAGGCCGCCAAGCAGCGAACCGCTGGACCGGAACGGAATGACCATGGCCTCACGCTCGACCTCGAGCTGGTGGCGCTGGGTGACGAGCACCGCATAGCAGACGAGCACCAGGTCGACGAGGAAGTGGGCCATCCACACCGCTCCGCCAACGGCGACGCCGGAGAGGAAGGTGAAGGTTGCCATGCCGCCGAGGGCGATGAGCAGGTCACGGCGGCGGCGGCGGGCCGATCGGACGTCGGCGGGCACCGCTGTGGCGGCGGCCCGGATCGAGCGGAGGTGGCTGGCATCGAACCGGCCGGCACCGCGTCCGACGGCCACGAGGGCGAGAACCGGACGCCCGAGGGCGCTGCGATGGCGAATGATCGGCGGCAGCAGCACCGCCATCCACAGAACTCCGAGCCCCAGGAGGATCAGCAACGGTTCTTACCTCTCCACAGACCGTGACGCACGACGGCACCGTAGTTCCGGATCGTTGCAAAATGGTGGACTTCCTCGCGCTCTGGGCGCGAATACTCGCGCGCAGAGCGCGAGTCGTGTTCAGTCGCCTCTGCGCCAGTCGCCGGACCGGCCGCCCGACTTCTCGAGGAGACCCAGCGACTCCACCTGCATCGACCGGTCGCTGGCCTTGCACATGTCGTAGACGGTCAGGGCCGCCACCGCACAGGCGGTAAGGGCCTCCATCTCCACCCCGGTCCGATCCACCGTCTCGGCTGTGGCCTCGATGTCCAGCCAGGACGGGCCGGGGACAAGGTCCACCTGCACGGAGCTGAGCATCAGGGGGTGGCAGAGCGGGATCAGCTCCGAGGTCCGCTTGGCCGCCTGGATGCCGGCCACGCGGGCGACGGCCAGGACATCGCCCTTGGCCACCGTCCCGGCGGCCAACGCTTCGGCCGTGGCGGCCTGCATGGCCACACGGGCCCGGGCCACGGCCCGACGCCGGGTCACCGCCTTGTCACCCACGTCGACCATGCGGGCCCGACCCTCGGCGTCGAGGTGGGTGAAGCCCTCTCCCGCCACGGGGGTCAGCCGCCGATCTGGGACATCGACCGGTTCGGTCGGACGAAGTCGACCGTGGCGATCCCGTGGCCCGCCCACTTGGCCGCCACCGCCCCCTGCAGCAGGTCTCCGACCTCGTCGTCGGACGCTCCCGAGCGCAACGGCGACCGGAGGTCGAACTCCTCCACGGCGAACAGGCAGTTCCGGAACTGGCCGTCGGCGGTGAGGCGGATCCGGTCACACGAATCGCAGAAGCTGCGGGTCACGCTGGCCACCACGCCGATCCCGCCGGCGCCGTCCACGTACCTGTAGCGCGTCGCCGGAGCCGAGGTCCGGTCCACCGGCTCCAGCGGGAAGACCTCGCCTATCCGGGCCACGATCTCGTCCTGGCCCACCACCGCACCCTCGGACCAGGAGCGGTCGGCGTCCAACGGCATGAACTCGATGAACCGGACCTCCACATCCCGCTCGCGGCCGAAGCGTGCCAGGTCGACCAACTCGTCGTCGTTGACCCCCCGCATCACGACCACGTTTACCTTGACCGGGTACAGGCCCGCCTCGATCGCCGCATCGATCCCGTCCAGCACCCGGGGCAGCTCGTTGCGGAGCGTGAGTTCCTCGAACCGGTCGGCACGCAGCGAGTCCAGCGAGACGTTGATCCTCTTCAGCCCCGCCGCCGCCAGCTTGCCGGCCACCAGCCGGAGCGTCATCCCGTTGGTGGTCAGCGACAGGTCGACCGGCAGGTCGGCCAGCATCCCCACGAGGGTCGGCAGGTTGGCCCGCACAGTCGGCTCGCCACCGGTCAGGCGGATGCTGTCCACGCCGTGGCGTTCCACCATCAGCCGTGCAACCCGTTCGATCTCCTCGAAGGTGAGGAGATCCTCCCTGGGGAGCCACTCGAGCCCATCGGCTGGCATGCAGTAGGTACAGCGGAAGTTGCACCGGTCGGTGACCGAGATGCGCAGGTCGCGGTGGACCCGCCCGAAGGTGTCGATCAGCTGTCGGACCACGACGCCAAGCGTAGGGCACCGAACTGCCGACCGGCAGGGTCGACCGTCTCGGCAAAGTCAGCCCAGCAGGATGACCTCGACCTCGTCGCCGTCGCTCATCCCGTCACCGTCGGGCAGGATCGCCAGCCCGGTCGCCGTGGCCATGGCGGCCAGATGGTGCGACCCCTGACCTCCAGCCGACCACGCCAGGTACCGCCCGTCCCGGTACTCCACGACGACCCGTCCGAAGTGGACCTTGCCGTCAGCACGACGGCGGAGCTCACCTACCACCACGGCCTCCACCCTGGACCGGTCGAGGCCCCGGTGTCCCGACATGGCACGCAGTGCGGGGCGGGCGAACAGCTCGAAGGACACCATGGAGGAGACAGGATTGCCCGGCAGCCCGAACACCGGCACGCCGTCGACCAACCCGAATGCCAACGGTTTGGCCGGCTTGATGGCGACCTGCATCCAGCGCATCTCGCCGATTCGATCCAGCACCACCTTCACGTAGTCGAAGTCCCCCATGGAGACTCCACCGGAGGTCAGCACCGCATCACAACCGGCCACGCCGCCCAGGAGCGCTCCGGCGATCGCCGCCTCGTCGTCGGCCACCCGACCGAGGTCGACCGGCACCACGCCCATCTCGTCCAGGAGGCCCAGCAACGCCGGACGGTTGGCGTCCCTGATCTGGCCTGCCATCAGAGGCACCGAACCATCCACCAACTCGTCACCGGTGGACAGCACCCCGACCCGCAACCGCCGGAACACAACCACCCGCTCCACACCGATGCTGGCCAGCACGCCCAGGTGACCCGGGCCGAGGGTGGTGCCGGCCCCGACGACCTCGTCGCCCGGTCGCAGGTCATCCCCTGCAGAACGGACGTGGTTGCCCACCGGAACCTCCACGGCGACGGTCACCACGGACCCGTCGTCGGACACGCTTGTCCGCTCGACCTCGACCACCGCATCGGCGCCGGGTGGCATCGGGGCCCCGGTCATGATGCGGATCGCCTCACCGACACCCACCTCGACGTCCGGTGCGACCCCGGCGGGCAGCGTTCCGACGATGCCCAGGTCGACCGGAGGGACCGCGGTGTCGGCGGCCTGTACGGCGAAACCGTCCATGGCCGTGTTGGCGAACGGTGGCACGGCCTCGGTCGCCACCACGGGTGCCGCCGTGACAAGCCCCCGGGCCTCTGCCAGGGGAACCTCGGAGACCACCGGCCCGGGGCATCGGTCCAGCACGTGGGCCCGGGCTTCGGCGAGGGAGATCACCGAACGAGGATACTCATCGCTTCCACGAGCCTTCATCGCCGGCTATCAACCGCTGGATGTTGGCAAGGTGGCGTAACAGCACGAGGGCGCTGATGCCGGCAGCCACCAGCGACTCCCCAACACCATTGCCGGTGGCGGCAACTGCGGGAGGGAGGGCCACGGCGATGGCGATGGATCCCATCGAGGCCTTGCCGGACACGCGGGCCACAAGGGCGAAGAGGACGATCGACCCCACGGCCAGCACCGGGAACAGGACGATCGAGCCTCCACCGCCGGTGGCCACGCCCTTGCCTCCCCGGAACCGGCGGGTGACCGGCAGGACGTGGCCCACCGTCGCCGCCACCCAGCAGGCCAGGGCCAACGGACGACCGGCGACCGCCATGCCGAGGGCGACCGCCGCGATGCCCTTGCCCACGTCGGCGGCGAAGACGACCAGCCCCGCCCGGCGGCCGGCGGTCCGGAAGACGTTGGTGGCGCCCGGATTCCCCGATCCAGCCGACGTCGGATCCACGCCGGACCGACCGGCCACCAACTGGGCCGATGGCAGGGTCCCGAGCATGTAGGCGACGGCCACCAGGAGGTAGTTCACCGGACCAGCATCACCGACGGCGGGTCACCCGGGGCGGACCGCCGGTAGGATGCGCCGTCGACCAGCCATGGGGCGACCGCTCCACGACACCCGGCGACACAACCACCATGCCTACTTACCAGTACCGCTGCCAGTCCTGCAAGGACGAGTTCGAGGTCCGTCAGTCGTTCGCCGACGAGGCCCTCACCGCCTGCCCGGACACCGACTGCGGTGGAAGTGTGAACAAGGTGTTCAGCGGCGTCGGGATCTCCTTCAAGGGCGACGGCTTCTACAAGAACGACCACGGTTCGGTGGCCAGGGGGCGAAAGGCCGACGCCGGTTCGACGAAGAAGTCCGAATCGGGCTCCGCCGACACGAGTTCGTCCAACGGCTCCGGGTCCGACCCGTCGGGCGGTTCCAGCGACTCGAGCAGTTCCAGCAGTTCCAAGGATTCCGGCGGTTCCAGCAGTTCCAAGGATTCCGGCGGTTCCAGCAGTTCCAAGGATTCCGGCGGTTCCAGCAGCACGAACGGCTCCGGGGACAAGGCCACCGCCTCGGCCGGCTGAGCCGGACCACCCCGGGGTCGTCGACCCGCTTCCCCCATCTCCCCCGCAACGCCCTTCTCCAGTCCTCCGTCCGAGGACGTCCGGGAGGACACGTGTCCTACCTGTTGGCCCGGCTCCGCCTCTGGGCCGCCCACCACCGTGTCATCTGGTGGACCTGTGCCGCCGCCCTCGCCGGGCTCACCGGCGTCACCGTGCGGGCGGCCACGAACGCCGAACCATGTATGGCCGCCCCGGAGACCAGCCCCGCAGACGGCCCACTGGCGACGAGCGGGGCGTGGCGCTGGGGCGCGGCGCCGACCCCCTGCCATTAGAGGTGGGCGACATGCTGGACCTCTGGTCGGTGGACGACCTCACGGCCAGGGGCCACCTGGTGGTGGCGGGTGCCCGGGTGCTGGACCACCACGACCGGACGGTCACCGTGGCCATCCCCGCCGAGCGGGTCGGCGACGTGGCCGCCGCCCTCGGCAGGGGCGACCTGCTGACGGCCCTGGTGCCCGACTAGGCCGGGCCGACGCCGGGTCGCTCCGTCAGCGCACCTACGAGGCCAGGAGCCCTAGCACCCCCAGGCCGACTACCACCCGGTAGACGGCGAAGGGAGCCAACCCCACGCGTGCCACCAGGCGCAGCAGCAGGTGGACGGCCATCCCGCCACTCACGGCGGCGGCAGCCATTCCGACGAGGATCGGACCCCACCACCCGGCGGGAACCGAGAGGTCGACCGCAGCGATCAGCCCCGCGCCGGCGATCACCGGCAGGCTCATCAGGAACACCAGCCGGGCTCCGGCCTCCCGTTCGAGCCGCATCCCCCTGGCCAGGGACAACGTGACGCCCGAACGGGACACCCCGGGCTGAAAGGCCAGCCCCTGGGCGACGCCGAGTGCGACCGCCTCGCCGAACGACAGGTCGTCGAACCCCCGCTCGCCAGGTCGGCGATCGGAGATCCAGAGCACGACGCCGAAGGCGACGAGGCACACCGCGACCAGCCACCTGCGATCGCCTAGGTCGCCGGTCGTCGACACCACTACCAGGCCCAGCAGGCCGGTCGGGACGGCGGTGGTGGCCAGCAGCCAGGCCGTGCGGGCATCGCCCACCAGCGGTCCCCTGGCCGCCAGCCAGCCGATCCCGGCCGATCCGTACCGAACCACGTCGGCACGCAGGTAGACCACGGCACCCAGCAGGGTCCCCAGGTGGAGTGCAACATCGAAGGCGTTCTCCAGGGACCCGTCGCCGCCGAAGTGGTCCCAGCCGAACAGCCACGGCACCAGCGCCAGGTGCCCGCTGGAGGAGACCGGCAGGAACTCGGTCAGGCCCTGGACCAGTCCCAGCAGGATGGCGTGGAGGATCGGCACGGCCCGACCGACGGCGTCCCTAGACCCCGGACACCGTGAGCTCGCCGATGACCAGGGTGACCCCGGCCGCCCGCATCGGCAGCCACTGGACGTCGTCTCCAATGGCCGTCACGTTGTGGAGCATCTTCTGGATGGTCGAGGCGATGGTGAACTCGCGGACCGGCTCGGCCAGCTCCCCATCCCGGATCCGCAGGCCCTCGGCGCCCGTGGAGAAGTCCCCGCTCACCGGGTTCACCCCGGAGTGGAGGCCGCTGACCCCCTGGACCAGCAGGCCGTCCCGGATCCCGGAGATCAACTCGGCGGGCGACCGGTCGCCAGCCACGACGGCTACCGCACGGACACCCACGCCCGGGGTGGAGGAGTAGCCACGAACCGCCGAACCGGTCGACGAGGTACCCGCCCGGCGGGCCGTCTCGCTGTTGTGGACGAACCGCTCCAGGCGACCGTCGGCCAGCAGGACGTTGCGGCGCGTGGCCAGGCCCTCTCCGTCGGTCCCTGTCGCCGTGTAGGCCGCAGGATCCGTGGGATCGTCGATCAGCGTGAGAATCGGGGCGGCGACGTCCTCCCCGAGCCGTTCGGCGAACAGCGATCGGCCCTTCTGGACGGCCTCGCCGCTGAGCGTGCCACCCACGATCCCCAGGAACTGGGCGCTGACCCAGGGGTCGAGCACCACGGTCATCCGGCCCGAGGGAGGCTTCACCGCTCCCAGCATCCGGGTGGAACGCTCAGCCGCCTCGGCCGCCGCCGCTGCCACGTCCAGGTCGCCGGGCTGGCGTCCCAGCGAGAAGCCGAAGCCGGTCTGGGTCTCACCGTCCTGCTCGGCCAGGGCGTAGGCCGCCAGGAAGCACCCGGTCTCGCGGCTGGTGGAGCGGATCCCGGTGGTCGTGGCCACCGCGCTCTCCGAGATCGAGTCGGAGTACTCGGCCGACTCCACCCCGCTGATGCGATGGTCGGCCGACCGGGTCAGGCGCTCCAGGTCCAGGGCCAGCTGCACCTTGGCGTCGGTCGGGTGGTCCAGAACCGACGCCCTGTAGAGGTCCATCTCGGCCGGTGCCACGCCGTCCGGCTCGGCCAGGGCGCAGTGCTCGTCGGGGGTGGCGAAGCCCAGGTTGTCCCGAGCCTCCCGCAGCACCTCGGCCAGGGCATCCGGGTCCAATGTGCCCGCGTATGCGAAGCCCTGGCGCCCGTCGCGGACCACCCGGACCCCGACACCGCGGGACTCGGCGGCTGTCAGCGACTCCACCTCACCCTCGTAGGCCCTCACCTCGGTCTCGCGTTCGTGAACGACCACTGCCTCGACCTGCTCGCCGGACTCAGCCCATCCGACGATCCGTCCGGCGATGTCCAGCAACTCGGACACCTCAGGCCGCCGTTCCGCCGACCGTCAACCTGGCCACCCGGAGCGTCGGGGTCCCGTCCCCAACCGGGACTCCCTGGCCGTCCTTGCCACAGGTTCCCGGCGAGCCCATGGCGAAGTCGCCGGCGATGGCGTCGATGTCTCTCAGTACCGCCG
>Ga0066839_10001214_pt1 | contig 10792 bp, 7 predicted proteins | sample ETNtaG_10_FD_66733 | JGI IMG/M metagenome (GOLD analysis project Ga0066839, IMG submission 66733) | Marine microbial and viral communities from oxygen minimum zone, Eastern Pacific Ocean - ETNP201302SV82 | ecosystem: Environmental > Aquatic > Marine > Oceanic | place: Pacific Ocean: Eastern...
TTGCCAGCTGGTGGGTACCCCCGGTGGGCTTTCGGTGAATCTTCCTGCTGAAGATCAAGCTGTTTCCGGTGGGGATGAGGTAGGAGGGTCTGGTCGTTTGGGAGAAATGCGAAAGCAAGATATCCCAACTGGAGACTCCATAGTCTCAGAGGAAGCACTGCAAGATACTTCGCAGAATGAGCTGATAATCCTTGAGCTTGGGATGCTACTTCCATTTGGGGGACCACCAGGACTTGCCGAATTTGCTCGACTGATAGCTGAAGGGGTTGAAGTCGCAGCAGTGGAAATGAGTGAAGCCCTATTAGACGTGCGAATCACCTCAGTGGATGATCAGGGTGACCCGGCGCTCACTCGGGTCCTAGTTAGGGAACTTGAGGATTCAAGTATACGAGGAGTGGTAGGATTTCTAGAAGATGCTTCTCTTGAGATTGCCGGGAGTGCACGTCAGATAGGGGTCCCTCTTGTTTCACCCACTGCCCGAAGTGCCTCCCGTGCAGGGGAGGGAGTTTATTCTCTGGAAGGTCCAGATCCGGTAGCTGCTGCGGAGATGGCCAGGTACGCCTCTGAATTTGGGTACACCCGAATTGCAGTATTGCACTCGCAAAGCTCGGAATCGGCTCAAGAGGCCGACGCATTCGAGGAAATGTCGAGAAGCCTAGGCCTGCCAATTGTTGGCCGTTACGCATATCAGGTAGGAGCAACTTTCTTTGGTGAAGAAATCATAGAGGCCCAGAATGCCTTGAGGGCTGCGGAGATTGCAGCACTCGGTCTCAAGGAAGACGACACTCTGCATGTAGAGATGCTTGAGCCTGTCGCACTCTTTTTACCCATCCCCCCAGAGGATGTGGAGTTCATCGCACCCCAGATAGTTCACTACGGATTGGACACACTAGCCATTGATATACTCGGGACATCTGGATGGACTGACCCTCAGGTACTGGAGACAGTGGACCTTCGTCATACCTCAGGAGTGGTTGCTACTTCCTCTGTAGGTCGTACGGAAGATAGAAGTACGTCTATACAATTCCGGGAAGCATACGAAAGGCATTTCCAGAGAAGTCTCATCAGTGGAGTTCCTGCCCTCGGTTATGATACTGTACTTCTACTTATTGAAGGTCTGAAGGGGGGCGCTGAATCTCCAGAAGAAATTAGAATAGCAATCGAAGGGTTACATGAAATTGAGGGTGCAGCTGGTATTTACTCACTTGTCGATGGGCGAATTCTCCGGCGTACCGAAGTAGTTTATATCGATGAAGGCATTCTTCTACCTGTCGGCTGAAGCCTAAGAGTCTGATGTCAATATATGAGAAACTTAAAAGGCTCGAGGAATTGCGACGCAGATCCGAAGAGGGTGGTGGAGAAGAACGTCTCTCTGCCCAACATGGGAAGGGTAAGCTTTCTGCGCGTGAACGTCTGAGTCTTCTACTAGATGAAGACTCGTTTATAGAATTAGATCGGTTTGTAACTCACCGATCTGTAGAATTCGGACTTGATCAGAAGAAGATCCTTGGGGATGGAGTCGTAACCGGTTACGGTGCAATCCATGGGCGATTGGTATATGTGTTCAGCCAGGATTTTACGGTTTTTGGTGGCTCACTGTCTGAAGCTCATGCTGAGAAGATCGTGAAGATTCAGGACCTAGCTTTGCAGAACGGGGCCCCAATCATCGGATTAAATGATTCCGGAGGCGCACGTATACAAGAAGGTGTTGTAAGCCTCGGGGGATATGCTGACATTTTTCTAAGGAATACACTCGCCTCGGGAGTGATTCCCCAAATTAGTGTCGTCCTTGGCCCGTGCGCAGGTGGGGCGGTGTATTCACCTGCAATCACTGATTTCGTCTACATGGTTAAGGGGACCAGTTACATGTTTGTTACCGGTCCGAATGTCGTGAAGACCGTGATGCATGAGGATGTTGACATGGAAGGTTTGGGTGGGGCTGAAGTGCATGCTTCAGTATCTGGAGTTGCACACTTTGCATGTGATAGTGAGCCTGAATGCCTAGCATCGGTGCGTGAATTGATGGGTTATCTGCCTCAAAACAATACCGAGTTACCACCGGTCCTAGAGTCTTCTGATTCCTTTAACCGCAGAGACGATAAGCTCTTGGCAATAGTACCTGACAACCCCAATCAACCCTACGATATGCGGGAAGTCATCAAGTGTGTGGTCGACGAGGGTGACTTATATGAGATCCATGCTCAATTCGCCCAGAATATCATTGTGGGCTTTGCGCGTCTGGGTGGAAGGACTGTAGGTGTTGTGGCGAACCAGCCTGAATCTTCCGCAGGTGCACTTGACATTGATGCGTCGGACAAGGGTGCTCGATTCGTTCGGTTGTGTGACGCCTTTAATATCCCCTTGGTCGTTTTCGAGGATGTCCCTGGCTTCCTGCCCGGAGTAGCCCAGGAACATGGAGGCATTATTCGTCATGGAGCCAAACTTCTATACGCATTTGCAGAGGCAACCGTACCAAAACTTACGGTCATTACCCGCAAGGCCTACGGTGGGGCTTACGATGTGATGAATTCCAAGCACATTCGTGGTGATATCAACCTAGCATGGCCTCAAGCTGAGATTGCCGTGATGGGCCCAAAGGGGGCGGTAGAGATTCTGTTCCGGCGAGAATTGGACGAGGCTGAGGATTCAGAAGCTGCTGAGGCCGCACAAATTGAAGAGTATCGAGAAACATTTGCCAATCCTTATATAGCCGCTGCCAGAGGCTATGTAGATGATGTGATAGACCCCCGGGAGACACGTGAGCGGCTGATTAGCGCCCTGGACATGTTACAGAACAAGCGTGACCAAAATCCACCTAGAAAACACGGAAATATCCCATTATAGCCTACCAGAGTGTTGAAGCAGTTTGGAGTGAGATAGAGGAAGTTGTAGCCCCGTCCTATTGAGCTCCCACCTGAGGGCACTTCACTTGCAAGTTTTGGTTAAAATGGCGTAAAACATTGAACTTCTATCTCTTTCTGATTCAATAAACTCCTTGATCCGCTCTCTTTTAGTAGCTAACCGCGGTGAAATCGCCGTGCGTATAGTCAGATCCGCTCAGGAACGTGGGATCCGCACTATAGCTGTGTACTCCGATCCTGATCGATTGGCACCACATGTCCTAGCCGCTGACGAGGCATACCACATCGGTCCAGCCCCCTCTTCAGAGAGTTATCTAAAGGCAGGGCGCCTCATTGAGGTGGCTAAGGTCGCCGGAGCAGATGCGATTCATCCTGGTTACGGGTTCCTTGCCGAGCGTTCTTCATTTGCAAAAGCGGTGGAAGATGGGGGGCTGATATTCGTTGGACCTTCGTCTGAGGTCATTGAGGTGATGGGTGATAAGATCCAGGCAAGGCGCTACATGCAGGATGCCGGTATTTCTATAATTCCGGGGGTTACTGAACCCCTATCCACTGTTGAAGCGGCCTTAGAAGTCGCACAGGAAATCGGTTTTCCCGTGCTGGTTAAAGCTGCTGCTGGAGGGGGGGGGAAGGGGATGCGAACAGTGGAAGGGGCGGACCAATTTAGTGCGGCCTTCGAGGCAGCTCAAAGAGAAGCATTTTCGGCTTTTGGAGACCGTACGCTCTATCTAGAACGCGCGCTTAAGCGACCTCGCCATATCGAAGTTCAAATACTCGGAGATATGCAGGGCTCCGTTGTTCACCTGGGAGAACGCGAATGTTCGATCCAGCGTCGACATCAGAAACTTGTTGAAGAAGCACCAGCTATCGCACTCTCCACAGCGGAGCGCGAGTCCATAGGACGAACTGCAGTGCAAGCGGCAACAGCTATCGGATATACCGGGGCAGGGACTGTCGAGTTTCTATATGAAGACGGGAACTATTATTTCCTCGAAATGAATACTCGAATCCAAGTAGAACATCCGGTAACTGAGCTAGTAACTGGTCTGGATCTTGTGGACTGGCAAATTCGTATCGCTTCCGGAGAAGCACTCGACTTCACCCAAGAGGACGTGCGGATATCAGGGCATGCGATCGAGTGTAGAATCACCGCAGAGAACCCGCAAATGGGACTTCTTCCTTCCACGGGAACCGTGACCCGCCTCGAGGTACCAACCGGACCCGGAGTTCGTTGGGATGGTGGGATAAGAGAAGGCTCTTACATCTCCGAGCACTATGACCCCTTGCTTGGGAAGCTGATAGTGCACGCGAGCACGCGAGCTGCTGCGATACAACGCATGGCCAGAGCCCTTGATGAACTTCTATTACTTGGGGTTGAAAATTGTGCATCATTTCAACGAAGAGTTATGGATGAACCAGATTTTGTAGAGGGGCGCCTTTCAATTCGATATCTAGAAGAACATCCGGAGTTGCTCAATGAAGCCCCAGTAGATCCAGAAGTAGTTCGCTCGATTGCAATTGCTGGAGCGCTCCTTGAGGCAAAGGAAGACCAACGGACCCGCCTATCTCGAACAACACCTAGAATGTCACGTTGGCAGTCAGAAGGGATATTACGGGAGCCCCCTAGAGGATGATGCTTAACGTACCTGCTAGTGGACTCGCAGACATCACGATCCGAAGTCTAGCCTCGGATGGATCAGGAGTAGGCGAGCTACCTGACGGACGTATCATCTTCATACCGCGTAGTGCGCCTGGAGACAAAACTCGTGTCAAAGTGACCGCACTAAAACGTCGATGGGCGAGGGGTCAGCTTGAGGAAATCCTGCACCCTACTGAGGAACGGAGCAGTCCTCTTTGTTCACTTTATGACAAGTGTGGCGGATGCTCTCTCCAGCACATCCCGTACTCAGAACAATTGAAATGGAAGGGGAGGTTTGTGGTAGAAGCCCTGTCGAGGATTGGAGGGCTAGAAGTGGACAAGGTCCCGGTCACAGCCTCACCACATCTGTCACAGTATCGTAATAGGATGACGTTCACGCTCAGAAGACTTCGCGCTGGGAGAGTTGTGGCCGGCTTCCATGGGCTCGATCGACCTAGCCATGTCATTGATGTGAAGGGTGAGTGCATCCTACCTGAGCCAGAGATAACCTCTGCCTGGACATCTCTTAGAGACAACTGGGGAACCGGCGCCAGACGACTACCATTCGGAGGACGTCTGCGGCTAACCCTCCGAAACTCAAAGTCAGGCATAGATCTACTCATTGAGGGTGGAACGAGTGCCTGGAATCCTGAAGCTTTGATGAAACATGTATCGTCGATATCCACTGTTTGGCATGAACCCTCAGATACGGGTGCTATAGAATTGGTCTATGGCAGAGTTCATGAAGACATATGGATTGGGGAAGAACTCCTCTTAGTCGGCGATGTCTTCCTCCAGGTTAATCGCGCTGCTGCCCAGCTATTACAGGAGCACGTGATAGCAACAGCTGGGTCACCAGATAGCGCAGTCGACGCATATTGTGGAGCCGGCTACTACGGCCGACAGCTCGCTAATTCAGGTGCCATGGTTGTGGGGATTGATGTGAATGGGGCCGCCCTAACGTCTTCACGTGAGAAGAGGAGCGGCAATTACCGTACAGTTCAAGGCGCAGTTGAAGAACACTTATCAAATTTTCTACCTGTAGACTTGTTAATTCTTAATCCTCCACGTAGCGGGCTAGAGAGCACAATTCCGCTTCAAATTCTAGATGCTCCCCCAGAAACGATAATCTACGTTAGTTGTGATCCAGCTACCCTTGCTCGTGACCTCAATCGACTGGGACCCGCCTATGCATTGATAGAGTATCAAGCATTTGACCTTTTCCCTCAGACTGCGCACATCGAAACCGTCGTGGTTCTGAGGCGATGTGAGAATCAATGATTTACGAAGTCAGGGTGGAAGACTCGACTTTTGAAATCGAGATTACTAGTGACCTAGTGAGGATTAATGGAGAATCGGTTCTTGTGGATTTGGCCACACTTGAGAAGACGAACGATTACAGCCTGATCCTAGATGGAGTTTCCCAGCCTATCCACGCAATCAAACGGGGTAGGGGGGCGTGGGACATCCTATGCAACAAACGCAGGTTCTATGTGAATGTGCTTGACCGACTCGGTAGGGCTATCAAGGCAGTGGAACTGCAAGAAATTGAGGTCCAGTACCCTGAAGCAGTCATTGCGCCCATGCCAGGTACGATCGTCAGTGTAGAAGTTGAGGAGGGAGAGTCAGTTGAGGCAGGACAGGGTCTCGTAATCGTAGAAGCAATGAAGATGGAGAACGAGGTGAGGGCACAGGCAGGCGGGTGTGTCCAGGTAATCCATGTAGCGAGTGGAGATGCAGTAGAAAGGGGTAAGATCTTGGTAGAGCTTGTGCCACTCGAAGAGGGGACGATCTGAGTAATGAAGGGAAAGGGGAAAGATCAGCCAGTTTGCACCGACAGTGGTATTGAAGTAGAGACTGTTTACAACACGGCAAACACTGAAGAAATCCCTCCCCCTGGGACCTTTCCTTTCACCAGAGGAATCCATCCAGATATGTATAGGGAGCGTCTATGGACGATGCGGCAGTACGCGGGCTTCGGCACTCCTCAGCACACGAATGAAAGATTCCACTACCTCCTAGAACGCGGGCAAACGGGACTCTCAGTCGCATTCGACCTGCCGACCCAAATGGGACATGATTCCGATGCTAAAATAGCAATGGGTGAGGTTGGACGGGTTGGAGTAGCCATAGATTCCCTTGAAGACATGAAAAGCCTGTTCGGAGGGATACCTCTAGGCAAAGTATCCACTTCAATGACCATCAACTCTACTGCTGCGGTCTTGTTAGCCCTCTACGTTGCAGTTGCGGATGAGCAGGGTGTTGCCCGCGATCTACTTGGTGGCACACTACAAAATGATGTTCTCAAGGAATACGTAGCGCGTGGAACATATATCTACCCAGTAGAGAATAGCCTCCGCCTAGCCACAGACATTATTGCCTTCTGCAAAGATGAACTTCCGAATTGGAACCCTATATCCATCTCGGGCTACCACATTCGCGAAGCGGGTGCTACTGCTCCTCAAGAACTTGCGTTCACATTCGCTAATGGTCTGGAATACGTAGCGCGTGCAGTCGAAGCCGGACTTGATATCGAGGCTTTTGCTCCTCGTCTCTCGTTCTTTTTTGCAGCTCATAATGACCTTCTCGAGGAAGTAGCGAAGTTTCGGGCCGCCCGTCGCCTCTGGGCCTCACTTTTGAGGCGACATTATGAAGCGTCCGACAATTCGTGTCGCCTCCGATTCCACACTCAGACGGGTGGTTCCACATTAACTGCTCAACAACCTCTCAATAATGTCGTTCGTGTAACGATACAAGCTCTTGCGGCTACACTAGGTGGTAGCCAATCCCTTCACACAAACAGCTACGATGAAGCTCTTACTTTACCGACAAAGGAAGCGGCTAAACTGGCCCTTAGGACACAACAGATCATTGCCTCTGAATCGGGTATAACAAGAACGGCAGACCCGCTTGGGGGTTCATATTATGTTGAGGCTTTGACTAACGAAATTGAACGTTCGGCCCTCAACTACCTAGAAACAATTGAAGAATTAGGGGGCGCGTCCAAAGCTATCGAGTACATGGTGGAGGAAATCCAAACTGCAGCATATAAAGTTCAGCTAGATGTAGAATCTGGGCGTAGAAAAATCGTAGGAGTAAACGTACATACCGAAGAGGACGAGGCTCGACGTATAGAGAAGCCCGACTACGAGATATTGGAGCAGGAACAGATCACTCGTCTCAGGTCACATAGGGAGCGAAGAAGAGATGTCGAGATCAGGGCTCAACTTGAAGATGTACGTTCAACCGCCCGTGGAGATGAAAATCTTATGCCCCGACTCATTTCATCCGTGAAAGCTGGTGTAACGTTAGGCGAACTAAGTGATGCCCTTCGTTCAGAATGGGGTGCCTACCACGGGTAGGCACCCATGCCCCCGATAGTTAGCTTCGTTACCCATGCCAACCTACGATTACCGCTGCCCAAACGGGCATCAGTTTGAGGTTTTCCAGAGGATCTCCGTAGCCCCCGGAGCCGAGTGTCCAGATTGCGGTGAAGATTCAGAACGAATGATTTCAGGGGGTGCAGGCCTCATTTTTAGGGGAGAGGGCTTTTACATCACCGATTACCGATCTGAGGACTACAAAAAGAAGGCTTCTTCAGAGAGTGGTGGAGCGACCAGTAAGTCAGATTCGGATTCGGGAGTGGAGAAGAAATCCTCCCCAGATCTCAATAAGGAGACCTCGAAGAAGAGATCTAAGTCTGAAACTGAAAGCTCTGGATCAAGATCACCTGGCTCCAAATCCGATAGCTGAACAGTGCTCCATGAACCCATAGGATCCGCTCTTAATGCGGTGATCAAAGAAATGGGAATGGGTGAAGTGGAGATCGATCTTGAACGTCCACGCGACCCTAGCCACGGTGATGTTACGTGCAACATTGCCCTAATCCTATCCGGAAGACTTGATAAGCCTTCTCGCGACATTGCAGAAGAAATCGCTGCTCGGATAGAGAAGGACACAGCCGGGATTGCATCAATTGAGGTTGCCGGCCCTGGATTTTTGAATTTCAGGCTATCTGCGGTTATGGCTACATCGATCTTAGACGAGATCGTAGCCAAGAACGAGGCTTTCGGAAGGGGGAACATCCGCGAAGGCGCGCAAGTTATGGTCGAGTTTGTATCCGCCAATCCCACTGGGCCACTCCACCTCGGTCACGGCCGACAAGCTGCCCTGGGAGATGCGATTGCTTCTTTGCTTGAGTGGACAGGATGGCAGGTGCATCGAGAGTTCTACTACAACGATGCTGGAACACAAATAGATAAGCTCGTTGAGAGTGTACGAATTCGATATCTAGCTCGATTCGGTGGACAGGGGGAGATACCCGAAGGAGGGTACCATGGTCAATACATCAATGAACTTGCTGAATCATTAGCCGAGGAATTCGGGGATCAGTTTGTGATTGATGAATCGGAGAAAGCTACAGAGCAGATCCGTAATTTCTCAGTCCGATCCGTTCGGGGGGAACAAGACCGTGATCTGAATGATTTTGGAGTCCACTTTGACGAGTACTATCTCGAATCTTCCTTACATCACACCGGCCGTGTGAAGTCAACGCTGGAAGCTCTAAGGGAAACAGGGTTAGTGTATGAACGGGAAGGAGCCACTTGGCTCAAAACGACAGAATTTGATGATCAAAAGGATCGGGTAATGGTCAGGAAGAATGGCCTCCCGACATACTTCCTTCCCGATGTTGCATACCATATGCATAAGTGGACACGAGGGTACGAACGTGTGATTAATGTCCAGGGGTCGGACCACCATGGTACTGTTGATCGCGTAAGGAGCGGGCTACAGGCCCTAGGGCTGCCGCGGGGGTATCCAGAATACGTACTGCACCAAATGGTTCGGGTCGTGAGAGAAGGAAGTGAAGTGAAATTCTCGAAACGGGCTGGCACCACCACCTCCCTTCGGGAACTCTATACCGAAGTTGGCACTGATGTGACTAGGTACTTCTTCCAAATGAGGAAACCGGATGCTCAGATGGTCTTTGATTTAGATGCAGCGCTCGACTACTCTGATAAGAATCCGATGTACAAGATCCAGTACGCTCACGCTCGGATGCACTCGATCTTCGCCAAGGCACAAATTATGCCCGAGGAGATTGAATCAGGATCAGCTGATTTAGCTCTGCTCACGGACAATCATGAGCGTCTGCTTATTAACCAACTCAGAGATTTCCCTAGTGTACTAGCCCGTGCAGCGGAGAATTGTGCCCCACATATCGTGTGTGAGTACCTTGAACAGACCGCCGGCGTAGCAAATACCTGGTACCATGCCGGTAATCCAAGCCGAAATCCAAATCTCGCAGTACTCGTAGATGATTCCAAGATTCGGGGTGCGCGGCTTGTCCTCGCTCGGTCCTTGCAGATTGTGTTGCGTAATGGGCTTACCATCCTAGGGATCACTGCACCTAAAAGAATGATGCAGGAGATAGCGAACGATGGCACGTGAAAGCTTTTCGCTTAACCGGATTCTCTCGGTATGTCGATCCTTGCAGTAGGTAGTGTTGCTCTAGACTCAGTAGATACTCCATTCGGTCATGCGGAACGAGTGATCGGTGGATCTGCGGTCTTCTTTTCAGCTTCCGCCTCACTCCTGAGCGATGTTAGCGTCGTGGGTGTAGTAGGAGATGATTATCCACTCGATCAGCTTGCATTTCTCAAGAATCGAGGTGTAGACCTCTCAGGAATTCAGAGAGAGCGCGGAGAAAGCTTCTCTTGGGTAGGAAGGTATCATTCTGACCTAAGTGGCCGTGATACGATAGAGACACGCCTTGGAGTGTTCGAAGGATTCAACCCAAGAATCCCCAAAGAACTTCAGCAGTCAGAATATGTTTTCTTAGGAAACATAGACCCAACTCTACAGCACCAGGTATTAGACCAAGTAGATTCACCTACCTTGGTAGCTTGTGACACCATGAATTACTGGATTGAGGGCAAACGCGAATCCCTCATCGACCTCCTAGCCAGGGTCGACATCCTTATACTCAACGATGAAGAAGCCCGTCAACTCTCCGAGAAATCAAACCTGCTTCAAGCATCCCGATGGATCCAAGAAAGGGGACCTCAGGTGGTTGTGGTAAAAAAGGGAGAACACGGGGCTGCACTCTTCGCTGACGACTGGGTCTTCTTTGTACCAGGATTCCCTCTGGAGCAGGTATTTGATCCGACCGGTGCTGGTGATGCTTTTGCAGGAGGACTTCTCGGATACATATCGCAAAGAGATTCCACCTCAGTTGCCAACCTTCGGCGAGCTATGGTATATGGGTCTGTGCTCGGTTCATTCGCGGTGG
>Ga0066839_10001221_pt1 | contig 10773 bp, 11 predicted proteins | sample ETNtaG_10_FD_66733 | JGI IMG/M metagenome (GOLD analysis project Ga0066839, IMG submission 66733) | Marine microbial and viral communities from oxygen minimum zone, Eastern Pacific Ocean - ETNP201302SV82 | ecosystem: Environmental > Aquatic > Marine > Oceanic | place: Pacific Ocean: Eastern...
GCTCTAACCTCACTAACACCAAAAATTTGATCAAGTATCATTAAGCTTGTGGAAAGCTTGTTATGATTTCCAATCCAGCAATTAACATGAATCGAGCTAGTCTTTGCAATCGCTCCAGCGTGTTCAACGATATTAACTATTTCAGACACTTTTTCAAAAGGAAGCGGAGAAACATCTTCGGCAAAATCGATAGCCAGGTCTGTAAGCCTGAAATCATGATCAGACGCAAGAGCTGCGCCTGGTACATTTGCAAGAATGGTTTTTTTTATCTTTTGAAGAAGCCCATAGTTTTCTTTTCGCACTTTTTCAGTTTGACAATATTTGTGCTGCATCATTTTAGAGTTATGGTCATAACTGTAGAAAAATGCACCACTCTCTCCAACAACTCCACCTACTGGCCACATTCTAGCAATGTGATCGCACCAACCTGCACAACGCCCTGTAACAGGTATAACCGTATAACCTGACTCTGATAATCTTTCCATAGCAACATATGCTTCACCGGTCAATCTTCCATCTGTCGTTAAAGTATCGTCTATATCAGTAAGAATAATTTTTATCTCATCTAATTGTTGTTGTGACATGGTTGACAGATTATCCATTTTTGCTCCTATTAAAATTTGACCAATAACAATTTCAAGATTATCTAGATTAGATAATTGTATAAATCTAAATTCCTTTTCAAAAATTAAATGAGCACTTTAAAGCTATACTCAGGACCAAGGAAAAATTCGGCACTCTATTTTGTTCCATTATGCAGATGTGGGTAAAACAGATGCGTGTCACCAAAATGACCGATTGGAATGCTGTGCGTCATTATTCCACCACGCATTTCATGCAACAAAAATGCACCAGGTTCTTTGGTCAGGCAGTGTGGAGCTCCTTCGCGCAAATCCATAGTGGCAGCATGCGATGTACCTGGCGCAATTTGGCAGATCACACTGCCAAAAGATGCGGTAATATTTCGATGCATGTGGCCACAGACCAGCTTTAATTCGCCTAGATATTCTGAAAGGATGGTTTGAAATTTTCCGCTGTCGCGCAGATTATGTTTATCCATTGTTTCCATCCCAGTCAGAATGGGCGGATGGTGAATCGCCACGATGACTGGTTTCTTCCTTAAATCGGCCAGTATATCTTGCAAATAGCCAAGAGACTTATCAGATAAGTTTCCATAGTCTTGGCCGGCAACATTCGTATCTAAAGCAATCAAAGCCAGGTCTGTAAATTCAGCAGTCCAGTTAATTGGGCCAGATTTTGGCATCCACTCCTGATCGGAAAAGTTCGTTCGCATTTCGCTCACATTGTCATGATTTCCGGGGATTACACGGTACGGGATCTCAAGTGGCTCCATGATGTCGCGGAAGCGTTGATACTCTTCTGTGGTCCCAAAATCAGTCAAGTCACCAGAAACAATTGCCATATCGATGGGTCCGATATTGGGCAGAATTCGGTTGATGGTTTCGACGCACGACTTGAGCGGAGCTGAGGTTTCAACTTGGCCATAAGCTAGTTCGCCTTTTGGCACGATATGTGGATCAGAAATTTGGATAATTCTGGTCATGCTAAGCTTGTTCCTTCGGGCAAGAGTATCAAGGCATCAGATTTAATAGCGACCTTGATTGTTTGGCCAACTTTCGGTGCGCTGTGATCAGTTAAAATCGACGTCAGCAAATTAGGCATAATACCCCTGATCCCGACCCGGTAATGGGTACCAAGAAAGGTTATTGTTTCTACCTGACCACAAAGAGAGCCATTGTCGTCAATATGGACGTCCTCAGCCCGAACATAAACATTATGACCTGCACCTTTGCTGGGTAGTTTCAGACTGCCACCTTCAAGTATCAGTTCATTGCCTGTGCTTTTGCCGTCGAGATGCATTGCATTACCGACAAAGCCTGCAACAAAGGCAGAATTTGGATTACGATACAGTTCTTCCGGCGTCCCGCTTTGTACAATGCGACCATCGGACATCACAGCAACACGATCCGCGATTGCCATGGCTTCGTCCTGATCATGGGTAACGAAGATCGCTGTAATTTCGAATTCGCGCAGAAGTATAGCTAACTCATCACGTAAATCTTCTCGCATTGCCGCATCAAGAGCAGAAAGCGGTTCATCCAACAGCAGTAATCTAGGGCGCGGTGCAATTGCACGCGCTAAGGCCACGCGTTGGCGCTGTCCACCTGAAAGCTGGCTAACTGCGCGCGCCGAGAAATCTTGAAGTTGACACATTTCCAAAACTTCAGTGATGCGGGAATCGATTTCAAGTTTTGATAGCTTTTGAATTTTCAGCCCGTAGCCAATATTTGCACGCACTGACATGTTCGGGAAAAGAGCATAAGACTGGAAGACCATGCCAACCTTGCGATGTTCAACTGGTAATGTGGTTACGTTGTCATCATCAAACCAGATTTCGCTACCTGTATTCGATGTCTCCAAGCCAGCGATGATTCTAAGCAGAGTGGTTTTCCCACATCCTGACGGACCAAGAAGTGAGACGATCTCTCCAGTTTTAACGGTCAGTTCCGTGGGCAGTAGAGCTTTGGTGCCATCAGGAAAGGTTTTAGCAGCATTGTGTAGTCGAATTGTCATAGGGTGATCCTTTGTGCGCGTGCTGAAGCCCATTGCATGGCCATCAAAAGCGGTACGATGAGTATAAAAAAGACGAGTGTGTAGGCAGATGCAATCTCAAGTCGCATTGAGGCGTAGCTATCAGCCAGCCCCACAGGCAGCGTTTTAAGATACGGAGTGTGCAACATCCAGGTAATATTGAATTCACCGATAGAGAGCGTCACCACCGTGAGTGCGCCTGCTAGAATACCGGGCATGGCGTTCGGCACGACGATGTCGCGAAACCTTTGCCACGAGGATGCGCCAAGCGAGGCGGCACCTTCTTCAAGTGTTTTAAGATCCATTGACGCAAGAACTGCCAGAATAGAGCGAACCATGAATGGCAGTGTGTAAAGCACATGACCAACAAGTATGAACGTCCAGGAAGCACGAAAACCTTTTAATGAGCCGTAAAGTTGCAGAAGCGCTAATGCTATTGCCAGACCAGGAATGGCGAGTGGTAGTGATATGAATTCTTCCAGAAGACGTGATAACCACCCAGGGTGACGAGCCAACCCGTAGGCAGCTGGTAATCCAATGATCAGTGTCACAATCAGGCAAGCAAAAGCCAGCCCCATCGACAGAAAAATACTGTCTGCATAAAGCTCCCAGACTTTGAACACCCATTTGAGTGTGAGACCAGAAGAGACACCCTTAAAATAGTTCGAAGTGACGCCCGCAAGAAGCGATAAAATCATAGGAACAAACAGGAAAGTACAAGCAGTTAGGGTGACGAAAAGTTGTAATATTTTAGTTTTTGATTTGAGCATGTCAGCCACCACCTACCGCGACGGTTGTGCCTGAAAGGCTGCGGGCGATCAGCAATAGTGCCCAGGTGACAATGCCCAGCACAATTGACAAGGCTGCTGCCATCGCAATGTTTGCCGACAAGGTGAATTCTGTGTAGATCACCATCGGAATTACATCGATGTTAGTTGCCAGCGTGAAAGCCGTACCAAACGCCCCCATAGCTGTCGCAAAGGCAATTGCCCCTGCCGCAATCAGCGAAGGCATCAGACCAGGCAAGATCACATCAACCACGACGCGGAAGGGCGAGGCTCCCATTGTGCGTGCAGCTTCCTCCAGTGAGGTATCCAGCTTTTCGGCTGCCGCCATGACTGTCAATAATACACGAGGTATTGAAAAATAAAGGTAGCCCAAAAACAACCCAATAACCGAATATGCAAACACTACATGCCCTGGTGTGATTTGGTTTATAAGTCCCTGACGGCCACCCAGTAGGATAATCAGAAAACCGATGACCACGCCGGGAAAGGCCAGTGGAAGCGTCATAATCGATAGCAGGATTCCACGCCCCTTGAATTGATTTCGTGACAAAAACATCCCCGCAATTGTCGATACAGCTAGTGCAGCAAAAGTGGTCGCAAGTGACACTAATACCGTCAGAACCAGCGTATTGAGGTAGCGTGGTTTACGAAGGATCTCAAGATAGATAGACCACCCTATCTCACTTTCCCCAGACGCAAGAAACAAGCGCATAAGGGGCAATGCAAGAAAAACAATGGAAAAAATTAAGAGTGGTGTGAGACACAAAAGGACAAAAGATCGGTTTGTCATGGTTTAAATAAGAGCCGGACAAATGCCCGACTCTTCCTTCTAATAAATGTTACTTAACTTCGGAAAGGTAGCGTTCGCCAAATGCAGATTGAACTTTTTCCATTTTAGCGTAATCCACTGCAACAGCGCGCTCATAATCGCTTGCTGGCAGGAATTTGGCAGCTACATCTGCTGGCAATTCAACTGGGCGAGCAGGTTGAAGATATGCATTCGTCCAGATCGCTTGACCTTTGTCAGATAGTATGAAGTCTAGTACACGCTTACCAAGTTCTGGGTGCGGTCCATTGTTCACCAGGCTCATCACGTAAGGCACACGTACCGAACCTTCACACGGCAAGACAAACTCAAAATTTCCGTCCTCTTCGTATTTACCACGATAGGCGTTGAAGTCATAATCAAACAGGATCGGAATCTCTCCAGATACTACACGTGCATAAGAAGTTTGCTTGGGTACCATCGGCGAATTTTTTGCCAGATCAGTGAAATACTTTATAGCAGGGTCGAAATTATCCAGATCACCACCAAACGCCATGTTTGCAGCTACTGCACCCGCATAACCAACAAAGGCTGATGATGGGTCAAGATAGCCAACCATCCCTCTATATTCTGGTTTTTTCAGGTCAGCGAAACATTGGGGAACTTCTGCACCACCTAATGCATCAACGTTTACGAAAAAACCTAATGTGCCATAGTGGATAGCAAACCACTTGCCATCAGGGTCTTTCAATCCATCTGGAACCTCGTCGAACTTGGCGGGCTTGTAAGCGGTGGCAACTCCTTTATTACCAGCCTTAATACCGGTGGTGACGCCATAGTAAGCGACATCAGCAATCGGATTATCCTTCTCGGCTAGCAACTGAGCAAGCGTCTGACCAGAGTTTTTATTATCATGTGGCATCTGAATATCGATCTCTTTATCGATTGCTTCAAGCATCGATGCCCAATCGGCCCATTGTGGAGGGCAATTGTAACATACTGCGTCTTTGGCAAATACTGGTGACGCAATTGTCACTACCATAGTTGTCAATAAAACACTTAGTATGCCTTTTATACCTAAGTTTAGTGTTTTCATTATTTTCTCTCCTAGTATATTTTTTCTGCTAAAAATTAGCAGAATTCAAATGTTTGTTTTGTTTCGTTTTCAAACAAACAGGATTGCAATATACATATAATTTGATCATATGTCAACATTAAACAACAAAATAATACATTTTTTATATAAAACGAAGTAAAATGAAACAAATAAGAAAATTTCTAATTAAACTTACTTATTATCAAAGAAATTATGAAACAATTGAACAAACGCCAAAATGACATACTTTCTCTTGCAGAACAAGAGGGCTATGTAAACGTTGAAAAATTGGCTGAAGCATTTACAGTCACTCAACAAACAATAAGACGAGACATAAAGTATTTGAGCGATAATGAATTTTTAGTGAGAATTCATGGCGGAGCTTTTTACTCTTCCGGGGTAAGCAACTTTGCTTATAAATCTAGAAAATATTTGGCCAGCGATGAAAAAAGTGAAATTGCAAATGCCGTTGCTGAAATTATTCCCAATCATTCTTCTGTTATTTTAAATATTGGAACGACAACAGAGAGAGTAGCTGAATCCCTTCTTTCTCATCAAGGACTTAAAATAATTACAAATAATATTAACATCGTCAGTATCTTTGCTCACTCTAATGATGCTAAAGTTTGGTTAGCGGGTGGTAAAGTACGAAAATCTGATTCAGCTGTTGTTGGAGAAGATCCAACTTATTTTATTAAGCAATTCAAAGTAGATTATGCAGTTGTAGGTGTCTCAGCTATAGATAATGATGGCTTATTGATGGACTTTGATCGAAGAGAAGTTATCGTTTCAAGAGCTATATTTGAGAGCAGTCGAAAATTGATACTTGTTGCAGATGATACTAAGTTTGAGCGAACAGCTCCAATGGTGATTGGTAATATTTCTGAAATCGATATTTTGGTCACAAACCATCTACCTTCCCCTGAAATAACCAACATCTGCAATGAGAATAACGTCGAAGTTATTGTTGTTAGTAGTTCTAATAGTAGAGTAATTTGAATTCTACCATTAATATTGTGGCATGGAATGTTATGAAGTGATAAACATGATATAAGATGTTTACATAACTCTATATCCTTTTAAGCTCTATTTAGTTGGTGCTATAGGTTTAAAGAAAACAATATGAAAGGCTTTAACTATCCTTCGCATATATATACTGACTTTGAAGCCATAGGGGGAGCCCCTTTCGTACTCGGCTATGAAAACATCATAAATTTTTTTCAGTTGTATCAGGCATCAATTTGGCCATTAAATTTTGTAATTAAGTTATCTTTTTAAGAGGAAATCAGCCAGCTCTACAAATCCCTCTCCAGAATGCTTAAATGTAATATATTTAGGGGCTTCATCAATTTCATCAATAAAGTCAATAACATTAGCTACACCTACTGATTTTTTAAAATAACCAAACATCATGGAATCATTAGGCGAATCTCCAATGAAGAGTACATTTTTTTGTAAATCCAATTCGTTAACCCCAAAAGTTTGTTTAAGGGTCATTAGACTTGTAGTAAGCTTATTATGCTTTCCAATCCAACAATTTACATGTATTGAACTAACTTTTGCAATTGCACCGGCTTTTTCAGCAATATTAACTATCTCATTAACCTTTTTAGTTGGAAGTATTGAGACATCTTCTGCAAAATCAATAGCTAGGTCTGTTTTTCGGTAATCTTGATCTGATGATAAAGCAGATCCAGGAACATTTTTAAGAATATTATTTTTAATTTTCAGAAGAGCCTTATAGTTATCCATGCGTTCTTCTTCGCTTTGACAATATATATGCTGCATCTTTTTAGATTGATGATTGTAACTAAAGAAAAAAGCACCATTTTCTCCAACAACTCCATTAACTGGCCACATCCTTGCAATATGATCACACCAGCCAGCACATCGACCTGTAACTGGAATAATTATGTAGCCAGAATTTGATAATTTTTCAAGGGCAATATATACATCACTTTTTAATCTTCCATTAGTAGTTAATGTGTCATCTATATCTGTAAGAATTATTTTGACCTCATCCAATTGCTGCTTAGACATGCTAGAAAGCTTATCCATTTTTTACTCCTAAATTCTTTTTGAACGATAATGCAAAAAATTCTTTTTCTGCAATATTGTTAGCATGTCGATTAATAAATTATATATGTTCATATGAACAAATATATACTAATTTTAGCATATTAAAGCTTTATATTAGCTAATATTCTTTAATTATGTTCATATAATTATTTAAATATGTTCATTTATATATTATTATGGTAGAATTATAGTTCATATGAAAATAAATAGAGTATTTTGATGGATTTAACTGCTCGACAAGCTGAAATCTCAGATCTTCTTCGTCAAGAGGAATTTATTGCTGTTGAGAGCCTTGCCGAACGTTTTGATGTAACAACACAAACAATCAGACGAGATGTAAACGCACTTTGTGATTATGGGCAAGCAAGACGTAGGCATGGAGGAGTCGAACCTTTATCAACTGAAGGAAATCTTGCGTATGGAACAAGGCAAGTTCTGAATAGAGTTGCAAAAAGAGCTATAGCAAAAAATGTTGCTCATTCAATTCCTAATGGTAGTTCCATATCCCTTGGAATTGGGACAACACCTGAAATGGTTATGAGGGCACTTTTAGGTCATAAAGATTTAAAAATATATACTAATAATATAATCATTGCTCAAACAGCAAGCTCAAACTCAAGTTTTGAAGTTAATTGCTCTGGTGGTCGAATTCGAAGTGGAGATTTTGATATGCTTGGAAGCCCTGTTGAAAGTTTCTTTAATTCATATAAAACAGATTTTGGAGTTTTTGGAGTTGCTGGAGTTGATATGGATGGCGTTCTTTTGGATTTTTATGATGAAGAGGTTCAAATTAGAAGAGTTATTCTTGAAAATTGTAGAGAGGGTCTCCTTGTTTTAGATCATGAAAAATTTGGTCGAACAGCCCATGTTCGCGGTGGTCAAATACAAGACGTAACAAAAGTTATTTGTGATCAATTGCCACCTGAAGAAATATGCCAACTTATTAATGATTCTGAATCTGAATTAATAATTTGTGACGAGCAAGAATCATGAGTGCGATTGAAGTAAAAAATCTATCTAAAAGTTGGGGAGAGATTGAGGCTGTTAAAAATATTTCATTTACAGTTCCTGAAAAATCTTTTACAGTTTTATTAGGCCCTTCTGGTTGTGGTAAGTCAACAATCCTCAAAATGTTATCGGGTCTAGAAAATGCTACCTCTGGAACTATTAAAATTGAAAACCGTGATGTTACAGATGTTGAGGCATCAAAAAGAGGGGTCTCTATGGTATTTCAATCATATGCGCTATTCCCTCACTTAAATGTCAAAGAAAATATCCAATTTGGTTTAAAAGTAAGAAAAGTACCTCCTGCTGAACGTGAAAAACGAGTTACTGAAGCAGCAAACGCAGTTGGACTTTCTAATTTACTAGATAGAAAGCCAGCAAATTTGTCAGGTGGCCAACGTCAACGTGTTGCGTTAGCTCGTTCAATCGTTTCTGATCAATCTGTTTGCTTAATGGATGAGCCATTATCAAACCTGGATTCAAAATTACGAGCAGAAATGCGTGATGAAATTCGTGATCTTCAGCAAAGGCTGGGACTAACTGTTGTCTATGTTACTCATGATCAGGTAGAAGCAATGTCTATGGCTGATCAAATTATTCTTCTTAATTCAGGTGAAATTATTCAAAAAGGCGCACCTGAGGAAATATATAACTATCCTAATAGCATTTTTAGTGCTCAATTTATTGGACTTCCTCCAATGAATATTTTAAAACTCAAAGATATTGATCTTTCAACTCTTAGTAAAGAGAATCAAGACAAAATAAAAGCCAGTAAAAACTCCATTAATCTTGGGATGAGGCCTGAACACCTTATTTTTTCAAAAAAAGGATTGCCAGTTGTTGTGAAGGGTTTGGATTACTTTGGTGGCGAGACTGTTTTTAAAATTAGTCATTTAGATCAAGTTTTTTTTCTACGTGAACCTAGGCAGCCAAAAATTAATCTGGATGATAAGCTAAATATTAGCTGGAATTCAGATGATATGCATTTGTTTAATAAAAATAATCAACGCATTATTTCGTAGGTGTGTTGAAAAATAACAAATGAAAAATACTACGATTTATTAATATGGAGAAATTAAATGAATAAGTTCTTAGAAAGACTTTCGTATAGCTTAAGTATTGTTCTTGGTATCTCAATGATATCTAGTGCTGCAATAGCTAAAACGGAATTAACAATGTACTATCCAGTTGCTGTGGGAGGTGCTTTAACACAAACTGTTGATGCAATTGTTGCAGACTTTATGTCGGAAAATCCAGACATTGAAGTAAATGCAATTTATTCAGGCAACTATGACGATACGAGAATAAAGGCACTTGCTGCTTTAGAAAGTGGAAAGCCAGCACAGTTATCGGTTATGTTCTCAATTGACGTTCATGAACTTCGTGAACTTGATGCAATTGTCCCTTTTGATGACTTAGTTTCAACAAGTCAAGAAAAAGCCTGGTTAAATTCATTCTACCCATCGTTGATGGAAAATGGAGTTGCGGTAGGTAAGACTTGGGGTATCCCATTTCAACGCTCAACAATTGTTATGTACTATAACAAAGATGCATTTCGTGAAGCTGGTCTAGATCCAGAAACACCTCCAGCAACTTGGGGTGGACTTATTGCAGCAGCAAAAGCATTGACTAAAGATGATGGCTCTCAATGGGGACTTATGATTCCATCGACAGGTTATCCTTATTGGATGTTTGGTGCGCTTGCTATGCAAAATGGTCAAACTCTAATGACTAGCGGTGATAAAACTAACTTTGATCATCCAGATGTTATTGAGGCTCTTGAAGTATGGCAGAGCTTTGGTGAGGAGCATAAAATTATGCCTAAAGGCACGATTGAATGGGGTACACTTCGTCAAAACTTCTTAGAAGGTAAAACAGCCATGATGTGGCATTCAACAGGTAACTTAACTACTGTTAAAAAGAACGCTACTTTTGATTTTGGTGTTGCAATGCTTCCAGCAGGAAAGCGTCGTGGAACTCCAACAGGTGGTGGAAACTTCTATATCTTTAAAGACACATCTGATACAGAACGTGAAGCATCAATGAAGCTAATTAAGTTTATGACTTCACCTGAAAATTCTGCAGCATGGTCTGTAGCTACTGGATACATGGGAGTTAGTCCTGATGCATATGAGACAGATACTTTGAAATCATATGTTGCAGATTTTCCACCAGCAGCAGTTGCTCGTGATCAATTAGAGTATGCTACAGCTGAATTTTCAACTTACCAAACGAGTCGAGTTAAAAAAGGATTGAATGATGCAATTCAAGCAACGCTTGTAGGTAGTAAAACAGCGAAAGAAGCTCTTTCAGAGGCGCAAGCCGTTGCTGAGCGTATTTTAAAACCTTACCGTTAATTAGGTAATTTGGCGGACGTTTTGATGACGTCCGTCAATTAATTTCTCAAACTACTGAAGTAATAACAA
>Ga0066839_10001225_pt1 | contig 10753 bp, 10 predicted proteins | sample ETNtaG_10_FD_66733 | JGI IMG/M metagenome (GOLD analysis project Ga0066839, IMG submission 66733) | Marine microbial and viral communities from oxygen minimum zone, Eastern Pacific Ocean - ETNP201302SV82 | ecosystem: Environmental > Aquatic > Marine > Oceanic | place: Pacific Ocean: Eastern...
TTTGTTTTGAGATGGAAGTGTGGGTACGTTACTTCTTTTTACTGAGTAATATAGCTGCATAAGTTAATGACTACTAGGTACATAGCATGAACAAAACACCTCAATTAAAACGTATTGTGGCACACTTTGCCACTCAATTATTAGAAGAGTTTGACGTAGAAGAGCTTTGGCACGATAAGCTATTTAGAAAGGCTTTGTGTGAGGTTGCTGGACTTAATTATTCAAACCTTCAAGGTTTAGGTGTTGATGATTTAGTTGCTCGATTAGATCATTTAGCAATAAACACAATGCCTAAAACGTTACAAAAAAATGTACACATATTTTGTAAAGCGTTTGGGCTTCCAAAAGCGGCTACTCCTTTGGTTATTTTCTCGTGCTTTATGACGCTCAGTAAACCTTTACGCGAACTTGTGGATTATTTACGTGATGATTACACGAACGTTATTGCAGAAAAAATAGCTCATGTTCTTGATATTGATGAAACACTACTCAACAAGCAAATTGGGTTAATTATTGAATCTGGTATGTATTCAATGGATTTGGAGATATTTGCAGGGGAAGATGAGTTTTTAATATTACCAAACGCAATTGCTAAAAGCCTGATTGAAGGTAAGTTAAAAAGTGAAAGTGATATTTTATCTAGTTTAGTAATCCCCTGTGAGGCTTCTGAGCTTTGCGCTACTGATTTATCTCACTTAGATTTAAAAACGTTACTTAAAGCTACTCAGAATGCAACTAATACCGCTGGGCAACCACTGAGTATTTTACTTTATGGTATTCCCGGTTCCGGCAAAACTTCATTGGCGCAATATTTAGCAAAAGCTTGTAGTTCGCAGTTGCTTATGGTGCAAGCTAAGGGTAGTGACTTAATAAACCCAACAAACGAACTTGATAGTAGAAGCGCAAGCTCTGAGCTACGCTTAGAGCACTTTAATATAGTAAGTAAGCTAGTTGCAAAACGTAAAAAAACAATGCTGTTACTAGATGAGTGTGAAAACATTTTTGAGCGTGATTTATTTTCAAAAAGTTTCTCAAAAGAGCTGCTTCATAGCTACATTGAAAATCAACCTGTGGTGAGTATTTGGATAACTAATCATCTAGAAGACTTACCTCAAAGCATTATTAGGCGGTTCAATATCGTTTATGAAATACCTGAGCTAAGTAAAACAACCAAAGAAAAAATGATTGGCAAATATGTTAAAGGGTTGAACGTGGGTAACAACTTCATAAGTAAGTTAGCAGCTCAACGAAATTTGCTGCCAGCCCATATTGCAAAAGCAGTACATGTAGCTAGGTTATGTGGATTTAAAGCACACACTGCGCGTGAATGTATTGAAGAGAACATCCAAAATACCTTAACTGCATGCGGCTTTTCAACTCATGAGCTGACTTATCAAGCAGAGCAAAAGTTTAATCCTAAAATGGTGAATATAGAGTCTGAATATGCATCTCTCGAACAGGTAGAAGAGGCTGTAATAGAGTTTTCGAGTTCACGAACTTTGCTAACTGGCCCGCCGGGTACCGGTAAAACAGCCTTTGTAAATTATTTATGTGAAAAAGCTGATTTTAAACTCATCTCGGTCAAAGCATCTGACTTGTTAAGCAAGTAGGCTGGCGAAAGTGAGCAAAATATCGCTCAACTATTTAAACAAGCTACACAGGAGATGAGTGCAATATTAATTGATGAAGCAGATAGCTTGTTATGTAGCCGTGAACAAGCGATGGCAAATTGGGAAGTGCAAATAGTTAATGAATTATTATGTCAGATGGAGCAATTTCAACTCCCACTTTTTGCAGCTACTAACTTCGCTAAAAACTTAGATAAAGCAGTAATTAGGCGATTTGATTTCAAGTTAAACCTAGCTTATCTAACACCCATACAGTGCAAAGGTATGTTTAGGCAGACACTGGGTAGAGGTGTTTTAAAAAAGACAGTTATAAATGAATTGCTTGGGTTATCAAAGCTCACACCGGGTGATTTTGCTATTGTAAAGAGGCAAATGAAGTTTTCGAAACGTCGTATGACTCAAGAGAGTATGCTGTCAATTTTGAAAGAACAAAATGCTCTCAAAGGTGGTTCAGAACGCAAGATTGGATTTGTTATTTGAATTTACAACAATGACTTAAATAGAAGTATTGATTTTAATATTATTAGGAAACAGAATTATGAGTGATAAAAAAATATCAGATTCATCAGAGTCAATAAAAGTTAAGAAATTAAAAAAGGAGGCAAAACTAACAAAAGGAAAAAAATCAAGAAGAACGCCTGATTTATCAAAGAGAAAGAAGACTAAAGAGTGGCTCGAAAAACACCCTAAAGTTTATGAGCTGGCTAAAGAGTTACTTGGCTTTCTTGAGCAGTATAGGGAGCCTAGCTTTCCGTATGGCTGGTTTGATCGAACAAAAAGTCATGTTTTCAAATTCGGTAGGGACTCTGTCGGCCCACGTTTAAGTATCCGCTGTAACGAAAATGATTGTACAGTTACTATAACATTGCCAAACGACAATGAGCTTCTAGACGAGCTTGGGTTTTCAAGTTCTTCAAAGAAACCAGATCAAAGTAAATTAAAGTTGAAATTTGAAGTAGAATCCAAAAATCAAGCTAATTATGAACACTTAATTAAAGTACTTTCAACAAATTTGGTCACACCCTTATCCGCTGGGCAGGATATCGATGTTGATGTAATACCAGAAGCTAAAATAGGTGAAGCTATCGATGAACTTGCTGATTTTAAAGGTTTAAATGAAACGGAAAAAGACGCTCTTGTGAAAGTAAGAATAGGACAAGGAAGCTATAGAGACGCTTTGGATGATATTTGGAAAGGCTGCGCACTAACTGGCATAAAATGTAGAGACTTACTTCGAGCTTCACATATTAAAGCTTGGCGTGATGCTGAGGCTCATGAAAGATTAGACCCATACAATGGTCTATTGCTTGCAGCACATTTAGATGCTTTATTTGATAAGGGCTTAATAAGCTTTGACTCAAATGGCTTTATCTTAATATCAGACTCTATAAGCGAATCAGATTTAAATAAACTATCATTTGATAAAACTATGCAACTTCATATACCACAAAAAACGCATGAATACATGAAATACCACCGAGAGAAATATGGTTTTGGATGTTGATATAAAAGTTTTTCAATGAATTCCCAGCGCCATTTAGCAATTCTAGAGCTTGTGCCTTCAAAGCCAAGCTCTATCACTATTATCCAACTGAAACAAAAACTTTTTAATAGTGGCTTGAACCTCTCAACACGCATGTTGCAGCGTGATCTTCAATCTTTATACGATCAAGGCTGTTTTGGCCTTGAAAAAGATACACGAACAAAACCTTATGCATGGTCTATTAGTAAGGATTGGCGGGGAAGCTCACCGCTACTAAGTATTGAGCTTGCTCAGCATTACTTACTGCTTGAGCAGCTTCTGCCACAGAATATCCCTGTAGATATTAAACAAACAATTCATGCTAAAGCTGATATTGCATTACAGCGACTAAATGGCATCAAACCTGAATGGTTAAACCTAGAAAATAATAGCTCGATTAAGGTGAATCTTGACAGCAAGGTTGTTGAACAAATCGAGCATGCAATAAAACATAATCGTTCAGTTAGTGCTGAGATTTATCGCGCTTTATATGATCAGGCACACTGGTTAGCTTTTACTGAACTTAGCTTCTATGGTCTTGAAGAAGACAACGGAATTCTTATGGCGCAGTTTATGGTAGGGACGCTGCATGACAAGTGCTATCAGATGCCGGTTTATCGTATTCGTAATGTGAAAGTATTACAAAAGACACGGCGTGAACCAAATTTAGAGCAGTTAAGCTCATTAAGATCTGCGATTAATAAAGGAAAGCGTCAGGACACTATTAACTTGATTATCAAAGTGCCGTCTCAATCTTCATTGAATCTGGGGTTTGTACAATTTGGTGAGTTAATAGAGCAGAAAAAGTTAGATGCTCAAACATCACTGCTTAAATTCAATGTGCAGGACACTGAGCAATTAACAAGTGAATTGTTTAGAGCATCACATTGGCTTGAGGTAATAGAGCCTCAAGCTGTACGCAACAGAGTCATCAAAAAACTAAATGAGGCTTCAAACACTTATAACTTGTGATTTTCAGATGCGTCAAAAATTGACGCACCTTGTTGTTATGCTCTTTAAAAAATGAGGAGCAATGATGTTTGAGTTAGTTGAGAATTTAGATGGCTTGTCTATTGGCGTATTTGGTATTGGTGGCTGCGGTTGTAATACCGTCAATACTATTTTTAATGAGGTTCAAAACCCGCAAACTAAGTTTTACTGCGTTAATACTGATAAGGTTGTATTAGAGCACTCTCAAAGTGATGACTTTGTGTTGATAGGTGCTGAGCTTACAAACGGCTACGGCGCTGGCGCAGACCCAGCAATAGGATTACTCGCCGCACAAGAAAGTGAAGAGCAATTATTAACGCTTATCAAAAGCTGCGATATTCTCCTATGCGCAACTGGCTTAGGAGGTGGCACTGGTACAGGAGCTAGTCCATTCATAGCTAAGTTAGCCAAAGATCTTAATAAGCCCGTAATCTGTGTTGCCACTTTACCATTTACCAGTGAAGGGGATTTTAGGCGAAAAGTAGCTGAGCAAGGGCTTGATGAATTAAAGCAGTTCGTTAATGCTGTTGTCACTTTACCAAATGATCAACTTATTGAGGTGCTTGGCAATGAAATTGGCTTATTTGATGCCTTTAAGCACAGTAATCAAATTTTACATTCTTTAATTACCTCACTCATTGATATGCTGTGTTATCAGGGATTAATTAACGTAGATCTACGTGACTTTCAAAGAGTAATGGACGCCCAAGGAGATGCTGTATTGGGGGTTGGAAAGTGTGCAGATGAAAGCGATTTACAAATGGCTCTTACGCAAGCCCTGAGCAACCCTCTGGTTAGCAGTGTTGATATGAGCACAAGTACAGGTGTTATTGTACAAATCAATTGTGTTGATGAGATCTCATTAGGCAGTTACAACACCATAATGGATACAGTACGTCATCAAGTTAGCCCAAATGCAGTGGTTATTTGTGGTGCATCTAAAATTACGAGTTTGGCGAATAACTTTGAAATACTCATCATAGCCACAGGTGCAAAAAGTCAGTTAATTCATGCCAAAAACATAGATGAAACAATACCTAAAGTAGAGCAAACAACAAAAGCTAAAGCTGTTGTATCTAGTCAAAGTGATATTTTTGATATTCCGGCTTTTATACGCAGTCAATCATCAGCTCCCTCTGTTAAGTAGTTTCACAAGGTTGCTACCAACCTAGCTCTGCGTATCTGTGCTCAGTTATTTGGTAGTATTTTATTCGTTCTAAATACTACCAAAGCAATTGTAATGAGGATCAGTAAAGTACCTGACACTTGTATCTAGTAAAGAAAAATTAGCTTTTATCTTTTTGACTATATGCTTTTTAAACAAACTTTTGTCTAAATATACGTATGAGGTATTTTGATCAACATTAAAAACAACTCGACCTCTGGGAAAGTTGTAGTAGTCAGTGTTGTCTAGCATTAAACTAAACAATTGATAAATATTATTATCTTCCCACTCAACTTGGTGTTGCAGCGTGCTATCAATAAATCCAAGTTGATCTGGCTTTAAGTCGATAGCACTTTGAGCTTTAAAGACTAATGTGTTTTCAGCAAACCAAAAGATGCCAACTTTGATATTCATGAAGGGCTCCTAAACTTATTTTTCCCGACATTACTCGGTTAAGTCCAATTTAGAACCCTTCCTCATTGCCTCTTTCTGAGAAAATTTATACTTCTGATGAGGTGCTTATTATCGCTACTGGTATGGGTAGGCAAAATCTAAATGCTAAAAACCTCTCACTTATCTCATCACATAACTTAGTTCGGTAGATAATCAATAATTGCATTTATTTTTGCAGTATCGGACTTGGAGATTCCAAACAGGTTTTAAGCTTGATCTAGATCAAAGAAACTTAATACGCTGCAATTTATAGTGCGCGGCTGCAATTTTCGTTGTTTTTAAAAACTAGATTAGATTTTAAAAACAATACCCATTTATAGTGCTTAAAGGTGTGTCATGGCATTACTCATCAATAACAAATGTATTAACTGCGACATGTGTGATCCTGAGTGCCCGAATGAAGCTATTTATATGGGTGCAAAAATCTATCAAATCGATCCTAATAAATGCACTGAGTGTGTTGGGCACTATGATAATCCTACCTGCGTTAGTGTATGTCCTATCGACTGTATTAAGCCTGATCCTAATCATCGTGAAACGTTAGATGAGCTTGCTGAAAAATATATTAAGCTGACTGAGTGAATTAATAATAAAATTTACTGCTTATTAGTACACCTTGATTCAAATGTTCTACACTTACTTTAATGCACGTTAATCTCTTGAGGATCCTATGTTTTTCAGTAAGTCAGTAAACTCTGAGCTTGTGTCGTTAAAGACTGAGTTATTTCATTTACAGCAGGTGCGTGATGGCTTGAATGAAGAAATGATTTCGCTTAATGTACTTGAAAGCGGCGAGGTATCCTATATAAATCAGAACTTTATCAAAGCACTTGGCTACGATAAAGATGCGTTCCCTGGCACGCACCTATTTGACATCATTACAAATGAGTCCAAATCTACTGAACAATTTAGCCAATTCTCTTCTGCTTTAGAGCATTGTAAGCACTGGGTTGGGGCGCTGCAGTTTTATCACAAAAGTGGTAAAACAGAATGGCTTAGAATTATTTCGCACCCAGTAAAAGGGCCTCAAGATCAAATTCTATTTTTCGCAATTTATGCCACTTTACTAACCGATACAATTGCTACCGCAAGAGAGCATAAAGACATTATTAAAGCGTTACACCGTGCTATGGCGGTTATTGAATTTGATTTAGAGGGTCATGTTTTAAGTGCAAATAGTCATTTTTATAATGCGATGGGTTACTCCGAAAAAGAGATAAAAGGTAAACATCACAGAATGCTTTGCGAACCAGAAGAAGCAAACTCTACTGAGTATGAGCAATTTTGGCAGCGTTTAAAAAATGGTGAGTACATAGCGTCTCGCTTTAAACGTGTTGATAAGTTTGGTAATACCGTTTGGCTTGAGGCCTCTTACAATCCGATTTTTAATGATTTTGGGGATCTCTATAAAGTAATGAAATTTGCAACTGTGATCACTGAACAAGTGAATCGTGAGCATGCAATTTCTCAAGCGGCAGAGATTGCTTACGGTACCTCAACAGGAACCGACAAACTCGCTGTAAAAGGAGCTGAAGTACTTAAAAACACAGTGGCTGTTATGGATGAACTTGCTTTACAGATGGAGCAAGCGGCGCAAGAAATCGCAGCCTTAGATAAGCAGTCGCAACATATAGCAAGTATTGTACAAAGCATTAGTAGTATTGCTGATCAAACTAATTTATTAGCGCTTAACGCTGCAATTGAAGCTGCTCGTGCAGGTGAGCAAGGCCGTGGTTTTGCGGTGGTTGCAGATGAGGTTAGGCAATTAGCATCTCGGACATCTAAAGCAACTGAAGAGATTGTGGAAGTTGTTCAGCGAAATCAATCATTAACTCAAAATACAGTAAAGGTAATAGAACAAGGGAAAGTCAAAGCAGAGCAAGGTCTTGCTTTGTCGAATGAATCAGGACAAGTAATGGAAGATATTCAACATGGAGCACAGCAAGTTGTTGATGCAGTTGGCCAGTTTGCTAACCAGTTAAATAAGTGATTCTAATTTGCAATAAGCCTTAGGCATCTGCATTGATGCAGCTGTAGAGTATTATAAGCAACCTAATAACGAAATTTTGCTGTGTTATCAATGCGGTTCAATTTCCTTAAAGCTCCTCCTATTTTTTGCGAATTGGAAGGAATACCTTGTCTCACTTCTTGAAACTCCATATCATAGAAATATAGGGATATATTGTATAGTTTAATATTCAGTAACTTTTTAAGTAAATGAGTTCACTGTTTGAATTTTAATTTAGCAATGAAGTGATGTACCCCATGTTTTCTACCAAGCCACTAAAAAATAAAATAACTAATCTTGAAGACGAATTATTTAGGGTTTCTCAAATAAAGCAAAATCTTGATGAGCTAATGCTTACATTAACTCTTGATGGCAAAGGCTGTGTTATTGATACTAATCCCCAAGTTCAAATTGAACTGGGTTTTAGCGAAAATCAACTTGATGGGATTGCATTACTTGATTTAGTGCCGCAATTGGCGCGAAAAACAGAACACTATCTGAACTTTAAACACGCACTACAAAACAAAAAGCCATGGGCAGGAGCCGTTCAGTTGGTCAATGCTAAAGGTGAAGAGGCTTGGCTAAGAGTGTTCGTTCATCCTGTGGTAAATAAGCAAAACCAATTTCTTCATTTTACATTGCATGCAAATGCATTAACACGCACGATTGAATCGTCACGCGAAAACCAGGACTTAGTAAAAGCAATTCATCGCTCTATGGCCGTAATCGAGTTTGATTTAACGGGTCATGTATTAAAAGCAAATCAGCAATTTTTACTGGGTGTGGGCTATAAAGAACACGAAATTATTGGTAAACACCATAGTATGTTTTGTTCACCTGAAGAAGCAAGCTCATCAGAGTACGCGGCATTTTGGCAGAAACTACAAAAAGGTGAGTTTGTTTCCTCTCGATTCAAACGTGTTAATAAATATGGTGATCCCGTTTGGTTAGAAGCCACATATAATCCTGTGTTTAGTGAACAAGGGGAGCTTTATAAGGTTGTTAAGTTTGCAACGGTGATTACTGATCAAGTAAATCGTGAAATAGCTGTGTCTCAAGCAGCTGACATTGCTTATAGTACCTCGACTGAAACTGATCAAATCGCTCATCAAGGGGCTGAAGTACTCAGTAATATGGTTAGTGTTATGGATGAACTTGCAAATAAAATGGAACAAGCAGCAAATGAGATCACAGCACTTGATAAACAGTCTCAGCAAATCGCAAATATAGTTCAAAGTATCAGTAGTATTGCTGATCAGACAAACCTATTAGCGCTTAATGCAGCGATTGAAGCAGCTCGTGCTGGCGAACAAGGAAGGGGCTTTGCTGTTGTTGCTGATGAGGTAAGACAGCTCGCTTCACGTACTTCAAAAGCGACTGTTGAAATTGTTGATGTTGTACAGCAAAACAGGGCACTGACTCAAAATACAGTTGAAGTTATAGAACAAGGTAAGAGCAAAGCTGAACAAGGCTACAGCCTAGCAACTGAATCTGGCAAAGTTATGTCAGATATTCAAAATGGCGCACAAAAAGTGGTCGATGCGGTTGGTCAGTTCGCTGACCAACTTAAATAGTGTTACCTGTGCTTATATTGAGTTTTGCAATAACCTCTTAAAATATCGGGATGGCGAAGTTTAATATGTTTACTTTGTCTCCCTGATACGCGCTTTCGCCAGAGTTTAAAACTCGAGCTCGTTAATTGCTCACGCATCAGTGCAATAACGTTTTTTTCATTTAAACCAAACTGTTGGTTTATTGCTTCAAACGGGGTTCTGTCTTCCCACGCCATCTCTATGATGCGTGATACTTCATGATCTAAGTGCTGCATTCCGGCTCCTTTTTGTAGCTTATACGTATTTGCAGCAGGTTTAGATTATAAAATATCGTGTTGCCAGTGCTCTGCTAAAAAGTCGATGAACGCTCTGACTACATTTTGTTGGAAGTTACGCGATAAATACACCGCCCATAAGTGAGAGCCCATAGTAGTATGCTCTGGCAGTACTTTTACAAGCTCACCCGATGCCAAATAGTCATTGGCGAGATCGCATGGTAGGTGAGCCACCCCGATTCCTTGTTTTGCTGCTTTTAGAAGCACCCCCATATCGTTGGCAACAATGTTGCCCTTCACGGTCACTTTTTGTGTGTTGTCGCCGTGTTGAAATTGCCAAATAGTGTGTTTGTTATGAACAAGACAATTGTGAACAGATAAGTCACTCGGCTCAAAAATCTGTGGGTGCACAGCTAAATAATCGTTAGAGGCACATACGGCGGTTGCGATATACATTAGCTTACGGGCAATAAGACCTTCATCGGGCTGGTGGATGTAACGCAAAGCGATATCAACGCGGTCATCAACCAGCTGCGATAAACTATCAGAAAGTAACAGTTCAAATCGCGTCTGCGGGTGGCGTTTGGTAAACTCTTCGATGGCATCAAATAGCTTATGTTGGCCAAGCCCAATCGGGGAGGCAACGCGAATGGTACCTACCAATTCGTTGTTATGACTGTGTGCTCGGCTTTGTAAATCAGACACTTGATTTAATATTTGCTGGCAATAGCTAAGGGCTTCTTCGCCTTGAAGGGTCAAACTTACTTTGCGTGTTGTGCGATGAAACAACCTTAAATTTAGCCACTTTTCAATGTCTTGAATATGCCTAGAAACTTGTAATCGACTTAAACCTAGATGCTCTGCAGCCTGAGTAAAACTGCCTGTACGGGCAACTTCGACAAAGCTAGTAATTGAAGTGAGTTTATCCATTGGTATCTTAAAATGAAACAATGTGTATCTATATAGTGTATTTATCAGTAATTGGTGAACAAGTAAACTGCAATCATTGAAACAAACAACGGAGAATTCCTCATGAAATTAGCAGTTATTGGCGCAACAGGTTGGATTGGCAGCCACATTACTTCAGAAGCAATCGCACGTGGTCATCAAGTTAATGCATTAGTTAGAGACGCAAGTAAAGTAACCCAAGATAGCGTCA
>Ga0066839_10001232_pt1 | contig 10725 bp, 8 predicted proteins | sample ETNtaG_10_FD_66733 | JGI IMG/M metagenome (GOLD analysis project Ga0066839, IMG submission 66733) | Marine microbial and viral communities from oxygen minimum zone, Eastern Pacific Ocean - ETNP201302SV82 | ecosystem: Environmental > Aquatic > Marine > Oceanic | place: Pacific Ocean: Eastern...
TGGGCAGTTTTAGCCGCGACGCTAGGGATATTTTTCTATGTTTGGTGGGCATTCAGGAAAGTCCCTCGACCTATTAGGTATGGGCTAGCAGCGATTGTTGCTTTGTTACACGACGCATTAATCGTGGTAGGTATTTTTGCAATATTAGGATATTTCCTAGATACAGAAGTAAACACTATGTTTCTAATAGCACTTCTTACAGTAATAGGATACAGCGTCAATGACACCATCGTAGTATTCGACAAAATTAGAGAAAATGTATTGACCTATACCAATAGGCCTTTCCCGGAAGTGGTAAATCTCAGCATATCAGAAACGATGGGCAGATCACTCAATACAAGTTTCACGCTATTGGTCACCCTATTGGCCCTTTTGCTATTTGGTGGAACCACTATACGGGAATTTTTGTATGTCTTAATCATAGGAGTAATTGTAGGAACTTACAGTTCTATAGCAATTGCCACTCAAGTATTAGTTTCCTGGGACCAAAAAACAATAGGAAAATTGATATCCTCCTGACCTCTTAGGTCTTTTACGGAATTAAGACCAATCTACCAACGCTAGCTTTATTTTTCATGAGATGAAAAGCCTCCTTTATATCATGCAAAGGGAACATTCCCCCTACCACAGGAACCACATTCCCATTCCTGACCATATTTACCGCAGATTGTATATGCGGCTTGCCAGCTCCGGTAGAACCGATAACACTCCCATTTTTAAACAACAAATCAGAGGTGTTAAGTGAGCCATTTCCTCCTAATAATTCACCCATCATCAAAACCCTACCACCATGGCTTAAAGAACTGACTGAACTTTTCAAAAATTTTGACCCGACAGAATTAAAAATGACATCAGCCCCTTTATCTTCAGTGAGAGCCATTACTAAATCAGTGGGGTCTAAAGAGTCATCAAGTAAAAATGTTGGGGAAGCTTCATACTTACCAATCTCTTCCAATTTGCTTGGAGAGGACGTGAAGCCAATAACATTGGATGTATGAGTTTGTGCCACCTGGAGGGCATGAATACCTAAACCGCCTCCAGACCCGAAAACTACACATGAGTCATCCATTCCCAAAGAACCTCTATCAATAAGAGCTTTTATACAAACACCAACGGGACAGGATAAGAGCGCACTTTGAACCAAATCCAAATCGCCAACGTTTACCAAGTTTTTTTCTTGAACTAGGATGTATTCAGAGAATCCCCCATCAATACCATGACCATATCCAAGCCCAAATTCACACATATAATCATCCCCACTAACACAGCTTCCGCATTCTCCACATGATGCAGTAAGGGTAGTCACTACCTTATCCCCTAAACGAAATTCCCTGATTTCACTACCAATATCAACCACTGTGCCAGATATTTCATGACCTAATATGACATCAACTTTAGTACCCCTTCTTAGAGTGCCATCCATCACAGATATGTCATGATGACAAAGCCCGGCAGCGGCAACTTTTATAATGACTCCATTAGGGGTTAAGGTTGGTTCAGGAAGATCAAGAACCCGTATATCCGGACTCTGACCAGGTTCTTTTAATATTAGACCTTTCATGGGTTTATGTCTTTAATATCTTCATTAATCTAAATTAGATACAGCATCTATAGTGTCCCATGTAGTTCTGTCATTATCGATGGTTTCGGGGGTTTCCTCAGCAAATGGAGTGGCATGGAGCATTCTATATATTTCAGCCGCGCCCCTATGGAAATTTGGGGTAACGCCTAAATGCTCAAAAGTGGATGCAATCTCCTCCATTTCACCAATCCATCTATGCGCATTTGCTGGCAGCCTCGAAATTCCTTTCTCCATTGCATTGAGGTGGGATTTTTGACTGAACTCAAACTCATTTCTAAGATCCTCAGTTAGACCCATCTTATTAGCAGCGGTAAGCAAAGCTACATGGAGCGTATGGGTTCCTTTAGTCAAAGCCGCGTAACACATTTTTATACCAGATGCTTGTCCAATTTTATCTCCTATTGCTTTGACAGTTATCCCTTTTCCATCCAATTCCATCACAACTGCCGCATGAGGACCAGACACATAAAATCTTGGAGTATCCCCCTTCGTTGGCGCCCCTCCGATTATTCCTCCGTCAATGAATGCACCTCCGGAATTATTTATTACCTCTGAAATGCTTTGGGAGGTTTGTGGAGATATTGCATTGCAATCAGCATAAAACGTGGGGCTCGTAGTGGAATTCATGTATGGAGCTATTTCTTTAGCGAAATCCATCGCCCTAGATGGAACCATAATAGACAAAATTAGATCGGCTTGACTCACTAAGTCTGACAAACTAGCAACTTGCCTGAACCCAGCAACTTCGGCCAACTTACGAGTCCTAAGGCTTCGATCCTTAGTGCAGGTGATGACATCCAAGCCACTTTCAGATAAAACTTTCCCAACTGCATGGCCCATATCACCAGGACTCATAATTCCTACAGTATTAACTGGCATATACATCTCTCCAATTATGTTTTTATGTTCATAGAACCTTAATTATAGGCAATACCTACTACCGATCATAGTTCTAATGAACTAGGCCTATTACCCATGATAAACTGGAATAAAAGAGCGATACAAACGGGAAATCAACATGAAATTAGGTGCGCATGTATCCACTTCAGGTGGACTCAGTAAATCCATAGATAGGGCTCAGGCAATCGGCGCAGAAGCTATTCAAATATTTGCATCATCTCCTAGGGCTTGGAAATTCAATTTTCCTAAGGAAGAGGAAATTGCCCTTTTCAAGAAAAAAAGTTCAGAAACTGGCATAGGGCCATGCTACATACATGGTAGTTATCTCGTAAACATAGGAGGAGATGAAAATCAACTCGGAAAATCAATCGAATCCCTAACAAATAACATGATTACTGCCGGAAAAATTGGCGCAGAAGGAGTTATATTTCATGGAGGAAGCCATAAAGGTAAAGGCTTCAACACAGTACTAAATCAAGCGGTGAAATGTCTCGCTGAAGTTCTGGAAAAGTCTCCAAGTGGCACATGGTTATGCATCGAAAATAGCGCAGGTATGGGATCTCATATTGGTTCCTCCTTTGATGAAATTGGCACCATCATAAAAGCAGTGAATCATCCTAATCTTAAAGTGTGCTTAGACACGGAACACTGCTTTGCAGCAGGCTATAACATAGCCTCTGATGACGCTATCGATTCGATTATGGCGGAATTTGACTCCAAAATCGGGTTGGAGCGACTGGTAGCTGTGCACGCTAACGACGCCAAAGTAGAATTCGGGTCTGGAGTAGATAGACATGAAAATATCGGAGAAGGCTACATCGGTGAAGAAGGCTTTGAAGTCATACTCGGAAACCCGGCATTTTCTCAGGTACCATTTTTCCTGGAAGTTCCAGGATTCGATGGGGATGGGCCTGATGAAGAGAATATCAATCGGTTGAAATCAATAAGAAGCAAAGTACTAAAAGAGTAGCGGAATGTCCTCCGGCCTTTCCAAATCCGATGCTAATCGTTACAAGGAATATCTGCGGTCGGAAATTGAGGCTGCATCAATGTACAAAATACTTGCTCAGTTTGAAACCGATCCCGAGAAATCTGAGATTTTTGAGCAACTTTCCCAGTCTGAGGCAAGACATGCCCGACATTGGTCAGAAAAACTAGGTAATCCCATTGCTGATGTGACTCTTCATACCTACACTCCAAAACTTATTTATATCCGAATGGTTTGCTATCTATTCGGGCCGCAAAAGATATTGCCCTGGCTGGCAAGAATTGAGTCCAAAGAGATTGGAGCATACGTACACGAAGTAGAAGGTCAAGAGCTTGTAGAAGAAGAGAGAAACCATGCCCGAATACTGTCAAGAATGGCCATGGGAAACCCTGACAACCAACAGATCCAGGAGGTATGGCACACTCGTGGAAATGGTGGCAGTATAAGAGCGGCAATTTTAGGAATAAACGACGGGTTAGTATCTAACTTTTGCCTAATGATGGGTGTGGCAGGTGGCACAACAGCATCAGGAAATTTTGATTTTATTATTTTAGCAGGTGTAGCGGCCCTAATTGCCGGTAGTTTATCAATGGCTACTGGGGAATATATTTCTGTTCGATCGCAGAAAGATATATACGAACATCAAATAGATATGGAAAGGGCTGAACTGGAAGAGTGGCCTGAGGAAGAAGAGGAAGAATTGGTCCTTATATACAGAGCAAAAGGCATTGAGGAAAGTCAAGCAAGAGTAATAGCGTCGGCACTGATGGCTGATCCAACCCGTGCATTAGACACTATGGTAAGAGAGGAATTAGGACTCAATCTACAGAATTTAGGGTCTCCATGGTTAGCTGCAATTAGTAGTTTGTTAGCTTTCGCTTTGGGAGCATTGATACCCATAATCCCAATTCTGTTCTCTTCAGGTAATATATCTATTGTCCTCAGTGCGATATTTAGCTCGTCGGCCTTATTCATTGTCGGAGGGATTGTTTCAGTAGCGAGTGGTAAAAACATATTCCTAGGTGCAGTAAGGATGCTTTTAGCAGGCACCTTAGCCGCTGCCTTCACCTATGGTGCCGGCTATTTATTAGGAATTTCAATTTTATAGGTTAATAAATTTCAAAATAACATACGGCTTAAATACAGATAATAAAATCGAATCTCATATGCGGAGGTCCACAATGACATTAGAAAATCTCGGAAACATATATAAAGAACTCGGTGCCACTCCAATTATAAATGCAATTGGTAGCGTGACAATGCTGGGTGGATCGACACCGATTCCTGAAGTTAGGGAAGCGATGGCCCTCGCTGGAGACTCCTATATTCCGCTAATGGAATTGGAAGAAAAAGCAGGATCGGCGGTAGCAGAAATGATAGGTATCCCAGCTGCTTACATAACCTCAGGTGCGGGTTCAGCTTTGACTTTAGCTGCAGCTGCAGTCATGGCTGGCGATAATGACGAATTAATAGAACAATTGCCGGATACCACCGGAATGAAAAACCAAATTCTTATTCAAAAAAAACAGCGTTATTGGTATGACAGATGTTTAGAAGCTTCTGGCGCAAAATTGGTAGAATTTGGTTCGGATGAAGGCACTACCCCTCAAGATTTGGAAAAGGCTATAAACGAAAACACAGCGGCCGTACATTTCTATATGGTGGAGCCAGAGGATGACCCAAATGCATTGACGCTTGAAGAAACTATACGAATAGCTCACCAAAATGAACTTCCTGTTTTAGTTGATGCAGCCAGTCTAATATATCCTTTAGACCTTTTTGGTAAATACGTTAAAATGGGTGCAGATTTTCAATGTATAGCAGCTAAATATATGGGCGCTTCACAATCCACCGGTCTAGCTCTAGGTACGGAAGATATGATTCGCAAAATCTCTAAACAATCATTTGTTGGATACGAAGGACGCCGTGTAAGGGGAATAGGCAGGCCCCATAAGGTAGATAGACAGGAAATGGTGGGCGTTGTTGCTGCGGTAAGGAACTGGATGACAATAAATCATGAAGAAAGGCTCATAGAAATTGAAACCAGAAGTCAGAAGGTCATAGATATTCTTTCAAACACACCCGCTGTTACCTCTGGAATGATAAATAACATCATTGGGCATCAGCCTTTCGGGGTTGAATTAAGAATAGATGAAGAAAAAGCAGGGATGACACTCCAGGAAATAGTAGACACTTTAAAGGAAGGGGATCCACCGATATGGACTAGGGCAAGAGAGGGTGACGACTATATAGCAATCCACATGTTTGGACTTAAGGTTGGTGAAGAGGAGCTGGTTGCAGAAAGAATCAGAGATTTATTTAGTTAACCAACCCCCAAGAATGATGAGAAGCTTCTCCTATGCTAAAATTTATCGGTTCCAAATAATTTAAACCATTCGGTTTTTTGCTGCGATTACGTTAATACAGGAGCTTTCCCAGGTGGATAATCTGAATTTAAGTGTGAATAAAAGAGAAGTTATTGGGAAAAAAGTATCTGAACTCAGAAGCAATGGATTAACACCTATTCATATGTATGGTCCTGAAATAGAATCCAGTCCCCTTCAATGCGATTCAAAAATTCTAGACCGTGTTATAACTGATGCAGGTACCAACATACCCGTTACTGTCAATGTGGATGGAGGAGAACAAAACAATCTCTGTTTCATAAGAGAGGTACAGTATCACCCTGTGACCAATAAAGTTTTACATGTGGATTTTATGAAAGTACAAGTTGAGAAATCAGTACGGGCGCAAGTACCTATATCTGTCATAGGCACCTCTCCAGCGGTGCGAACGATGGGAGGCACCCTACTGCAACCGCTACTGACGCTAACGGTAGAGGCCTTACCTCTGGAAATACCGAAGACGATTACTTTGGAGGCCGAACTGTTGGTAGATTTTGAAACAAATTTTTATGTTAGTGACATAGAGGTGGATGAAGGAGTAAATGTGATCAACGAAGCATCGGAAATGGTGGCTAGCGTTGTAGCTCCAAGAGTGGAGAGGATAGAGTCTGAAGGCGAGGAAGGTGATGAAACTGAAACCGAGGTCGCCGGTGAAGAAGCCGAAGAATCTTTTGGAGAGGACAGCTCAGGATAGCTAATATACCCAGTCCTTTTAACTGGGTTAATAATCTAAGAAAAGACGCCCCCATTGGGTTTTCATCGCTTCGGCTATACGCTTTTTCCCCTTGAATCGCAGCCAGTACTCATTGTGATATATATTAGAAGCGAGATATGCCAAAGGGGTCAATTTGGACCTCAATAACATGTTTTCAAGTGGTTTCAAATTCCCCCAATAAATCATTTTTTGACCCTTGCTGGCTAAAGTATTTCCACTTCGAAATTGCCAATTCACATCAGATATATCTTCTCCAACAATGTTTATTTTAGATATTTGGCCACATCCAAGTCCATGTTCATCAGCTATCCTAATAAAATCAATGGACATAGGATCAAATCCCATCATTTTCGCAGCAACTGCATCCACAGCAACTTGATCAGACCCCGCTAATAAAACGTTTTTTTCATGCCATTGCATGGCTCGAGGTCCTGGTCCCGAACCTGCAAAAGTACCGTCTGTCAAAGCAAAAATACCGGGATGAATTTTTTTTTGTATCCTCAACAAATCAACCAAAGTTTCATGTATTACAGAGTGAGTCCAGTGCCTTTGAAAATTTAGTAATCCTCCAAATGCATTCTTCATCGCTCCTGTAATAGTAGTGAAAACATGAGTCTTCATAGTTGGAAGATGAATCACATTCTTATCAATTAGAAATTTAGGTATGTTTATACCGTCAGGATAGATTTGATTCAAAACTAGGAAATCGTCCGAAAAATGAAGGGGCACCCACTCAACATCCTCAAGATGTACACTTTCCAAACCGTGCCGCCTCCCAACCACATCATGTTTGTTGTTAACTTCACCCTCCCGGGCATCCACTACAACAGTTCCATTGTGAGTGGGAATTAAATCTTCAAACCCATCTTCCTTTAGAGTTTTTATAACTCCATCTAATTGCCAGGGAGAGGTAGAGCAGGCAGGATAATAATGCTGCCAGGATATATTGATTTTTAAAAGGGTTCCTACATCGGGGGCCAATTGAGACTTGTATCCTGCAAGACGCATAACGGACCCGACATCGGCAACCACAGTCGCCGGTTTTGTCTTTATCACCGCAACAGTTGGCGCACCATCTCGACTATTTACCACATTGGAATGGCTGTCAGGGTTAGTCCTAATCGTCCCAAGCGACATTTAGTTTTCTAGAAAGTCTCTCAATTTTTTAGATCTATTAGGATGGCGTAGTTTACGAAGGGCTTTGGCTTCTATTTGCCGAATTCTCTCTCTAGTTACGCCGAAGTCTTTGCCAACTTCTTCAAGAGTTCTACTTCTACCATCTTCCAACCCAAATCTGAGTTCCAAAACTCTCGCTTCTCTGTCATTAAGAGTGTCTAGCACATCAATAACCTGTTCTCGAAGGAGCTGGTAAGAGGCCGCCTCTACTGGCGCTAAGGCTGCCGTGTCAGGAATAAAATCACCCAAATGGCTATCCTCTTCTTCTCCAATAGGTGTTTCCAATGAAACGGGCTCCTGAGATATTTTTAGAATCTCTCTAACCTTATCTGGAGCAATCTCCATTTCGCGACCGATTTCTTCACTGGTCGGTTCTCTCCCATACTCTTGAACTAATCTCCTTGTTACCCTTAGCAATTTATTTATAGTTTCAACCATATGTACTGGGATACGTATAGTTCGAGCTTGATCAGCGATCGCGCGAGTGATGGCTTGTCTAATCCACCAAGTAGCGTATGTGCTGAATTTGTAACCTTTCCTGTAATCGAATTTCTCTACAGCTCTGATCAGTCCTATATTACCTTCCTGTATCAGATCAAGAAGGGACATTCCCCGACCAATATATTTTTTTGCCACACTCACTACCAATCGCAAATTGGCTTCTGAAAGGTGCTGTTGGGCATCGTCACCTCTTTGTTTTATACGTTCCATATGTTGCCTAAAGAGAAGTTCATATGGCTGCATCTTATACACAAGAGAATCATCCGCAACTATTTCCCTCAATTGATCAATTGAGGGTCTACCATCAATTGCTTTAAATATGTCGTCAGGAAGTAATCTAGTGTTAATCGAAGCCTGCTTAATCATCTCCTTCAATTCATCAGTCTCGGGTGGGTCTTGATCCTTCAATTCTGACAAAATCGCAGAGATTTGTTCCAACAGTTCGTCTTGAAAAATACCATCGATGGCTTCTCTAACTTCTGGATTCGCCATTAAATCAGGCAATGTTCCGTCATACGCAACTTCTTTTGAAGTAAGAATTGCCTTTATAATATCTTCACTATCCACAACAGTCCTAAGCATATCTGCGACAATTTCCCTTGCTTTCGGTGGGGTGTCTTGTTCAAGCGACAAATCCACTTCTTTATTTTCTACAAATCGTTTGCCTTCAAATTTTCGGGCCAAATCTCTTTCCTGGGGGGCCTTTAAAAGATCAACCCGACCTATTTCCCTTAGGTACATACGGACAGGATCATCGATTATGTCTGTACTTCCAATTTCTTTTTCCCATTCCCGAGCAGCCTTAGCTTTCAAATCTTCAAGGGATGGGGGAGCATCGTCATCCTCGTCCACATCTCGTCTTGCAGAACGGGTATCCATGCCCAACTCAAGAACTGTTGAATCCTCATCATCGTCGTCATCATCATCTTCTTCTTCTATTAAATCATCCTGTTCTTCTTGCTCTTCCTCATCAGCCCTATATCCATCCTCTTTTGATCGACTTCCTCTCAAGGCACCATCTATGAGATCTGCCTCTCCTCCTACATGCTGAATTCCATCAGTAGTCATTCCCTTCTCCTTTCCGAATATTGGCGCTGGTTGAAAACTTTCAAGTTGCCACAATACATTTTACCAAAGATACCACTTAATTCCCCTCTTTATCCCCTTTATAAGTCTCCAATATTTGCCTATCCAAACCGCCTAGTTCATTTTGAAGGTCAATTGTAGGAGGAGAATCGGTATCTTGCGATTGAATTAGGTCTGCTCTATAAAGCTGCAATCTTCTTCTTTCCAATCTTTTGACACACGTATCAAAATCTATCAACGTATCTGTATTACTTGAAGGAACCATAGTGTAATTTTGTATATTGGAAAACTTTTCCTCAAGAGCTGGATCCAATAATTTAATTAAAGATTCATTAGCGTCCAGGTTTAACCATCTAAGGTAAATTTCTCTATCCTCGGTTCTGGTAAAACACTCTGGGTTTAGTTCTAACGCAGCCTCTTTCAATTCTGGCCGGTTGATTATCAGTGACAATGTATATTCATCAAGTTTGTAATTGTTATCTGCTGGCTTTAGCTCTTTAAATTTTCCGTATTGATTTTCTCCAACATTGCGATCCCTTTGATTGAATCTTCCTCGAACGTTCTTTAGGGCAGTTTCTACTGTATCGGCTGATGCAGATAATTGTTCTGCTAACATGCCGATATATTTTTCACGATCGAAGGGATCTAATAATCTAAGAATCGGAGCAAGAGATTCAACTACCCGGCCCTTCCCACCCGGACCATCTAAATCAAATCGACCTGACACAACTGGAATTAGATATTCCATAAGTGGTAAAGCACCATTCACGACCATTTCCCAATCAGACCCGTCTGAACGAATAAATTCATCTGGATCTTTCCCTTCCGGCAATGACACAACATTAATCTTTGTGGGGTTGCCTGCAAACAAAGGGTCGCGTGACCTCTTATTAGAATCTCCAAAGATTTGCCAGGCGGATTCCAAACTTCGTAAGGTAGCTTCTTGGCCAGCCACATCTTGATCAAGGGCCAATACAAAGGTAGAAGCCAAGTTTTTAAGCTGTCTGACTTGCTCTGCCGTCAAAGCTGTTCCCATACTTGCCACCACATTTTTATAGCCATATTCATGGGCGGCAATTACATCCATGTAACCTTCAACAATTACACCTAAATCACTGTCTCTAATGGCCTCTCTTGCCATATGGAACCCATACAAAGTACTTCTTTTGTCAAATACCGGGGTAGCTGCGGTATTTATATACTTCGGCATTGAGTCGTCCATAGAACGCGCCCCAAATCCAGCCGGTCTTCCCGACCTATCAAATATTGGAAACATCAACCGCCCCCAGAAAAAATCTCTGGTGGTGCCATCCTCAAATTTATTTAATAACCCACATTCGACCGCGTTTCCCAAATCCACATCATGGAACAA
>Ga0066839_10001233_pt1 | contig 10724 bp, 9 predicted proteins | sample ETNtaG_10_FD_66733 | JGI IMG/M metagenome (GOLD analysis project Ga0066839, IMG submission 66733) | Marine microbial and viral communities from oxygen minimum zone, Eastern Pacific Ocean - ETNP201302SV82 | ecosystem: Environmental > Aquatic > Marine > Oceanic | place: Pacific Ocean: Eastern...
AAAAACCGGGCTTTTTTAAAATGGGCCGGTGGCAAATACAGCTTGGTTGAGCATATTCAGGCCAGATTACCGCAAGCTAACAAACTTATAGAACCGTTTGTTGGTGCAGGCTCTGTGTTTTTGAATACGCAATACAAGCGCTACCTACTTAATGACATCAACCCCGATCTTATTAACTTATACAACTTCCTAAAAGCCCAGCCAGACGCGCTTATCAATGACGCTCGCTCGTTTTTCGATGGTAAACGCAACGAAGAGAAAATGTACTACGCGTTACGCGAAGAATTCAATGCTACCGAAGACGAGTATTATCGAGCTATCCTCTTTTTATATTTAAACCGTCATGGCTACAACGGTTTGTGTCGCTATAGCCTTCAAGGTCGTTTTAATGTGCCGTTTGGCCGTTACAAAAAGCCCTACTTTCCAGAAGACGAAATGTTTGTGTTTTCTGAAAAATCACAAAAAGCCACTTTCACCTGTCTACCGTTTGAGAAGGTTTTTTCAAGGGCTAGGCGAGGCAATGTTATTTATTGCGATCCACCCTACGCACCTATCAGTAAAACGGCTGCCTTTACTAGCTATGCAGCCCGTAGTTTTGGGCAAGAGTCTCAAGAAAAACTGGCAGAATTGGCCACCCGAGCATCTAAAAAGCGCGGAATTCCGGTATTAATATCGAACCACGATTTACCGCTAACCCGAGCCCTATACCAAGGTGCGGATTTCAGTATGCTGTCAGTAAAGCGGTCTATTAGTCAAAATGGTGCAAAGCGTCAACCGGTTGATGAAATACTCGCTTATTTTCCACCTGCGAAAGTTGTTGCCAAGCGAAAAGCTCGTAAGAAAAAAGCAGTGCAACGGCCTTCGGATTGAAGGCAATAATACGACAACAGAATAAATATTGGCGCCTTCGGTTTAGTTATATGATGTTTTAAGCTTAGCCTTCAGGGAAGACGCAAAGGAATTAGCCGCCGTAGCCTGTATACCACTTTACGAACATAAATAGTGACACAACAAATAGCGCTACCAAAATTACCCCAATAACAGCAAAGCTGATAAAAGTGCCTTTAGTAAAGTCGCGTTCATAGTTTTTGTGGCTTTGAACACCGAACAGACTTGCGACTACACTACCTAGAACAGACCAGAAACCAGTACCAGATGGCATAGTGTCCCCTACGCGTCGTTCGAAGGAGAGGTGAAATCTCGATTACCATCGTCGCTGTGCAGCAACTCCAGTAAATCTAAAAAGTGAAACTGAAAGGATGGCGATTTACCCGCGATCCAAGATAGCCAGCTAACTTCCTCTACACCGTCTTGGTATCGAGCACATTGATTTTGAATGTGGCTGGCTGGTAGCTTAGGGTTAAATTCGGTGACGGGTTGGTATTCACATACCGACGAGTGTGAGCTTGGCGGATTCGTGACTGCTACGCTAACTAGCGCTACAGCTGCAGATATCGCAAAAAATGGGAGAACTTTCATCCTGAATACTCCTTACACTCGTTTAAAAATTAATCTCATTATAATCAAAAGCAGGTTACTAACAAGTTAAAAATGCGTTGCCTTTAAAAATGAAAAGCCTAATGAACTGACATTAGGCTTTTACTACTCAACGTTTTGTTAAAGGCTATCTAATAGCCTTTGAACAAGTCTTACAGCTGGAAGTCGACTGAGTAAGCTACAGTGAATTTAACTGCATCGTTATCAAACTCATCATCGCCGCCCATATCATCTAGGTCGGTCCCTGTAATTGCAAAGCTAAAGCCATCTTTCGCGATTGATACGCCGTAGTCTACATAACCTTCAACACCGTTAAACGCTTCCGCAAAGTCACCTTCGTGATAACCAACGTGGAAACCAAGTTCGGTGCCATTTAGAATTTCCATGCCGTAGTCAAGAGACGTATAAGATGCTTGAGCAAATCCAAAATCTTGGCCTTCACCTTCATCAGCTTCGGTGTGTGCTAATAAGTAAACCGTTAGGCTTAAGCCGCCCATACCTACTGAGCCATAAACTTCAGCGAAGTCAAAGTTCGCTTCATCATCGTAGTTGTAATAAAGGTAACCAAAGTCGTAAGCAATGCCGTCAGACTCGCCAGAAAAACCAAAGTACATGTCGTGCTCATATGAATATACATCGCCTGCACCATAGTTCACGTTAGATGCCCACGTACCCGCATAAAAACCACTTTCGTGTGCGTAGTCGATACCGCCCTGAACAGCAGCTTCGTTAGTAGTTTGTGTTAGACCACGCCAAATGTAGTTGCTGGTCGCGCTTGCATTGGCAGTAAATTCACCTTCTGCATAGCTAGGCATGGCTGTTAACAGACACGCTGAAGAAATTGCAGCGGCAAGGATTGTTCTTTTTGTAGATGTTTTCATGTGTGTTCTCCAGTCAAAATTCAAACTTGTTATAATTCGTTTTTCTGTCTGTGTTTTCTTTTTTGGACTGATTAACGCAAAGTTGATGCCCATTTATGGTTCACCAAAAAACTTTGCTCAAAAAATTTTAACTCACTGATTTAATTTAATAAATCAACCTACCAAAAAATAGTGCCGTTAAATCCATCGCATTCAACCTGAACAAAAACGCACCAACATAACGCACCATCCCCATTATTGGGCAAGGCATTCTTATACCCTCGTCTATCTATAATTCCAGTGAAATGAACGCTGATTTAGCCTTTGCATAGTAAAGAAGCACGGATTTGGGTAAACTTTCGCAACCCTAAAACGTAAGTGGCAACAAACCCTGTTGTTTTTAGATTTAAAGGACATGAAATGAAACCATTCCTAATTGCCCCATCTATACTTTCTGCTGACTTTGCCCGTCTTGGCGAAGACGTAGACAACGTATTAAAAGCAGGCGCCGATGTGGTGCATTTCGATGTGATGGATAACCACTATGTACCAAACCTTACGTTTGGGCCTATGATTTGTGAAGCGTTGAGAAATTACGGCATTACTGCCCCCATTGATGTGCATCTTATGGTTAAGCCCGTAGACGATTTGATAGAAAAGTTTGCCGACGCTGGCGCTAGCTATATTAGCTTTCACCCAGAAGCGTCTGATCACATAGACCGTTCTTTACAACTCATCATTGATGCCGGCTGTAAACCAGGCCTGGTATTTAACCCAGCCACGCCGCTACATTACCTTGATCACGTCATGGATAAGCTGCACCACATTCTTATTATGTCGGTGAACCCTGGATTTGGCGGCCAAAAATTTATACCTAGTACCCTAGATAAAGTGCGCGCAGTTAAGCAGCGCGTTTTAGAAAGTGGCTATGATATTCGAATTGAAATTGACGGTGGCGTAAAAGTAGATAACATTCGCGACATAGCCGAAGCGGGTGCGGATATGTTTGTTGCCGGTTCAGCTATTTTTTCTCAACCCGATTACGGCGATGTCATCGAGCAAATGCGCGATGAACTGGCGTCATTATCTAAAGCATAGTTTTTAAAGCTAAACGTTCTCAAACTTAGTTTTAACAGTATTTAACGTATTACAGGTAAAAAGAAATGAGTAATAAACCCGTTGTATTAAGTGGCTGTCAGCCTTCAGGCCAACTTACCCTTGGCAATTACATGGGTGCGCTTAAGCATTGGGTTTCCATGCAAGACGATCACGACTGCTTGTATATGATTGTAGACTTGCATGCCATTACGGTAAGACAAGACCCCAAGCAGCTAGCAGAAGCGTGCTTAGACGGCCTTTCTCTTTACCTTGCGTGTGGTATTGACCCACAAAAAAGCACGCTGTTTTTACAATCCCATGTGCCGGAACACGCTCAGCTCTCATGGGTTCTCAATTGCTATGCTCAAATGGGTGAGCTAAATCGCATGACTCAGTTTAAAGATAAGTCGGCGAAAAACGAAAATAATATCAACGTTGGTTTATATAGCTACCCTGTGCTTCAGGCTGCCGATATTTTGCTTTATCAAGCAGATAAGGTACCAGTAGGTGAAGACCAAAAGCAGCACTTAGAGTTGACCCGCGATATCGCAACCCGCGTGAATAACCGATATGGCGATGTGTTTAAATTGCCTGACCCTTACATCCCAGATTTCGGCGCGCGCATTATGAGCTTGCAAGAGCCGGAAAAGAAGATGTCGAAGTCAGACAATAATCCGAACAACTTTATTGGTCTGTTAGAAGAACCCAAGAAGTTGGCGAAGAAGATTAAGCGCGCGGTAACGGACTCTGACGAGCAAGCCAATATTTATTTCAACCCAACAGAAAAGCCTGGTGTATCTAACTTACTTACCCTGCTTTCTCTTTCTACCGGAAAATCGATTAAAGCGCTTGAACCTGAGTATACCGACAAAATGTACGGCCATCTTAAAGGCGATGTCGCAGACGCCGTCGTCGCGTTACTAGAGCCAATTCAAGCGCGTTATGCCGAAATTCGAGCAGACCGAGCTTACCTTGACGATGTTATGCGTCAGGGTGCGGAAAAAGCGTCTGCTCGCGCTGCAGAAACGCTCGCAAAGGTATACAACGCGGTTGGTTTTATACCTAAGCCATAAGACTACGCTGCCAGTTTGTTATGAAAGCCACGACGGGCAAGTATCACCCTTCGTGGCCATCACTTTCGCCTAACAGGATTACCTAGGAATAGCGCTGCTGTGTTGCTGTTAATTGATAATTTCGATTCATTCACTCATAACCTTGCTCGGTACTTCACAGAACTTGGTGCCAATGTTGAAGTGGTGAGAAACAATGCACTGACTATCGACGACATAGAACGCCTTGCCCCTTCACAGCTTGTTATATCCCCCGGTCCGTGTACACCGAACGAAGCCGGTATAAGCTTATCTGCTATTTCTCATTTCGCCGGTAAACTGCCTATTTTAGGTGTGTGCCTAGGCCATCAGGCTATCGGCCAGGTGTTTGGTGCTGATGTAGTAGGCGCTCAAGAAATAAAACACGGCAAGGTTTCCACGTTAAAGCACAAGCAAACCGGTTTGTTTAAAACGCTTCCCAAAGCCTTTAACGTTACCCGCTACCACTCACTTGTGTTAGACCCAACCACAATGCCTCGCTCTCTTCAGGTTGACGCATGGTGCGAGACCGCACAAGGTAGGAAAGAGATCATGGCTATTTCACATACCTACCACCCTATATGGGGGGTACAGTATCATCCCGAATCACTGCTCACTGAACATGGTCACAGTGTGCTAGACGCTTTTTTGCGCTTCAAAATGCCTTAAGTTAATTCAACTACTGCCGATACGTTTTAGTAGTGTAAAAGCTGACGCTTTAAAGGCAGTATTTCTCGCAATTCACTGATTTTTCGTTTAACTTTCATAAGTCCATTTAGCGTTGGCACGCTAAATAGTGGTTATGTATCAACGGGGAAGCGCTATATCAGGGTTGATGAAAAATTATGTCGTTCGAAAAGCCGTAGCTGTTATTTATTCCATTGCAGAGCGAACGTTATAAGGCCCCTGATGTACGATAATATTGCCGTTCAACAAAAAGTTATGAGCAGGAGTGCTTTTAATATGACAATGGGGGCAACCACACCGCCCACAATCGACGAACGATTCGAGAACATGCTTATTTCTCCAGAACGCGTGCTCGAAATGCTAGGAAGGCGTCGAGTTGGTGAAGTGAGCTTCGAACAATCTGAACAAGGTGACGCTCGTCGGCTACTGCTGAATGTTGAGAAAGTGGCGATTGAGAATAAGCGCCTGCAAGAAAAAACGGAAGCAACCTATCAAGAGTCGGTAAGCCATCAACTTCACGAGATACTTTTCGAAGAGTTGACCGAGCAACTCAGCTATACCGACGAACTTGTACAAAACGTACTTAATTTACCAGAAAACATCGGCGAATTGCTTGATGCGCTCTCAGTAAGGGCGTGTTCTGTCTCTAAATTAGAGCCCATCGCCGCTACCATGCCGTGGCTTTACGATGAGCTTATCGTTTTCGTTAATACCCCCCAATTTAGACGTAAAGACTCTCGCGGTCGCATTATCGTTGTTGAAACGCTGAGAACGGCGCTTAGCTTTTTAGGTATAGAAAACTTACGCACCTTAATCCCTTCGCTAATTTTAAAGCGCGCTATGCCGCAAATTACCGACCCCTATCCGTTAATCAAGCAAAAGCTTACACGCTATTCGACGGGTGTAGCCATGACAACAAAGCGCTTAGGGATTATCAATGACATTAACAAAAATACCGCCTATACGTTGGGTATGCTAAGTAACTTAGGGCGCTGTGCAGTAACACGGCTTTACTTCAAACTGTTTGATAAAATTCAGCTTCACCTGCTAAAAGAGTGTCAAAAAGACAAGGAGCAAAAGCGACATGAAGCCTTACTTAAAATAACTCCCTCAGCAAATCATCTTATTGCTATGCAACAAGAGTTTGCCGATGCAGTAAGTGCCGACATCATGGAATGGATGAATTTGAAACGGCTGCCTATAGCATCGCCTATGCGGGATTGTGCGAACAAGATACCGGCTGAAAGTGGTAGCCTGTGCAAAGTACTTCATCAGGCTCGCTCTTATACACAAGTTCGGATGTTACACCAATTGAAACTGGTTGAGACGAAAGATGTAAAGCCTCTTTTTGTTGAACAAAAGTACCCTCAAGGGGCCCTTGAGAAACTAAAAACTATCGATATTTTTACTCTTCCATTAGTTAAAAACGAAGACAGTCATTAAAAATTTAGTGGATATTCATGCACTCGTTATGCAATGTGCAGCATGAAATTCACTTATCCTCTAGAAATCGGGCTTTCCTTACGGCTTTGCCCGCCAACCTCAGTATAGACATGCGCGTTTGGACGATACTTTTTTTCAACAATTTACTCGCGCAGCAATGCTGCTATAGCCAGCGTATAACCGTTTTCCAAGCAGAAAACTCGATTATTACTAAATGATATAGCCCAGTAGTTAATAGTTATTCACTTTTCCTGCAAATTAAGCCACAGTCCTTATAAATAAAGGGCTGCAGCCTTTTAGGAAGAAGACAAATGTTAAAAAAAATGGCATACTGTAAACCAAATCCGATTAGTTTTTATGCGCTAAAATAATGTTGCGTGCTTAAGAGTGGGAAGAAATTCTCTTCCAATGCTTTACGAACATGAACACAAAAAAGTGGTTTAGCGCCCAATGCAGAGGTAACAAAGATGAACGTAACTCGCGCTACATTTGATGATGTAATGGTTCCTAACTATAACCCAGCAGGTATGGTACCTGTTCGAGGTGAAGGTTCACGCGTATGGGATCAAGAGGGTGCTGAGTACATCGACTTTGCAGGCGGTATCGCAGTAAATGTTTTAGGCCACTGCCATCCTGAGCTAGTTAAAGCACTAAATGAACAAGGCAGCAAGCTTTGGCATTTAAGTAATGTATTTACCAACGAACCCGCTCTTCGCCTTGCTAAAAAGCTTAACGATGCCACCTTTTCCGACAAAGTTTATTTTGCGAACTCAGGTGCAGAAGCTAATGAGGCGGCGCTAAAGTTAGCTCGTCGCTGGGCGCTAGACAAGCACGGCGAAGATAAGAACCAAATCATTGCGTTTAATAAAGGTTTCCACGGCCGTACGTTCTTTACCGTAACGGTTGGGGGTCAAGCGGCTTACTCTGATGGTTTTGGCCCTAAGCCGGGCGCAGTTGACCATTGTGATTACAACGACCTCGCTGCATTTGAAGCACTTATCTCTGACAAAACCTGTGCGGTAATGATGGAGCCATTGCAAGGCGAAGGCGGCATCATTCCACCAGACGCTGACTTTGTAAAAGGGGTTCGCGAGCTATGCGACAAGCACAACGCGCTACTTATATTTGATGAAGTCCAGTCAGGCGTTGGTCGTACTGGCCACCTGTATGCTTACATGGGTCTTGGCGTAACACCGGATATCCTTACCACAGCAAAATCGTTAGGCGGCGGCTTTCCAATTGGTGCCATGCTAACTACAAATGATATTGCCGCACACCTTAAACCAGGCACTCACGGCAGTACGTACGGCGGAAACCCATTGGCCTGTGCGGTTGCGGAAAAAGCATTAGATATCGTTAATCAGCCAGAAGTACTTGAAGGTGTACTTAAAAAAGAAGCGCTTTTCCGTGAGCTTTTAGGTGCGATTAACGAAAAATACAACGTATTTGAAGAAGTTCGTGGTCAAGGCATGCTGCTAGGCTGTGCACTAAATGAAAAATACCAAGGTCGCGCCCGTGACTTCATGATGGCAGCAACGAAAGAAAACTTAATGTGCTTGGTTGCCGGTATGAACGTGATTCGTTTTGCGCCTTCATTGGTTATCCCTGATGAAGACATTAAAGAAGGTTTAGCACGTTTTGAGCGCGCCGTTGCCGCCGTTGTAAACGCCGAATAATTACAACACGAGTAGCGAACATGAATATCATTCGCCCTATTACAAAGGCCGATTATAACGCGCTGAAAGAAATTGCCGTTGAATCGGGTATTGGCTTTACGTCACTGCCCGTTAACGACGAGTTACTACAGCGCAAAATTGATCGTGCAGAAACTGCGTTTAACAAACCTAACGTAACCGAGCCTGGCGATGAGTCATACTTGTTTGTAATGGAAGATACCACTTCCGGTACGGTTGTGGGCACGACAGGTATTGAAGCTGCAGTTGGTATTGACGATGCTTTCTATCACTACCATTTAAGTAAAGTAGTGCATGCTTCTCGCGAGCTAAACATTCATAATACGGTAGACATTTTAACGTTTTGTAATGACTACACCGGTGTCACTGAAATCTGCACCCTCTTTCTTCGTGAGCAAGCGCGAGGCGGTATTAACGGCCGCTTCCTGTCTAAAGTTCGCTTCTTGTTTATGATGGAACATCGCGAGCGCTTTTCAGAAACCGTGATTGCCGAAATGCGTGGCGTAAGTGACGAAGAAGGCCGTTCACCGTTTTGGGAATGGCTAGAGACCCACTTCTTCTCTATGGACTTTCCAACGGCCGACTACCTCACGGGTATTGGCAACAAGGTGTTCATTGCTGAACTTATGCCTAAATACCCGATTTACGTAAATTTACTGAGTAAAGAAGCTCAAGAAGTGATTGGCGAGGTACACGAAAAAACCCGCCCAGCCCTTCAGCTATTAGAGGAAGAGGGCTTTTCTTGCCGCGGTTACGTAGATATTTTCGACGCAGGCCCCACGGTTGAAGCGAACCTAAGCCATATTCGCACTGCACAGTCGAGTGTAAAACTACCGGTTTTCATTGACGACAACGCAGCTGCGTTAGGGCAAACGCACTACATTATTAACACATCTATATCTGATTTCCGTGCAGTAGCCACCGAAATGACGGTAAGCGAAGAGAAGCAAGTTGCCGTGCTTTCTCGCCAGGCCGCTGCTGCACTGAATGTGAAAGAGGGTGAACACGTACGCTTTGCCCCTGTCACCTACAGAGACTAAAAGGACACCCACTATGCTACATACACATTTTATAAACGGTGAATGGGTTGCCGGACAAGGTCACGACCTAACCTCAGTTGACCCAGCCAAAAATGAAATTATTTGGGAAGGCAAGTCTGCCACAGCAGAGCAAATCGACGACGCGATTAGCGCTGCCCGTGCTGCACTTCCAGCGTGGAGCATGAAGACGGTTGAAGCGCGTCTTGAAATTATTAAGATTTACGGCGCAAAGCTTGAAGAAGCAAAAGCTCACCTTGCCAAAGTAATGGCAAAAGAAACCGGTAAACCTGAGTGGGAGACGGCCACGGAAGTGGGCGCCATGATGGGCAAAATCGGTATTTCTGAGAAGGCCTACTTTGAGCGCACCGGCAATGTTGAAAACCCAATGCCAGTAGGTAAAGCCTTTATTCGCCACAAACCTCACGGCGTGGTAGCGGTATTCGGCCCCTACAATTTCCCGGGTCACCTTCCTAATGGACACATTGTTCCTGCTCTTATCGCGGGTAACACGGTTGTGTTTAAACCAAGCGATTTAACGCCCATGGTTGCACAAGAAATGGTGAAACTGTGGGATGCGGCAGGCCTTCCGGCCGGTGTACTTAATCTTGTCCAAGGTGAAGTGGAAACGGGTAAAGCCCTGGCTTCGCACAATGACATTGACGGTTTGTTCTTTACCGGAAGTTCGCGCACAGGAAGGATCTTACACGAACAGTTCGCTGGCCACCCAGGTAAAATCTTGGCCCTTGAAATGGGCGGTAACAACCCGTTAATCGTAAAAGACGTAGCCGATGTTGATGCTGCGGTACACGACATCGTTCAGTCTGCTTTCATCACGTCAGGTCAGCGCTGCACGTGTGCGCGCCGCTTGTTCTTGCCAGCCGACGCCAAAGGCGACGAGATCCTTGCTCGCCTTATCGAAGTAACCAAAAATATTAAAGTTGGCGATTACGATGCTGAAGAGCAGCCATTTATGGGTGCAATGATTTCAAGTAGTGCTGCAGCTCTCATGGTGAAAGCACAGCAAGAACTTGAAAACTTAGGCGGAAAAGTATTGGTACGTCTTGAGCAGCAAGACGAAAGCAAAGGCTTTGCTACGCCGGGTATTATCGATGTAACTGACATGCTTGCTTCTTTACCTGACGAAGAACACTTTGGTCCGCTATTAAAAGTCATTCGCTACACTAGCTTTGATGACGCGATTGCAGAAGCCAATAACACCAGTTTTGGTTTGTCGGCAGGTCTTTTAGGTGACAGTGAAGAAGATTACCGTTATTTCTTTGCGCGTATCCGCGCGGGCATCGTAAACTGGAACAGACC
>Ga0066839_10001238_pt1 | contig 10687 bp, 8 predicted proteins | sample ETNtaG_10_FD_66733 | JGI IMG/M metagenome (GOLD analysis project Ga0066839, IMG submission 66733) | Marine microbial and viral communities from oxygen minimum zone, Eastern Pacific Ocean - ETNP201302SV82 | ecosystem: Environmental > Aquatic > Marine > Oceanic | place: Pacific Ocean: Eastern...
TATATATTAATTAAAAAATCTCTTCTACATGAAGAGGTAATCCGTGTATTCTGACAGGATAAATAATAAAAGCAAGGAAAAAATACAACTTTTTTCAATAAATCATTTTGCATGGCCTTAAGCAGTAACATTTTCTGACTCAGTATCATCTTCCAACGTTTCAACGAGGCTGGCATAAATTCCGTTTTGTCCCATCAAATCAACGTGTGATCCGCGTTCAACAATTTCCCCTGCGTCCATCACCAGGATCAAATCTGAATTACGGATAGTACTTAGTCTATGTGCAATGGCAATCACAGTTTTATCATGAAAGATACGTTCAATTGCTTTCTGTATCAGGTTTTCTGTCACAGAATCGACTGAACTTGTAGCTTCATCCAAAACAATCAAATCACTTTCTCCAGCCAGTGCCCTGGCAAAAACGATTAAACGCCCCTCACCTTCAGAAAGATTTTTTCCTCCTTCAAGCAATTTAGACTCATACTGCTGCGGCATATCTTCGATAAATTCATTTGCATAAACATATTCCGCAGCTAGTTTAATTTTCTCTGCAGAAATTTCATCCCGGTTCAATGCGATATTGAAAGCAATACTTTCCTCAAACAAGTAGGATTCTTGCTGCATCAGAGCAATCATCTTCAGCAAATGATCCCTTGAAATTGCACTCAGTTCCACTCCGTTTATTTTTATTGAGCCTTGATAACGTGTGTAGGTTCTGGTCAGAATACGGACTATGGTTGATTTTCCAGAACCGGTCGATCCGACAATTGCAACTCTGTCGCCTTTGCAAACGGTAAAAGAAATCCCCTGCAAAACCCACGGATCATCTTTTGTATAACGGAAATGAACATTTTCAAAACTCAATTCCTCAAAATCCCGAAAACGTTTCTCCAGTTCTTCAGTTGTGTATTTTGTTAAATTCAGCTCTGCATCTTGATTTTCCGGAATTTCACGAAACATTTTATCTATATTTTCGAGTGATGAGAGTGAACGCTGGAAAACCGAAATTTGTTGAGTAAATTCACGAATTGGCACAAAAATCCGATTCAGTGTGTTGATGAAACCAACCAGGACTCCGATCGAAACTATCCCGGCCAATATTTGTTGTGACCCGTACCAAATCATTAATCCCAGTGCAATTGAAGTTATTCCTTCAATTACTGAATATAAAGCCGCGTCATAAAAGTTAGAATGGGTCTGAGCTTTAAAAAAATGTTTTGTTTTTTCTTCAAAATCCTTTTGTACTTTTGCCTCAGAAGCATACAACTGAATTGTTTTCACCCCATTCAGACATTCCTGTAAATAGCCTGTTGCTTCTGCAAGTGCCTCGCGGGTAAGGTTGTAATAATGCCTCAAACGTGTCCTTAAAAAATTACTGACAAGATATATCGGAGGCAGGATCAATAGTACAACAAGTGTGAGTTTCCAACTCAGCGTTATCAGTAAAACAAGTAGAGCGATTGTTTTCAGGAAGTCTGTAAAAATAGAAAGCACTCCAATGGCCAGCGAATCATTGAGCGCTTCCATGTCAGAAGTGAGCCGTGTCAAAACTACACCAATCGGCCGCTGATCAAAGAATGATCGCGGCATCGAGAGGATGTGCGCATAGAGATCACTGCGCATTGCACTGATGGCTAACTGTCCAGTTTTTTGGAGGGTAAATGTATAAATCGAATCTGAAAAATAACCGACGGCAACCGTTAGCGCCATGAAAGTCGCCATCTGAAACAATCCATCCAGATCACCAGGGATAACATGATCATCAACAATTCTAATGATGAACCAGGGCAACAGTAAGGTAGCCCCAACTGAAAAAGGAACCGTGCTTACTCCAAGGGCTAGACTTTTCCAGTGTGGACGTACGTAAACGAGAAAGCGTTGAAATAATTCCCAGTCGGTGACTTCTTTGTTCAAGATTAAAACAGATTCAAGGTTTGAGTTTTAACAGATTCAAGGTTTTAGCAATGACGGTCTCGCTCCGAATTACATGCGTTGTCTGACAGCAGCTAACTGAACGCATGTTACAAAGACCTGCATCGCCTGATCTAAATCCTCCACACTCGGAAAAGTTGGAGCCAACCTGATGTTTGCGTCTTCAGGATCCTGACCGTAAGGGAATGTTGCACCTGCAGGAGTGAGTTTCACACCAGCTTCACCGGAGAGACGAATTATCTCCTTTGCCAGTCCGGGATTAGCATCAAACGAAACGAAATATCCCCCTTCTGGTTTACACCAGTTTCCCATAGCTTTTCCGGCGAGTCCGCTTTCAAGATGTTTTTGCACCATCTCAAACTTAGGTCTTAATATCTCTGCATGTTTTTGCATGTGTGAACGCACAGCTTCAATATTTTTGAGAAAAAGGAGATGCCGTTGCTGATTGAGTTTATTAGGACCAATGCTCATTACAGCAAGGCGTTTACGGAAATGCTCTAAATTTTTACCAGATGCGCCTAAAAATGAAATTCCACCACCTGCAATTGTTATCTTTGAAGTGGATGCGGTTAAAATTAAATTATCTTCTGTCCCATATTTCCGACAGTAGTCCATCACATTTGCCAACTGCTGAGGATTTTCCTGCAGGTCATGTACTCCGTATGCATTGTCCCACATCACCCGAAAATTCGGGCCTGCAATTTTTCCAAGTGCGGCAATCCTTTCTACTACTTTATCTGAATAAATACAGCCGGTAGGATTTGAATATTTCGGCACACACCACATACCTTTTATTTGAGGATCATTGCTCAGCAACTCCTCAACTTTGTCCATGTCCGGCCCATCATCGAGCATGTTCACATTGATCAAACGGATACCAAGTTCCTCGCAGATGCTAAAGTGACGATCGTAACCTGGAACTATTGCCAGAAATTTCACTTCACTTTCTTTTACCCAGGCTGTTTCTGCTCCCTGCGAACCGTGGTAATATGCGTGCAGCATGTAAAGATACATTAGAGACAAACTGCTGTGATCACCGCAAATCACTTCTGATTCCGGAAGTCCAAGCATTTCACCGCCAAGTTTTCGTGCAGTTGGAATTCCATCAAGCCCACCGTAATTCCTGAGATCAGTACCGTTTTCCAGAATCATTTTATTTTTAGGCAGATCCTCCATTGCATCAGCCAGATCGAGCTGAGCATTTCCGGGTTTACCCCGCGTAAGATCAAGTTTTAAAGCTGCATCCTTATATTGTTGATATTTTGCTGCAAGTTTTTTTTCCCAGGACTGCAGTTCTGCCTGGCTGGCGTTTTCAAGATTCATAATGTTATTTCTTCAGGTTAAAGTTCAGTTTTCCATTATCTGATTCAGCTCTCCAAGTGTCAAACCTGAATCTCCTGTAGTTTCAAGTCATTTGCTTTTACTGAAATTTTACTCAGCTTTGCATGACCATTCGTTGATTTGTCTGCACAAGGGGCCGCCTTCGCCCAGAAAATCATGAAGAATATTAAAATGATTTTTGCGTTGAATAGAAATATATTTCGCGGGAACTCCATGTTTTTGCAGAAAAGCACAGTAGTCCTGCGATTGCCGATGAAACTCCTGTGATTCATCAGCGCCAACTGCAAGTAAAACCGGCGGTGCAGAGGCCGGTTTTAGCAGAAGAGGACTGTTGAGTGAGACCAACTCCCGGCTGAGTTGCAGCTTTGGCTGAAGCCAGGAAAACGGAAACGGCCCGAGGTCGAACAGACCACTGATGGGCAGCATGCCTTTGATAACATCCGCTGCCAGTCCGTATTCTTTTTCCCATTTTGTACTCATTAACATCCCTGTCAAATGTCCTCCGGCAGAATGTCCGGAAACAGTGATGCGCTCCGGATTTCCGCTAAAGGTCTCTGCATTCCTGTAAGTCCAGGCTACCGCGGCACGTGCCTGCCGGACAATTTCAGCAATGGTGACTTCCGGACAAAGTGCGTAGTTGACGAGCACGGCTGTAATTCCGTTGATTACCAGTCCTTCTGCAACAAAAGCAAAATCACGGCTGGACAAAGAATGCCAGTAACCGCCGTGGAAAAAGATGTGTATCGGACTGAAAGGAGTTTCTGCGGAATAGATATCAAGAGTTTGCTCTGCACTAGAACCATAGGCAACTCCGGTAAGATTGACATATTCTCCGGACACCCTTTCACTTTCGGTTAAATAACTTTGAATAAGTTCATCTGTATTCTCCACACTGAAGCGCGGATTGTATTGCTGATCGATTTCCAACTGAGTGGAAAAACCATGGTAAAGCATTTTCGAGTCTATACTGCGGATATTATGATCTGTCAAATTTTATTAATTAATAGCTGATACTTGTGATGATTTATTATAAAGTGTTAAAGCCATTTCATTTCGACTACTGCACTTAAAGTTTTCCCACCTCACGTTTTATATATAAAGGATTCACCGGTGCATCGGGATCAAAGTCTGAAGAGAGTATTTTTTTTGCTCCAATACGATCTAAAAGCAGCGCATCGGCAACAGGGTAATCCAAAGGCAGATGCTCAAGTTTTTCAAAGAGCTGTTCCGCTTTCCTTCTTTCCGGACTTACCCGATAAAGGACGACCGGCACGCTTTCATTACTCTCAATAAATTTTTCAAGAGTAGTAAGTTGAATCGGTGTCTGTGCCACTGCTTGATCCTCGACAATACGGAATTTGCCGTGAAATATCTCTCTTCTGGTGCAGTTCAACAGAACATGGAAATCATTCTTGAAGTGCGAGATTTGACCTGCGAGCAATTCGAGTGAGGTGACTGGAACAATCGGTTTGTTATTAACTTGTGCGAAAGTTTTAACCACTGCCATACCGATCCGAACTCCTGTATAAGAACCGGGACCGCAGTTGATTACATAGGCATCGACTTCTGCTAATTCTAGCTCGGTGTTTTTCAACAACTCATCAAAAACTTCAAAAATAATTTTTGAATTCCTGCGTTTGCACAAGGAGTAATAATTTGCCAGGGGCACCCCGTTACGTGTCAAGCACAGTCCCAAATGCTCAAATGAAGTATCCACAGAAAGCCGAATCATGTTCCAACCCTGTTCAAATAGTTTGCAGATTTTGGCAGAGATGTATTCTGTTGTTCCAAAGTCTTAAAAAGTATGTCAAAATCAGCAGATTCACTTTCCAGGCTGAGCCACCTTTGATATTCAGAAACAGTTTCGAAAGCAAGGTTGAGTACAGGTTCGTCACTCAAATAATTTAACAGAAATTGTGGCCACTCCACCAGAGTGACGCCTTCATCGGTTATCAGATCTTCACGGTCAAAATCATCGAGTTCTTCCGGAGCATTCAGGCGGTAGAGATCAACATGAAAAACAGGCCAGTCACCTGGATAAATATTGACCAAAGTATAAGTTGGAGAGGTGACTATTTCAGGGAGCACTCCCAGTCCAGCACAAAGACTTTTTGCAAAAGTGGTTTTTCCGGCACCCATACTGCCCCAAAATAAAAGAATTGCTCCAGGAAACAAATTAGCTGCCATCTTGCGGGCGACTGTATCGGTGTTTTCCAACGAAGATAAGTCAAGTATTAGTTTACGCATCAAATTGTTATGAAACCGAGGGTGCTTTTAAAATGTGATAATGTAGGCTACTCCACAAGTTCAGCTTCCAGAAATTCTGTTGAAGAAAAATGGGATATCCTGAAACTTAGTTTGGAATTACATGCCGGAGATAGAGCATCTTTCCTTTTTCAAAATGAGGAGCAGAAACAAGTATTGTGGCGTTTGTTCCTGCAAAAGCTCAAGCCCAAAACGGGTTCTTTCATCATCTCAGCCAAGACTCATATTCATTCTGATGACAGTTTGTGGACACGTACAGACAAGAAAGCGACACTACTGGAAAACATGAATTCCAAACTTTTTGCAAAACGACCCTGGTTCGGCGGACAGCGCAAAAATCTTGAAACCCTGATGGATCGTTTAGCTTTGAGCGGTAGAATTCGGCACCTCCCTGTTGAAGAACTTTCAGAGGAGCAGGCTTTTAGATTCTGGCTATTGATGCTAGTTTCTGCAAAGACAAAAGTAGTTTTGATTGACCGCCTCTTTTCAAAATTGGACCAAGTCAGTTTAGCTTTTGTGCAGGAATGGCTGGAAAGTTATACGGGAATTATAATCCTCTTCGGAGAACATGCTGAATATTTCAATGCAGTTAAAACTCCTGCAGAAGATCAACAGCTAAAAAGTAAAACGGTATTCAATTCCGTTTTTAGTTTTTCTGCAGATGGCCAGGCAACATTTTATCCTGAACAGTAATGATGGTTTCGTAAAAACTCTGAACCCTATATCTTGTCATTTCGACCACGCGCAGAAATCAGCATGATAGTAGTGCTTAATCTAAAATAGCTTGCTCGCTTCGCTCGAAATGAAACAGTTTTTGGACTTTTAGCAGTGCATCCCTAATGTTCACTTAAAATAATTTCAAAAACTGCTTAACAACTAGTGCAGACAACTGTTATTATTAAATAAACATTTCCTGCAATACATTCATACTTATGGACAATGCAGTTCAGTAAAGGTTTTATCCGTCAGGTGGTGGAAGCCACAAACCTTGTAGACTTGATTTCTGAGCATGGAATCACGCTCAAACGTGCAGGAACAAACTACAAAGGCCTTTGCCCTTTTCATGCAGAAAAAACACCCTCATTCAATGTTAATCCTTTGCGTGGTTTTTTTCATTGTTTTGGCTGCAGCGCCAGCGGCGATGCAATAAAATTTCTTACACAATACGACCGGCTTTCTTTCAGTGAAGCTGTTGAAGAACTCGCGAAGCGTGCCAGTATCCCCCTCAAAATTGAATCCGGGAGTTCCAGACGTACTAATCCCGATGAAGACAGAGGCCTGCGTTGCCTCAGGGAAGCGGCTACTTTTTATCGGGAAAATCTGGCTACACCGGATGGTGCATCTGCAATTGAATATCTAAGGCAGCGAACGGTTTCGGAAAACATGCAGGAGCATTTTCAACTCGGCGTCTCACCTGACGAATGGCAGGGTGCGCTGAACCGGCTGCAGCAAAATAAAATAGCTGTACCGGATCTGTTAGGTACCGGATTAATTAAGATCAGTGAAAAATCCGGAAGACACTATGATACTTTCCGGGGACGTTTGATGTTCCCTATCAGAGATCCCCGCGGACGCTGCATAGGCTTTGGCGCACGTTCCATGAAGTCCGAAGATAAACCCAAGTACCTCAACAGTCCGGAAACTTCTTATTACCAGAAAAGCCAGGTGCTTTACGGACTTTACGAAGGTCTCAGTTCGATCCGGAAACTGCGCCGCTTAATTTTTGTTGAAGGATATCTGGATGTGATCCGTTTACATGAAAATGGTTTTGAAGATGCAGTTGCTCCATGCGGAACAGCGTTAACTCCGGATCATTTGAAAATTGTCCGGCGTTATGCGGACATGGTGATTCTGCTCTTTGACGGCGACACTGCTGGAAAAAATGCGGCTTTAAGGCATGCGAACCTACTGCTGCCACATGCTTTGGAATCCTTTATCGTTACTCTTCCGGAAGGAGATGATCCGGATACTTTTTTGTTGAAACATGGAAAAGCAGATTTTGAAGAATTGCTGGAACAAAAAGTTCCTGCACTGGATTATCTGGTGCAGCAGACAATCAAAAAATATCCGGACAGTATTCAGGGCAGAATGCAGGGACTCGAAGAACTGCTGCCTGCTTTAAATGGAATAAATGACCCCAAACGCCGACAACTGTCTTTGCTGGCAATTGGTGAAAGAATGAAAATTCCTGCTGAAATTCTGGCCAAGGAATTAATAAGAAAAACAAACAAAGACTTGTCTAATAAAGACAATAATGCTACCCTTAACCGTTTACCAGCTGATTCAATAATTTCGCAGGATGAGCAATGGCTGTTACAGTCTTTGTTGCGTAAAGGAGAATTGTGGCCTCTTGTCAGAGAACATCTTAATCCGCAAGAGTTCCTGACTCCGCATTTTCACCAGCTATATGCAAAACTATTGCAGTTACCTGATGCAGCGTTTCAAGCTTTCGATCCACTTAAACTAGAACACTCTGATCCTGAATTATTTCAGTCTGTAATGTCACTGCTAACAGAAGAAATTCCGAGTCACGACTTTGGTTTGTCACTGAGACGCATAAAAGAGCGCAACCTGGAAAATAACTTCCAGCAATGGCTGCTAAACAGTACGAGCAATGAAGATCGAGCACAAGCTGGTTTAAAAAGAAGAAAAGAAGAAGAGAAGTTAAAGAACATAAAACAAATTTTTGACAACATTTTGACTCTTTAATCTCAGTAAAAGCTATATGAGCACAGCAAATAAAAAAGAAAACGCCCTTTCTCCAGTAGAGGAAAAACTTGTCAAAGAGTTGGTCACGGAAGGACGCGAAAAAGGCTTCGTCACTATAGACGAGATCAATGAGAATCTTGGAGATGAAACTCCATCAGCAGAACAACTGGAAAAAATATTTGATATTTTTGCTGAAATGGATATTGAAGTTATCGATTCCGAGAAAAAGATTGAACTCGGTCAGGATAATGTAGATTCCGGCCCAGAAGCTGATTTTGATACACACGGGCTGGATCTTGACCCTGGAGTTGATAATTCTACAGATGACCCCGTGCGTATGTATTTACGCGAAATGGGCAGTATCCAGTTGCTGACTCGTGACGGTGAAGTAGAAGTTGCTAAAAAAATTGAAAGCGGCAACCTCGAGTTAATTGAAATATTCTCTGATTCAAATCTGATTTTGCTGTACTTGCAAAATCTTGTCAGACATCTCAAAAGCCAAAAAATTAAAGCACGGCATGTTGTTTCCGGATTGGATGAAGATGATAATGTTATTGAAGATGAAGACAAAGCGACCGATCAGATAATTGCTCAACTTGATGAAGTTTCGAAACACTATGCAACAGTGAGGAAGATCCGTGATCTTGAGGCAGGCAGAAAGTTAAAACCCGCAGAAGTGAAACGTCTGGAAAAAAACGAAACTATCTATAAAGATGCAATCCGCAACATAAATTTTAACTCGCGCCAAATTGAGTTGATGTGTGATGAGATGTTCAATCACAAGGAAAAAATCGATCAGACTTTCCGTAAAATGCATGCCAACACAAAAAGTTTGAATATGTCTGCTGAAGAAATGGATGAAATGTTCAAAAAACTACGGGCCGTCTCAAACAAAAAAGAGAAAGAAAAAATCCGTAAAGAAATTGTTGATAAGACAGGTCACCGCATGAGCATCGCGAACCGCTTCTATGAAAAGATAGAACTGAACCGTAAAAGCATCTCCACAATGATCGATTGGACTACCCTCTCTCTGGAGGAATTTGAAGGCGAGGTTAATAATCTTAAACATGTTGAACGCAGAGTTAAGTCTGCAAAGAGTCAGCTTGTAGAGGCGAATTTACGTTTAGTGATCAGTATTGCGAAAAAATACACAAACCGCGGATTACAATTTCTGGATCTGATTCAGGAAGGCAATATTGGCTTGATGAAAGCAGTAGATAAGTTTGAATATCGTCGGGGTTATAAATTTTCAACTTATGCAACATGGTGGATCCGTCAGTCGATTACACGCGCAATTGCTGATCAGGCGCGGACTATACGTATACCTGTGCATATGATTGAAACGATCAATAAGCTTTCCAGAATTTCCAGGGCAAAGGTTCAGGAACTCGGACGTGAACCAACCGCAGATGAGTTGTCGGAAGATCTTGGAATGCCGCTTTACAAAGTACGCAAGGTGTTGAAAATCGCCAAGGAACCTATATCTCTTGACACACCAATTGGTGACGATGAAGATTCGCAACTCAAGGACTTTATTGCGGACGAACACGCAACTGACCCAGGTGATGCAACCGTTTCTTCAAACATGGGGGAAAAAACAAGGGATGCCTTGAAAACTCTCACAAAACGTGAAGAAAATGTATTACGTCTCCGCTTTGGTATTGACTCTGCAAAGGATCATACACTGGAAGAAGTTGGCCAGGATTTTGAAGTAACACGGGAACGTATTCGTCAAATTGAAGCAAAAGCACTGAGAAAATTACGACATCCTACTCGTTCAAAATTACTCAAATCATTCTACGAATAAAATATAAATCCGGTTCAAGCTTCAAGTGCAGAAAGCTAATTTTCTGAACTTGCTGCTTTAACCTCGAACCATGAAACTGGTCTTGCCTGTATGAGGTTGCTCCGGAATTTGTTTGTTCTGCTGACCTTCAGCATCTTGACTGCAGTCAGCGCACCGGCACAAACGACGGAGCCTTACAGTCCAGTCTTAATTAACAATGTTGAGTTGCTGCGCCGCGGTAAGCAAATCAGCGTACGTCTACTCACCAGCAAAGCTCCCGAATACGAAATAACTGAGAACCTTGCCGCCAGAACTCTGGTGATAAAGTTCAAAAATGCACGTGCTGTTTTTGCAGACGGGCGTCAGGAACGCCTTTTTAATGACTCGCAACTGGCAGGAATCCGTTTTTCAGCAATTGACGGTGACAGTTGGGCCCAGTTCAAATTACTGCAAAAAGATTTAAGTTATTCCGTCAGTTCTTTTGGCAAGCAGCATGGAGTACAAATTGATTTCCGCCCTGCATTCCAACTTCAACCTTTGCCTGATCCTCCGGAAGACTCTGTGTATGAGCTTTCTGCAGTTGATTTTGACTCCGGCAACGCAAATTTTACCCGTTTAACTTTCAGTTTCAGTAAACCATCCCGGATTCCAACA
>Ga0066839_10001273_pt1 | contig 10546 bp, 5 predicted proteins | sample ETNtaG_10_FD_66733 | JGI IMG/M metagenome (GOLD analysis project Ga0066839, IMG submission 66733) | Marine microbial and viral communities from oxygen minimum zone, Eastern Pacific Ocean - ETNP201302SV82 | ecosystem: Environmental > Aquatic > Marine > Oceanic | place: Pacific Ocean: Eastern...
ACACGGCGGATAACAGAAAGAACCGCGGTAAAGTCGCACGGAAAGCGGTAAAGGAAGGTGTGGTTGATGACCGGTCCAGAGATGACGACGAACAAAGGCTGATCACGTTCGCCGCTCTGAAAGGCTTTGCCGCGATCACGACCAGCCCTCGCCACTATTGGGAAGAGCTGGGTTGCCGGGTGGTGGACCTCCTATTCTGCACCGGTCTGCGAGGCGATGAAGTGCTTTTCCTCCCACGGGATTGCTGGGTTACCCGCCCTTTGCAGAGCAAAGCGACGGGGATGCCACTAATTGCAGTAGACGGCTCACCAATGGAGCAGCACGGAATCCGCTATTACGCCGAGAAGCATGCCGAAAACCGCATTCACTGGTTCGAAAGCAATGCCGCGCCAATTGCCAGGCGGGCCTATCTTCGAATTCTCGAACTGACGAACCCGTTTCATCAGCACGCTCGGTGGATCGTTGAATCTGGCGGAAAGCACATCCTGAACTGGAATGAATCCACCGTTACCGAGTCGGACCTGATCAACCACATCATCGAAAGTAACGTTCGATACACCGAGACGAAAGATGAACGCCCTCTCTACCAGCGCCTCCAAAATGGCGTTCGCAGTTGGGTTAAAGCCAGAAAGCTCTCGCCTATTGGATTTCAGACTAGACTCGGAGTTGCGCGGGGTACAGTTCAAGAGCCCATATACAGTTTTGCCGATGTCGAGGAAGTGGTGCGATCGTATCTGCCGGATCCGGCAAACCCGATTAATTACGAATTCCTGGTCGGCCAGCGCCGTGTCACCATGCGAATCGACGAACTGCTTATAGTCGGCCCCAGCAGCCCTCTGGGTTTGGCGCGCGGCGCCCGAGTGTTATCGGCGGTACAGCCGATGAAGCTCGGTGATCTAAATGCGTTTATTGGTGGTAACGCTGCTAATAAAAGTGTTTTCGATGTTCGGGAGTACACAGAGGAAAACGGTGGCCGTATCGAGTGGAAGTCCCACCATCCACGCCACAACCTGAACACGTTTTTAGCGTTAGCCGGTGTGTCAGAGCATCTGCAGGCCATGATCATGGGCAGGATGGACATCACTCAGAACCGCTATTACCAACACCTCACGGAAAACGAGCGCCAGTCTGCCCAAAAGCGGTTGATCGAATACCGAAAAACTCCCCTGCCAAGCACCAACCAACATGGCGATGCCGCGCCTGAGGGTACCGCAAGTTCTGCCTCTGCCCTGACTGAACTCGGCGACACCCTGCTCACCGAACTGGTACAGGACCTCGGCATTGCTAAGGCCGCCCCGCAGGATCTCGAGCGCCCCCTACGCCAGGCGTTTCACGCCTTCGACACCGACGAGCAAACACTGAACTTTGTTTCCACGGCCCTGGATGCCGACGTTTTGGTCGGCGAGTTACAAAACGACTACAACCTTACTAAAACCCAGGAAGGTCCCGAGCATGCACAAACCTTTATCGAAACCCACGGCCGCGACTTTCACATCGTGGTAAACGGTGCCTGCACCCGCAACCTGGCACTCCATGGATGCCCCAAGAAGCTCAAATGCCTCCAGGGCGGCGGTTGTGGCAATCTCCTGGCAACCGGCCGCCCGGGCGAACTGGAGGGGCTGGAGCGCAACTACACCAACATGGCAGCGCATCTGGAGCTGCTTGAACGGCACCAAGCAAACGACCCCGCTTATGAAGAGGCACTTCAGGAAAGCCGTGAGATAACAAGCCAAATGAAAATTACCGTCGAGCGTGCCCGAGAAGCCCGTGACAAGAATCTGATATTGCAGGTATTCCCCTCGGGATTACTCCACAACGTATCTCGCCCGGAAACCTTGGCAGACCGCTTTGCGGCTGCCCTGCCCGACTCGAATCAGTCTCAGGAGGAAAGCCATGGCGTTGCAAGGTGAAAAGCTGACCAAGGCCATCGAACACGAATTGATGCTGATGTTGGCGTCCGGCTACGAAGAGGCGCCAATCACACCGGCGGCCCTCCACAAAAGACTTGTTGCGAAGGCCATCATAAAAGGCAAACTCAGCTCATTGAGCAGCCGCCGGCCCCTAATTGATCGTTACGCCAACTTGCAGATGGAGCGTGCCGGCATAAAAAGCGCCCGTGAAAAAAACTGCGCAAAGCAAGGACGAACCCGAGCCGGCTATAAACAGCGTTACGAGGATAGCCAACTCGAAATCAAGGCGTTGAAAAGCAAGCTGGATGGTAACATCTCGACGATCATTGACCTGGTACGGCACATTGAGTCGACCTCCCCTGTTCCCGTAGAGAAGCTTTTGGCACCGCACCTGCTTGAATCTTATGTCGCGCGCAATGAAGCCAGCTCAAAAGAAGAATAACTTCTGAACTGGGGGCAAAATCGGACAACGAAGTGCATCTTGCCAAATGATGCAACAGTAACTACGCTGCTCATATTAAATGCATCATTGAGCATACTGCATGCAACGCGCGCATAAAGGGTCGCTCCTCTTACAAGATTTAGCCTCACTCCAGCCCGGGTACCCGTTTCGCGGCAAACTTCCCTTACAGGAACGTGGAAACACCTTCGTCGTGCAGTATCGGCACCTTGTTGTGGGCCAGCCGCTGAGAGACAAGCTGGGCGCAACCTTGGATCGCGTTACCCTGCCCGGCCGAAAACGGCCGGATTATCTCTGGCCAGGCGACATCATTTTCATGGCCAAAGGCACTCGGAATGACGCCGCCCTGGTCGCTGAATTGCCCCACAACACCGTCTGCACCCCAAATTTCTACCACATCCGGCTCAAGCCTGATGCCTTTAACCTGATGCCTGTATTCCTGGCGTGGCAGCTAAACCACGTGGATGCTCAGCGATACTTTGCCGCTTGCTCCCAGGGCTCGGTGGCGCCGAGCATCACCAAATCCCAGTTGGGCAACTTACCCATCGTGGTGCCACCTATCGAGCGGCAGAAACGGATGGTGAAACTGGCTGATGTCGCCACCCGTGAAATGCAGCTCTACCAACAGTTAATCGAAAACCGGCAACGCATGGTTGATGCTGTCGGCCAACAATTACTTCGTCCTGATACGACCACAGAGAACCGATATGAGTAGCGATGCCATCAAGCAGGATCAGATCAACAAAGCGGTATGGAACGCCTGCGATACCTTCCGGGGCACCGTAGACCCCAGTATCTACAAGGACTACGTGCTCACAATGCTGTTCGTGAAATACCTGTCGGACGTCTGGCAGGACCATTACGACACCTACAAAAAACAGTATGGCGACACCCCGGAACTGATCCAGGAATTGATGAAGAATGAGCGTTTCGTCCTCCCTCAGAGTGCTGGCTTCTATTCCCTGTATGAGCATCGACATGAACCGGGCAACGGCGAGCGCATCGATAAAGCTCTCCATGCCATCGAAGAGGCCAACATTGTCAAGCTGGCCGACGTATTCCAGGACATCAGCTTCAACTCCAACAAGCTGGGAGATGAGAAGCACAAACAGGATATTCTCCGGCATCTGCTGGAAGACTTCGCCCGGCCAGAGCTCAACCTACGCCCCAGCCGAATCGGGAAGCTGGATGTCATAGGCAACGCCTACGAATACCTGATCAAGAACTTTGCAGCTACCTCCGGGAAAAAGGCCGGTGAGTTCTATACCCCGCCGGAAGTCTCCGAGCTGATGGCTGAGATCGTCGATCCGAAGGAAGGCGACGAAATCTGCGATCCGGCCTGCGGTTCGGCCTCCCTTTTGCTCAAGTGCGCCAACCAGATCCGTAAGGGCAACGACGGCTCCAAGAACTTCGCCCTGTTCGGTCAAGAGGCCATCGGCAGCACCTGGGCTCTGTCGAAGATGAACATGTTTCTGCACGGCATCGACAATCACAAGCTGGAATGGGGCGATACCATCCGGAACCCCAAGCTGCTCAATGAGAACGGCGGTCTGAAGCACTTCGATATCGTGGTTGCCAATCCACCCTTCTCCTTGGAGAAGTGGGGGGTTGAGGGTGCCGAGAGCGATCCCTATGGCCGGTTCCGTCGGGGCTTACCGCCCAAGACCAAAGGTGACTACGCCTTCATCCTGCACATGATCGAAACGATGAAGCCGAAGACCGGCCGTATGGCGGTGGTCGTACCCCACGGCGTTTTGTTCCGGGGCTCCAGCGAAGGCAAGATTCGGCAGAAGCTGATCGAGGAGAACTTACTGGATGCCGTTATCGGTCTGCCCGAGAAACTGTTTTATGGCACAGGCATCCCGGCAGCCGTGTTGGTGTTCCGCAAGGACAAGATCGACAACAACGTGCTGTTCATCGACGCCAGCCGGGAGTTCAAGGCCGGCAAAAACCAGAACCAGTTGTCCGATGAGAACATTGCCAAGGTTGTCGACACCTACAAAACGCGGGACAACCGAACAATGTATTCCTACCTGGCCACCCACGAGAAAATCCAGGAAAACGATTTCAACCTTAACATTCCCCGCTACGTGGACACATTTGAGGAAGAGGAAGAGATCGACCTGATGGCAGTGCAGGCGGAGCGGAAGGAAATCGAGGTCGAGATTGCGAAGCTGAACGAGCAGATGGACGGCTACCTGAAGGAGTTGGGTTATGGTGCCTGAGGGTTGGAGCATTCAGAGGCTTGATGATTTGGCGCTTGTCGAAAGAGGTAGATTCTCTGCGCGGCCAAGAAACGATCCAAGTTTTTTTGGTGGCGATACTCCGTTTGTTCAAACTGGAGATGTGACTGGAGCCAGCACGTATTTGAAGAGATTCACCCAGACCTTGAATGAAGAAGGGCTAAAAGTTAGCAAGGTTTTCCCCAAAGAGACAATTCTGATTACGATAGCCGCCAACATTGGTGAGACTGCCATTACACAGTTTGAAGTGGCATGCCCTGATAGTGTGGTAGCAATCCAGCCCTATGCGTCAAAAGCGGACACATACTGGTTAAAAAAATTGATTGAGACGAAACGAGAAGATCTAGATGCGCAGGCTACCCAAAATGCGCAAAAAAATATCAACTTGCAGGTACTCAAGCCATTAGCCATCCTGACTCCGCCGCTTCACGAACAAAAAAAGATCGCCGAAATTCTCTCCACCTGGGATCAGGCCATCAACGCCACAGAGCGCCTGCTTGAGAACAGCCATGAGCGGAAGAAAGGTTTGGTGCAACAGTTGCTGGCTGGGAAGGTTCGGTTGCCGGGGTTTCAGGGGGAGTGGGCCGAAGTTGAGCTCGATTCCTTGTTCAGGCGTGTGACCACTCGGAATCAAGGTCAAAGCACAAATGTTGTCACTATTTCTGGTCAACAGGGGCTGATCCGTCAGCAGGAGTTTTTCAAAAAGAGCGTGGCATCTGCAACGCTCGACGGGTACTACCTGCTTAAAAAAGGTCAGTTTGCCTATAACAAAAGCTACTCAAACGGCTATCCGATGGGTGCCATTAAACGACTGAATCGGTACGACGATGGAGTTGTTACGACGCTCTATATCTGCTTCGAGATCGCAGATGAAGGCGCAGCAGACAGTGATTTTTATGAGCAGTACTTTGAATCAGGACTGCTCAATCAAGGACTCATGCAGATCGCCCATGAAGGAGGTCGGGCGCACGGACTTCTGAACGTTAAGCCCTCTGATTTTTTCTCTCTCAAAGTCCTCAAACCACCACGCGATGAACAAAAAGCGATTGCGAATTTACTTGTAACCGCGGATCGCGAGTTACAGGCCCAGAAAAACAGACTTGAGCGGTTAAGAACCGAGAAGAAAGCCCTGATGCAGCAGCTTCTCACAGGCAGGCGTCGGGTAAAACTGGAAACGGAGGCTGCATGAGCAAGCTAGAAAACAAAATTGAGGCCCGTCATCGCAACCTTTTTGATGTGCTGAACGAACAAAAATATACCGTCGATTATTTTCAGCGGGAGTACAGCTGGGGCGAGAAACACATCGAAGTTCTGGTTACCGACTTAACATCAGCTTTCCTTAGCGAATACACCCCTGGGGACAAGCGTGAACAAGGGGAACAATATAATAATTACTACCTTGGTCCCTTCGTTGTCAGCAGCAAAGACGGCAAACGCAGCATTATCGACGGCCAGCAGCGTTTAACCTCGTTAACGCTGTTTTTGATCTACCTGAACAACCTCCAGAAGGAACTGCCGTTTAATGAAAAGATCGAGCCTATGATCTTCTCGGAGCTACGTGGCAGCAAGTCCTTCAACATTACGGTGGAGGAGCGTATTCCGTGTCTGGAGAGACTGTTCAATAACGGTGAGTACGCACCAGATGACACCGACGATGAATCGACTCGCAATATGGCTGAGCGGTACCAGGACATCGAGAGGGCGTTTCCCGATGAACTGAAAAATGATGCTTTTCCGTTCTTTGTAGATTGGCTCAGGTATAACGTGATTATGGTCGAAATCATCGCCTACTCCGATGAAAACGCCTACACCATCTTCGAGACGATGAACGACCGCGGCCTGAATCTGACCCCTTCTGAAATGCTAAAGGGGTATATCTTGTCGCGATTCGAAAGCACAGAGAAGCGCAAGAAAGCCAACGATTTCTGGAAACAGGCCATGCTTGAGCTCAAATCCTATGACAAGGATGAGGATCAACGCTTTTTCCAGTCGTGGTTAAGAGCGCGTTATGCTGAAAGCATTCGCCCTGGTAAGGCCGGTTCCAAAAACGAGGACTTCGAGAAAATCGGCACCCGTTTTCACAGTTGGGTGCGCGACAACCTTTCTAAAATTGGTCTGGATGCCACTGACGGTAACTCTTTTGAGCGGTTCGTTCAGGATGAATTCCGCTTTTACTACAAGACCTACATTCGCATTTTGGACGCAGAGTATGACCTAGTTCCTGGGTTGGAGCATGTGTTCTATATCTCTCGGTGGGGCATTGCCCCAACACTGAGCTTTCCACTGATGCTTGCTGCGCTTAGCCCACAAGACAGTGATGAAACCGTTGTTCAAAAAATTGATACAGTGGCCGCCTACATTGAGGCTTTCGTGGTTCGCCGTTCAGTCAATTTCCGCAACTTTTCAGCCAGCTCAATCCGCTACACCATGTACAGCCTGGTAAAAGAAATTCGAGGCCAGGATTTGCCCGGTCTGAGAGCATTACTGGGGCAAAAGTTACAGGACATGAGCGAGTCGTTTTCCAACATGGAGAGTTTCCGATGGCACGGCCAGAACCGACGTTTTGTGAAGTTCTTGCTAGCCCGCATGACCGCATGGTGTGAGCAACAGGCAGGCATGAGTAGCAGCTTCGTGACCTACTATGAGCCAGTTAGCGGCAAGCCTTTTGAAGTTGAGCACATATGGGCGGATAAGTTTGCCCGCCATCAAGACGAGTTTGAGCAAGAACACGAGTTCCAGAACTACCGTAACCGACTCGGTGGTCTTGTTCTTTTGCCCCGAGGGACCAATCAATCGTATGGCGACCAGCCTTACGAGAATAAAAAGGCTCACTACATCAAAGAAAACCTCTTGGTGAAATCACTTTGCCCACTTGCCTACGACAACAACCCTAATTTTCTCAAACTGAGAAAAGTGTTGAACCTGCCTTTTAAGCCGCACGACACATTCAACAAAGCAGACATTGAAGCGCGGCAGGAGCTGTACCGGATGATCTGTGAGCGTATCTGGCCCGAGAGCTTGGTCGATATGGAGCCAGTATGAACACCACCCCTCAAGGGAATGAGCAGCATTCCAGTCACATCCCGGCCCTGGCGACCCTGATCAACTTGGGCTGGACGTTTTTGCCGGCGACAGAGTGCATGGCGCTGCGAGGCAGCCAGCGGGAAGTGGTGATGAAGCCGGTGCTGGAGCGGGTGTTGCGTCAGCGGAAGTTCGAATTTAAGGGGCAGTGGTATCCGTTGTCCGAGCAGGCCGTAGATCAAGTGATTCGAGAGGTTACGACACCATCCATGGCCCAGGGCCTGATGGAGGCCAACCAATCCGTATACGACATGCTGACCCTGGGTATTACCGTGACCGAGTTCATCGGCGGCAAGAAGGCCCAGCCCACGATCCATCTGATCGACTGGCAAAACCTGGACAACAATGAGTTTCATGTCACGGAAGAGATGGACGTTCTGTCCACTCAGGGTACCCAAACGCGCCGGCCAGATGTGGTCGCATTCGTTAATGGCATTCCCCTGGCGGTGATCGAGGCCAAGAAGGCGGCCTCCGGCAACCCCAACAAGAACATGGTTGAGGAAGGCATCAGCCAGCACCTGCGCAACCAGAAGAACGACGAAGTGCCGTACCTGTACGCCTTCGCCCAGTTGCTGTTTGCGATCAGTCGTAACGACGGGCGGTACGGCACCACGCACACCCCGCTGAAGTTCTGGTCAAAGTGGACGGACGAGGAGTTCGATGATCGGTACGTACAGGACATCAAGAACCGCACGCTATCACTGTCCAACAAGGACGCGCTGTTCAAGGATAAACCTCCGAAAATCCGAGCCTACTTCGAGCAGCTCTGGTCACAGTCCGTCATGCCTACGGAACAGGATCGGCTACTGGTAGGCCTGCTCGATCGGTACCGGTTTCTGGAGTTTCTCCGGTTTTTCATTCTTTTCGATCGCAAGGTCGGGAAAATCGCAGCCCGGTACCCACAGGCCTTCGGCATCAAGGCCCTACTGGAACGCATCTCGGCCTTCAAGCCCACGGGCGAGCGCAAGGGCGGCGTGCTCTGGCACACCACCGGTTCCGGCAAGTCTTTCACCATGGTTTATTTGTGCCGGGCCCTTCTGCTCAGCGACGCCCTGAAAAACTGCCGGATTATTGTAGTCACCGATCGCGTGGATCTGGAAAAACAGCTCTCCAAGACCTTCCTGACCGGCGGAGCTTTTGGTACTGAGATCTCGGGCAAGAAAAGCGGCGATTCTCTCGCGAAAACCCGCTCCGGAAAGGATCTGGCCAAGCGCGTCGGCCAGGGTAACGAACGGATCATTTTTACCATCATCAACAAGTTCGCATCGGCCGCAAAACAGCCAGAGTGCTACAACCCGTCTGAAAACATCATAGTGATCGTCGACGAAGGCCACCGGAGCCAAGGCGGCGAGAACCATCAACGGATGCGCCAGGCCCTGCCCAAAGCCTCGTTCATCGCATTTACCGGCACGCCATTGCTCAAAGAAGAGAAAAGCGAAACCGCGGAGCGATTCGGCGCCATTATTCACGCCTACACTATGAAGCGCGCGGTCGATGACGGCACCATCACTCCCCTGCTCTATGAGGAGCGAAAGCCGCTGTTGGACGTAAACCAGAAGGCGGTTGATACCTGGTTCGAGAAAGTCACTGCAGCGCTTTCTAACAACCAGAAATCTGACCTGAAGCGCAAATACACCCAGCAGGGCCAGATCTACACCGCCCAGGATCGCATCAAGCTCAACGCATTCGATATTAGTGTGCACTTCAGCGAGAACTTCAAGAAAGCGCACCTGGAGCTGAAAGGCCAGCTGGCGACAGACAGCAAACTCAGCGCCATTCGATACAAACAGCATCTCGACAGCCTGGGCCTGGTCACCAGCGCTATCGTGATCTCACCGCCAGATACCCGGGAAGGCCACACCGACGTGGACGAGACCAATCTGCCCTTAGTGCAGGATTGGTGGAAGAAGAACGTGCCAGGAGACCCTCAGGACTACGAGAAGGCGGTTATCGAGGATTTTGGCACGGATGGGCCGCCTGACATCCTGATCGTCGTGGACAAGCTCCTGACCGGGTTTGATGAGCCCCGAAATACGGTGCTTTACATCGACAAGCAGCTTAAAGGCCACAACCTCATCCAGGCCATCGCCAGGGTGAACCGTTTGCATCCCCAGAAGCCATTCGGCTACCTGATTGACTACCGCGGCATTCTCAAAGAACTGGATACCGCCATCCGCGACTATCAGAACTTCGAGGACCAGACCCAGGGTGGCTTTGCCATCGAGGATATCGAAGGCCTATACGCCAATGTTGATACCGAGTACAAGAAACTCCCTGCGTTGCACGAAAAGCTGTGGAGCTTTTTCACCTACATCGACAATAAGCTCGATCAGGAGCAGTACCGGCAGGTCTTCATGCCGAAATATGAAACCGAAGCCGAGGGTATGGAGGTCGATGTTCGGCAGGCACTGCGGGAAGACTTCTACGAAGCGGTGACTGATTTCGGCATGTGTTTGAAGGCCGCCCTATCAACTCAGAGCTTCTTTGACGACAAGGCTTTCACAGAGGCGGATATCCGGCGCTACAAGCAGGATCTGAAATGGTTCTCGGAGTTACGGAAAACGGTTCGGCTGGATGCACAGGAGACTGTAGATTACTCGGCCTATGAAGGGCAAATCCGCGACCTGATCGACCGCTATGTGACCGGTATCGACGTCAAAAAAGGTGATGAGCCGGTGGTCATCGAATCCATCGGCGAGACCAATCCCGATTATTGGTCCGATGACAAAGCCCGGAACGAAACCGACAAAATCAAAACGCGCACCAAAAAGACCATTGAGGAGCGCCTAGGCGACGACCCTTACGCCCAGAAAGTCTTCTCTGCCCTGCTGAAGGAGGCTATCGAGAAAGCG
>Ga0066839_10001274_pt1 | contig 10534 bp, 9 predicted proteins | sample ETNtaG_10_FD_66733 | JGI IMG/M metagenome (GOLD analysis project Ga0066839, IMG submission 66733) | Marine microbial and viral communities from oxygen minimum zone, Eastern Pacific Ocean - ETNP201302SV82 | ecosystem: Environmental > Aquatic > Marine > Oceanic | place: Pacific Ocean: Eastern...
GGATTCCTCAGCGACCACGATTTGAAAGGCCAAGTTTAAGAGTAGGTCACCCAATTCTTCTTCAAGGTCCCCATCAGAACCCTTGCGGATTGCATCAACAACCTCATGTGCCTCTTCCAGTAGGTGCGGTATAAGACTCTCAGCAGTTTGTTCTCTATCCCAGGGGCAGTTTTTTCGTAAGAACCGCACGAGTTGGGTAGCTCTTTCGAGCATACCAGGGCCTGGGAAACGAAGAGGGTCAGTTTCGATATCCTTGTTGGATTGTATCATTGAGCAAGTATCCAGTTGGATGGCTCATGTTCGGAAGCCCAGTTTCTTGGCATCTTTGAGAGCCTATGTTAACTAATCCGCGTGGCCGTGCTTGGGTTGAAGTCCAAGCAGATGCCCTGCTTCGAAACGTCTCTACCCTCCAACAGGTTGTAGGGCCGGGTTCCCGATTGATCCCAATGGTTAAGGCTGACGCTTATGGAGTCGGCCTATCTCAGGCCGTACAAACTTTGGAGACTACTAATCCATGGGGGTTTGGTGTAGCTACTCTGGACGAAGGGCTAGAGCTTCAAAGACTTGGTGTCATATACCCAATTCTGGTTGTCAATCCTCTCCCACCTGCGTCCACTGAAGCGGCAGTGGGGGCGGGACTGCAACTTGGTATCTCCAATCCCGAAGCCCTTAGCCTAGTGACTGATGCTGCTGAGCGAGTTGGCCGAGTTGCGGAGATTCATATTGAGATTGACACGGGTATTGGCCGAGCTGGCTTCAATTGGAAGGATGCTAGCAGTTGGAAGCGTGACCTGGATCATGCGATTGAGCTTGGTGCCAGATGGGTGGGCTCTTACACTCATCTCCATTCAGCCGATGAAGATCATGACACAGTGCTAGAGCAATGGACGCGTTTTCAGGAGGCACTCAGGCAGCTAGATGTTCCGGATAGCGTGCTAATTCATATAGTAAACAGTGCTGGTGCGCTGCGACTTCCAGAACTCGCAGCCTCTGCGATACGCACCGGGATCTTTCTTTACGGTGGCAGGGCGGGTGTGGGTCTCCCGGATCCTGAGCCGGTCGTATCTGTCTACGCCCGGGTCGTTCACATCCGGCAAGCTCATGCAGGAGACACTGTCGGATATGGTGCTACCTACCGGGCTGAAACCAACGAGCGTTGGGCGAGTCTCGGGATCGGGTATGGGGATGGGATCCCGAGGCTGTTGGGAAATCGAGGATCGATCGTGATTCACGGCTGTCGTGCACCGATCATCGGACGGATCTCAATGGATGTAACAGTGGTAAACATTTCTGAGATCCCGAATGTATCTTTGGGTGACGTAGCCACGTTGATCGGTTCAGATCAAGATGAGCAAATTACAGTTGATGACGTTGCAGAACAGGCGGATACGATTGGATATGAGATTCTCACAGGACTCTCGCCTCGTCTCCCAAGGATTTGGAAAGGATTAGATGAACAGTAATCATAAATCATACTCCTCTCTTCCAGCATGCTTACCAGGGCTGAATGAGGCGAATTCCTCAGATGAAATAACGTGCATAGATCACTAACTCTTAGCCTGATTGGCCTGGTTTCTATAGGTATAGCGGCGTGCCAAGAGGAGAATCCCACGACCTTGGATTCAGACCTCTTACCCAAGGAGCCGATAACCCTTGAGATCGAAATCCCCTGGGAGGACTTTGCTTCAGACCTGGAAGTGTTTGGCGGATATGGAGCCCCATGGGAACTTGGAACCGGAGTCGTAGCCAAGGGGTTTGCAGAAATTCTTAACGCACGCACCCTAGTTCGGTTCGCAGCCTACCCCAAGGTGCATCAGGTTCGAGATACGACAGGAACTACTCGTGCTGACTCGAGTTTGACATTTGTTGGGGGCAGAGTCGTTGCTTTTTTTGACACGATTGCCAGCACTAATAATGGCCCAGTAGAGCTAGGCTTGGGCGCGACCCAAACGCCTTGGGATAATAGGACAGTGACGTGGGTGACCGCGGTGGATACCCTGAATGATCTGAGACCATGGCCTCAGCCTGGGGCTGGTCCAGTGACTTCAATTGGCACAACTATATGGGATCCCGCTGAAGGTGACTCGGCTTGGTTCGAGCTGGACTCATTACAAGTGGAGGCTTGGGCAGATACCGCGGATGTTAGTCGAGGTGCCCGCATCGAATCACTCACGGACAACGCTCGTTTACAGGTCTCTAGGGTAGTCCTAAGGCTCGACACCCGTCCGAGCTCTAATCCAGATACGATTATCGTGCTGAGTGCTCAGCGTGATGAGATAAGCTTTGTGTACGATCCAATCCCAGAGGCACCTGAGAATGGTATCCGGATTGGTGGAGCTCCTGCATGGCGAACAGTGCTCAACGTGAAGATTCCTACTCATCTGGATGGACCTGCTGAGCTATGTGTAGCTGCGGGTGGATGTCCACTAGAACTTAAACCACTAGAGTTGAACTATGCTGCGATCACCCTGAAAAGCGAACGGGGTGAACAAGCTTTTCAGCCGACGGATTCTATCGGATTGGACGTTCGCCAGGTTCTGAGACGAGATGCTCTACCGAAGGCACCGTTGGGTGAATCCCTCACCGGTTTGTTAGGACAACGGGTTGGGCCTGATGCTTTTGGCTCGAAATCCGAGACAGACATTGAAATTCCAATTACGGAGTTTGTCAGAGACCTCTTAGGCAGCCAAGATGGGATGAGCCCTACCAAGACATTGGCTCTGTTATCGGTGTTTGAGCCGATTTCGATTGCATATGCGTCTTTTCACGGACCGGGAAATGAGAATGGTCCCGTTCTCAGATTGGTAGTCACTGTGGGTCGAGCAATGGAATTGCCATGAAGCAGTTCATACGGACTTTGGTTCTTGCACTCGTTATCTCTCTGGTCGCTACTCCCTCAGGTGCCCAATCTCTCTACAATGCGGCGGGTATGGGTCTCCCGGTCGAGGCAATCGATGGTCGTGCTCGAGCACTTGGGAACTTAGGGATCGGGCTTTGGGGAAGTGGTTTGCTACCTGGTGACCCTGCAGCAGCGGGAATGTTCATTGTGCCGACAGCGGTAATTGTGGGTCAGCCATCGTGGGTGGACTATGACCATGAATCAGGAAACTCAGGAAGTATCCAAGGAAGCCGTTTTCCGTTGATGGGGGTCGGTTATCCAGGCTTCTCAGGCATATTCACATTGAGCCTCAGTTCATTCCTGGATCAGCACTACAAGAGTCAGAGGTCTTTAGAGTTGGATCTCAGAGGGGAGAAGAGTGAAGTCACAGATCTCTTCGAACAGGATGGATCGATCGGGAGCCTAAATTTTGGGTACTCAAGACCTATAGGCACCAGCGCTGCGCTCGGATTTAGTCTTGGTCGCTATACGGGTTCAATACTGCGCCAACTTGAGCGGGACTTTAGCACGTTATCGTTTCCTGGAGCCTTGGAGTCATACCAGACGAGTAGTCGTTGGACGTATTCAGGAACTTCTCTAACCGGTGGAATGGCTGCGAATCTCGGTACGTTCGCCCGCGTGGCAGCCAGTGTTACTTGGTCCGGTGATTTAAATGCAACTGCGTCCGATGATACCCCAGGTATGGACCGGAGTTTTTCCCTGCCGATGCAGTATCGTCTCGGCTCCAGCATCGTGCTTGCACCTGGGCTGATGATCACTGCTAGTGCGATACGGGCGGATTGGGCGGACATAGAGAGGGACCTTGATACTCCAACCACGGTAGGGAGCACAAGCAATATCGGGGTTGGAGTCGAGCTCTCACGGGCGAATATTTTCGGTCTGGCACTCCCTCTTCGGTTTGGATACCGGACTGGCAAGCTACCCTTCTCTCTTGGAAGTGGTGTCGCGACAGAACGGATCTTCTCTGCTGGGCTGGGACTTTCTTTGAGTCAGGCTGACGATATCGTACTAGGCGGTGTAGATGCTGCTATTGAACGTGGCCGAAGATCTGGTTCTGTTCTCTCAGAAGCGTTCTGGCGAGCGACGATATCACTCCGGGTTTCCGGATACTAGCTCAATAGCGGTCTAAAGCACTTCAACGAGACCATACTCACCTTGCGCGTTCTTTTTCACACATTTGGTTGCAAAGCAAACCAATATGACACGGAACGCATGCGTCAGGAGCTTGAGGCTTGGGGAGCTAAGACGACCACCGAACGTCCAGAGGCTGATGTTTTCGTTGTGAATACGTGTACAGTGACTAATCAAGCCGATGCGGATGCGCGCCGTTTTATTAGACGACTGCAGCGTGAAGTGCCATCTGCACAGATAGTTGTGTCCGGTTGCTCCGCTGCTCTCAACCCTGACGACTATCATTCCATGGATGGCGTATCAGGAGTAGTGGAGGGGCATGATCCGGTAGCGGTTGCATCGCTAGTAGCATCGAATGTTCCTGTGCAAATCGAACTCCGATCCTCACTAGACCGCATCGATACTGAACCGATAGGAGGGGAGCTCCTTCGGGTGCGCCGAGGCGCAGCTCGTGGTTGGTTGAAGGTCCAGGACGGGTGTGACCGCAAGTGTGCCTTCTGCGCTACGAGGCTGGCCCGAGGATACTCGCGTTCGCGCCACCCCAGTCAAGTACTCGCAGAAGCAAAACTTTTAGCTGAAGTACATGCGGAACTCGTCATTACTGGTATCCATATCGGACACTATGGAAAGGACCTTGCACCAGAGTGGACATTATCCAGGCTTGTAGCTGAGCTAATGGAGAAACTCCCAGATGTTCGTTTTCGGTTGGGTAGCATTGAGGCGACCGAGATTGATGATCTCACCATAGAATTATTGGCGACCTCGGGGGGACAACTTGCACCCCACCTACATATGCCACTCCAGAGTGGAGCTGATCCAGTTCTTAAGCGAATGCGGCGTTGGCATAGCAGGGAACAGTACCGGTGTCGCGTACTTGAGATCGCTGATCGAATCTGGCCACTTGGACTCGGAGCTGATGTGATCACGGGATTCCCAGGTGAGACACCGACAGACCATGCAGCAACGTGTAGTCTTATTAGGGAGCTGCCGTTCACATACTTGCACGTGTTTCCTTTCTCTCCGAGAGATGGAACGGTGGCTACGGGCCTTCCCAACCCCGTCCCGCAGCGGATTGCGGGAGAACGGAGCCGGGAACTTCGAGAGATGGCTAACGATAAAGGACTGGCATATAAGGCGTCTCGTGTTGGCGGGCCTGCGGAGGTTATTGTCGAGGGTGAGAGTGGGACGGCCCTTACCGGAGATTACCTGCGGGTAGGCCTCGTCGGCTTAGACCGAGACAGTAATGGTTTGTCGGGGCCTCGGTATAGTGGCACTCTGCAGGGTGACAAGGAGCGTTTATACATTGAATTATCTCAAGACCTTGCTGCTATTCTAGGATGACCAAGAGTACTCGCTCAAAACGGGCGTATGTCGAAACGTATGGGTGCCAGATGAACATTAGCGACGGTGAGCTTATGGAAGGCATCCTCGCGAATGATGGATTTGAGATTGTCGAAGCACCTGAGGATGCGGATGTAGTTTTGGTGAACACATGTGCAATCCGCGAGCATGCAGAGAACCGTGTGCTCGGCCGTGTAGCCCAGCTTAACGGCCTCAAACGTGAGCGGCCCGAATTAGTGATTGGTGTCACAGGATGCATGGCCCAAAGGATGGGAGAGACTCTTTTTGAGCGGGCACCGTATGTAGATTTGGTGATGGGCCCAGACGGTTATCGTGGCCTGCCGGATGCACTTGAGAACCTCGAGGGATACCGCAGTGATAGGGGGAGTAATTCAAGGATTCGTGGTCCTCAACTTGCTATCCTAGACCTCAGCTTAGGTGAGAATTATCAAGGTCTAGAGCAAAGACGTACGGAGGGACCCACAGCGTGGATTCCTATCCAGCGTGGCTGTAACCACCGATGCACGTTCTGTATCGTTCCATATGTTCGGGGTCCAGAGAAGAATCGAAACCCGCTAGAGATCCTGAATGAAGTTCGCGATTTAACATCAAGGGGAGTTACAGAGGTCACGCTGTTAGGGCAGACCGTAAATTCTTACACATCGATGGACCTTAGCTTCCCCAATCTGCTATCGGAGGTCGCCCGAATAGAGGGAATTCGGCGTGTGCGATTCACTTCACCCCATCCGAATGACGTCACACCCGAGCTTGTAGAGGTGATGGCGACTGAACCAGCAGTTTGTGAGCACCTACATCTTCCCGCACAATCGGGTAACAATCGCACTCTAAAGCGCATGCTTCGAAGGTACTCAGTGGAGGTCCTTCTAGAGAAAGTCGAGATGGTGAGGGCGGAGATTCCTGAAATAGCACTCTCTACTGATATCATTGTGGCTTTCCCGGGTGAGACTGACGAAGAGTTTCGGGATACGCTGGAGTTGATGAGGACAGTTCGCTTTGACGAGGCGTTCACCTATAAATACTCGCCCAGAGAGGGGACTCCTGCGACACGCTTACCTGCTGATGAATTCGTTCCTACGCCCGAAGCTCAAGTAAGGCTGGAGGAGCTCATCGAAGTGAGTCGCGGTATCCAAGCTGAGATTAATGCTAGGGAGATAGGACGGATTGATGAAGTACTCATAGAGCGTGTGGGACGGTACCCCGGCCAAATCCTAGGTCGGACGTGTAGAAATAAGGTCGTCGCCTTCGATGGTGATTCAGGGCGGATTGGATGTTATACCCACGTAAGGTTGGAAAGGACGACAGGGGCGACGTTTGCTGGAAAAGAGACTAGCCAACCCGAACTGGTGGGACAGAGTTGAGTAGAATCATCCGTGCAATAGGTATCCTATTGGTTGTGGGCTTGGCAGTGGTACTGCAGTCGCTTAATGGCTCGGAGACGGTGACCTTGAAGCTGGGCGTAATAACCCTGTACGATGTTCCTATCACAGCGGTAGCCTTTTTTGGCCTGTTGGCGGGGATGGTTATCATGCTTGTCGCTAGCATCCATAATGACTTAAGGGTTAGACGAATTCTCCGAGACCGACTCACAGAAGAGGATAGCGAGGAGAAGGCCCGCGTCATCGACCACAGACAGCACGATTTATTCGGGAAAGATGAGGAAGAAGGCTAAGGATTAGTGGGATAAGGTTTCGGAGGATGTTAGGTCGATTTTTACGATCGCTGGTGAACAAGATTAGCGCATGTTTGTTGGATTCTCCTATACCTTTGGAACTCATTTCTTACGAACCACAAATAGTACTGAGAATGAGAAGTTATGGCTCAAGAAGAAGCCGATTCTTGAGCCTAATGACTGGGTTAGTTGAGCACTATATTACCCATAAAGCTTTGTGAATCTTGACCTGGCCAGACTCCTTTTCTATCCTCCGCTCCTTCCATCTGCGACATCTCTGGTTCCCGGTTTATGCTTGAAAAACAAGGCCTTACGATTTCCCGTTTTCTAGTCGAGCAGGAGCGTAAGATGCCTGGGGCAACCGGTGTGTTCACGGGTTTGCTCAATGACATTGCTTTAGCAGCTAAGGTTATCTCTCGTGAGGTCAGTCATGCGGGATTAACTGAGATGCTAGGGGAGACGGGGGAAGAAAACTCCCATGGGGAGCAAGTTCAGAAGCTCGACATTTTTGCGGATGATGTGATGCGCCAGGCCCTACATCACACGGGCTTAATCACATGCATGGCTTCTGAAGAGAAAGAGTTTTTTTGGCCGGTGCCGGACAGCTTCCCATCTGGAGAATACGTCGTCATTTATGATCCACTGGACGGCTCGTCGAACATCGACGTGAACGTATCGATCGGAACAATCTTCAGCATTCATTCCAAGATCTCTAGTTCAAAACGGGGAGAACTGAGGGACTGCTTGCAAGCTGGTAAACATCAGGTTGCAGCAGGCTATGTCCTCTATGGACCATCCACCATGTTTGTATATACCACAGGCAGGGGAGTACATGGCTTCACGCTTGACCCTTCTCTCGGAGAATTTGTTCTAAGCCACGAAGGCATGTGTTTCCCTGACCCCCCCCGCCGTGTCTACTCAATAAACGAAGCTCACTACAATAGTTGGAAAACTGGACAACAACTCCTCATAGATCACTTGAAGGATGGGGGTGACTTCAGTTCACGCTATATCGGGTCATTGGTGGCGGATTTCCACAGGACGTTACTGCAGGGAGGCATCTTCATGTATCCGGCAGGGAAGGGTGCTCCAGAGGGTAAATTACGCCTCCTCTACGAGTGCTCACCGATTGCTATGCTTGCAAAACAGGCAGGTGGTCGTGCAAGCACCGGAGCTCGGGATGTGTTGGAGGTTATCCCTGACTCACTGCATCAACGGGTACCTCTCTACGTGGGGAACAGCGAGTTAGTTGATCTAGCAGAAGAGTTCTTGGCAGAAGAAGATTAGACGACCTGATTTTATCATCATCTATTTTTCATAAGAGTGTTAGAGCCAAGTTTGTGGAAAGACTCAGCAGTTAGTTGGCCCTTGCTCGGAGACAAACCCTTTGTCCACATCTACTAATGGGGCTGGGTAATCCCCGGAGAAGCACGCGGTACAGTACGGTCCTGTTTCTGCGACTGCTTCTAACATACCGTCCAATGATAAATAGCCTAACGAGTCCACACCGAGCTTTTCCTCGATCTCCTTTACGGATAGAGCAGAGCCAATCAGCTCTCCCTTAGTGGGCATGTCGATACCATAAAAACACGGCCACCTTACTGGGGGACTCCCGATCCGGAAGTGCACTTTAGCTGCACCAGATTTGCGGAGCATGCGCACGAGGCTGCGGCTGGTCGTACCGCGCACCAGGGAATCATCTACTACCACAACCCTTTTTCCTTCGACTACTTCGCGGACAGGATTGTACTTCATCCGTGCCCCAAAATCCCGATCCTTCTGGGATGGGTTGATGAATGTTCTCCCTATGTAATGGTTCCGGAGCATCCCCAACTCAAAAGGGATTCCGCTGCATTCGGCAAAGCCTAAGGCTGCCGAGTTTGCGCTATCTGGTACAGCGATTACCGCGTCAGCTTCAACAGGGTGTTCACTCGCGAGGCGGCGCCCGAATGCGCGCCGAGCGCGATCGACGCTGATGCCTGATATTCGAGAGTCCGGCCTAGCGAAGTAGACTAGCTCGAAAACACAAGGAGCGGGTTGGTCAGCCGAGGGTAGAGACCGAAGCTTTTCAACCGTCCCATCCATGATCTTAATGACCTCACCGGGTTCGACATCGCGCACAAAGTCAGCCCCTAAAATATCCAGGGCGCAGGTCTCGCTTGTGACAATATGGCCCTCTCCTTTTTGTCCGAGCACAAGAGGGCGAAAACCACGTGGATCACGTGCCGCATAGATCACGTTGTCGATTGCCAGGACTATTGAGTACGCACCCTCAAGGTGAGTCAGAGCATCATCGACTTGAGCATCAATCGAATCATGTCTGGACTTAGCAATCAAATGGATGAGAGTCTCTGAGTCCGACGTGGTTCTGAAGATCGCGCCCTCGTCGACGAGGCGTTTCCGTAAGTCAAAGTGGTTTGTAAGGTTACCGTTGTGGGCTAGAGCGATATTCCCACGTGAATATCTAGCGATAATTGGCTGGACGTTGTCGAGATCGTTCCCACCAGATGTTGAGTACCGAACATGTCCGACAGCTGTGCGACCGAGGAGCTTGCGAAGTGACCACTTATCGAATACGTCGCCAACGAGCCCGGCACCTTTAAGGATGTGCGGGCCATCTTCGTCAAAAGTAAAGATGCCTGCTGCTTCCTGCCCCCTGTGCTGAAGTGCATACAGACTCAGGAATGCGCTTTCGGAAGCAGAGTCCAACCCGCTCACACCAACAACTCCACACTCCTCTCGTGGTCGGTCGTCGATGTGTAGAGACGCGTGCTCCATCGAGAAGGTGGGTGTGAACGGTTCCGGAAGCTTAGAGGGTTGTTCCATCCTACTCCTCCGAAGATACCGGAGTGTTCATTATTGCAGGAAGTGCTCCAAAATATGCCTGGTGCAGGCTCGTAAGATCAGTTTTGATTTGTCCGGATACTGTGGTCACATGAAACGGCTCTTCCCTGCCTCCGACAGTCCCAATTGTTCTTGCTGGTACTCCGTGGTCCATAGCAAGTCGAATCACGTTTTCGGTCCTATCTGGAGCACACGAAACTACTATTCTACCTTGGGATTCAGCGAAGAGGGTCGCTACTGAAGGAAGCGCGTCATCAAGCACTACATTAACTCCAAAAGGTGCTTCGCCATCACCCAATGCGCACTCGGCAAGTGCGCATGCAAGCCCACCTTCCGAACAGTCGTGCGCCGATCGTAATTCCTTCTCCTGGATCATTGTCAGAACTGCTCTTTGGAGTTGCCGTTCATGTGTGAGGTCGACCCTCGGAGGGAATCCTGCTACGAGTCCAGCTGTCACATAGAGATATTCTGCTCCTCCTATTTCAGCTGTGTTCTCCCCAAGAAGGACAATATCGTCACCCTCAGACTGGAATGATTGGGGTGAAATGTGAGATACATTTTCAATTATCCCCACCATGCCGATCACGGGTGTAGGATAGATTGCTAGTCCGTCGGTCTCATTGTAAAAG
>Ga0066839_10001277_pt1 | contig 10523 bp, 10 predicted proteins | sample ETNtaG_10_FD_66733 | JGI IMG/M metagenome (GOLD analysis project Ga0066839, IMG submission 66733) | Marine microbial and viral communities from oxygen minimum zone, Eastern Pacific Ocean - ETNP201302SV82 | ecosystem: Environmental > Aquatic > Marine > Oceanic | place: Pacific Ocean: Eastern...
GGCTGCTTTTTACGTGGCATGAAACCACTCTGACAGACTGGCGGGATCAATCAATAGGATCCCCACGATCATTGAAAATAAATATTACTAACTGTCAATAGGGCCCTGGTGAACGGTTACTAATAGTCCAGCTATAGCTTTACTTCGAATAGCGGAACAGTAGCATGAGGTCTTTTCAGAACTTCATTAATCGAGTGCAAAGTAACAATTCTCATCAATGACCGGTTATGGAGCGGTTCTGAGTAAGACTAATGAACCGCTATTCGCTCATTGTTGAATCTGGAAAGCTAAGTCGTGAAGGTCCGGAATACGTACTTTTCAGCCCCACATCGGCAGAGGCCGGTACTTAGTGGACTCAGTGTTGTTGAAACTTGAAGAAGGAAAGTATTTAACAATGTTGCACGCACTCAGTTACCCCCCGTTTTTTGTCCCAAACTTGCGTGTTTGTATGCTTTTTGAGTCATTTGCGTTGTGAAGTGAATCTGCTGAAACACCAATGCATAATTATTCAACCTCGAAATCGTGATTCAGCTTTATTGCAACACCCTGTTGCAATAATCGCAATTGACTCATTTTCATTAAGCTATACTTATTGAAAATAAATAAGGACGAGCGATGCCAGATCGAACCGCACTCAAGCACATTGCCGTTTTTACTCTCGCGCTAGCGATGCTCAGCGTTGTTCCCTTATCTCTGATGCATATTATGACGAACGTCATCGACACCACGTTAATACAGAGCGACGTAGTGCGTGCACTACTAATAATATCGCCCATGATGAGCTGCGTCGGAGGAATTGCTTTAGCGATGCTTTATGTTTTAAAAAATCCTGAGCTTTTATAGTAGAGAGAAGTCTGGTCGATTCCTTTTCACACAGTCTGTACAAAGAGCGGACGCCCTTAGTTGTCCAAACAAGTTAGTGGCCGCAGCCTTTTGATGCTTAATTCCAGACCAAACATAAAATCTAACAGTGCTAATTTGCAATATTACAGCAGTATATTACCGCAATAGTGTAAATATCCATTATTACGGAAATGTAAAAGGTCTTTATGAGTTGTAGTGTGTGAAGTTATCGTGGCTTACATTTAATGTGGCACTTCTATATTCAGGGTGAGACACCATCTGACTTGCGACTTCAGACAATTACCAGCCGATCAGCCGGTCGGTCTTGGGCAAAATTCGACGCATCGCATGAGCAGAATGGTGCGTAAACAGGACTGTAAGTGTACCTACACTGCCCATACAATAACTAACCTCTTCATTTTGAAGCCTCACCTATTCGAATTTACTTTGCTATGTTCGGACTTATTTGTTAATTGTAAGACTTCTTCAAAGCCACTATCTCCTCCGCGATTAAACTCCACCTTCGCTTTGTACTCACTGATAGATTTGTTAAAGGAATATAAAGTCTATGAAAATGAGATTTTTGAAAAGAATTCTCTTGTCGAATGAAAATATTAGATCTGGTGCGCATCAGCTATCCCTTCTTTGCTCTACAACTTAGTGAACGAGATTCTCGTTTTGAATGACGATTGCCAGAAGAAGGCGGGTAATTGATCGGTAGCGCGTTAATATTGGTTAAATAGCGTTCACTTCGCTCTATACATCACGTTGCCCTTAACGTGCGATAAGCTCAACTGACCTACAACCTTATAATTGTCGTCATTAAAAAATGAACGGTGCTTTTCAATAGTAACAAACACTGAGACCCCCTCACTTTTCTCGTCTTCTTCAATCACGCTATCTATGGCGCCTAACAATATATGCCCGAGACCGTGATGTTGATAGTCAGGGTGAACTGCAATGAAACTTAGCATGTGAAAGTTATCTGCTGGAACCAGTGCTCTTACTTTTTCCTCTTTTTCGAGCATCTGTTTAGTGCCGAATAGACCCGCTGTTAATAACATTCGCAGTCGCCAGTGCCAATATCGACCTGCGCCAAACGCAGCATCTGGTGCAGTTAAACAAGCAACAGCGATTAACCTGTCCTCATCAAAAAGCCCTATCATAGGTTGTTCTGCCACCCAAAAGGCGTTTAACTCTTCACGAATAGCCGAGCGTAGGCGACTTTCATAGCCCTCTTTCTCCGCCTGAAAAATATCAATAAATAGTGGATCATCGACATAGGCATTATAAAGAATAGAGGCGGCAACTTTGAGATCGTCTACACAGAGGTATATAGCCTTAACCGTATCATTAAGGGGCGCGAACGCGCTGTTTATTGCTTCGGTACTCATAGGGGCTCCTCGAACGCAAAGTTGTTTAGGTTGATCATAACCAATACAGTAAAAGTGACAAAAGCGATCCTGTTTAGTAGAAAACTCGACCGGCCACTCAAACTGTACAAACTTTAGCCTACGTGAAAACCCCTCAAATGTTAACCTCTTATTAACATTTATTGTTGCACGCTAATTTTGAAACCTTGATTCAGTAACGTTAAATTAGGCTAAGCGCTTAGTGCATTAAGCTATAAGCACTGTCTCCCCACCCTACTAGCTCACCATTTCTAAACACAAGCGGCGTGCACTCATCTTTTGTGGTAATTCCATCTCCCATGGTTTTTTGCGTACGGTAATACAGCACGCGATAAGTTCCATCTTGCTTTTCAAACAGTTCATTGAAATCTGCAACGCCCATTTTTCTAAGTACACTTTCATAGCTTGTGCCTGTTTCGAGGTTAGCAATATGTTTACGGTTGTTGAATTCTCTATCTTCCCAGTCAGCGCCATAGTGACTGTCAGATCCGCCACCAACAGATACAACGCAACCCGACAAAAGCACTGACGATGCTAAAGCTACAGAAAGAAGAACAATTTTCATGGGAATTCCTTATTTTTTTATGTGTGATATTTTTTATTTTAAGTGTTAAGAGCCTGGTGTCCTTTGACGTACTTCTACGGTCACCAACCTCTTTTATCTTCAAGATATTACGCTCGCTTTGTGAACTTACACTGAATCGCGTTTACTACCTCGAAATCAGCAATAAATGTCCACTGGCATTCACGCTTACTTAAAGACATAGCAAACAAGAATGAGGCCAAAACTTAACACATTGAAAAGTATGTAATTTTAAGATTATGAAAAAAGAAAACTATCGTTTAAATAGTGAAAACAGTAACTTATTAGTGAAATTGACTATACGAACAAGCTACACTGACAAGATGATAAAACGTTAAGCACCACTTACTTATGAGTAATTCAAATTTACAGCAGCTACACCTTTTGTGCGTTCAAATGTACAAAGAGGGTAAAACGCCTTCAGTAGGCATTTTGCGTTCAAAGGCGCCGTTTAAAGTGTCTGTGACTGAAGCGATAGAAGCCATAAAGCGCTTTAACGCCCATAAACCAACCCTTGAAACTTCCACTGAAACGCAACCTTTGCCACAAACCGAGAGAAAGGATCACAGCGCGCTGTCTGCGCGTGTGGAAGCGCTAGAGAATGAAGTTGCAGAGCTAAAACGGGCGCTTAAGCAAATCACAACCGGGCAATAGCCTATCGCCTACACGAGAAAAGCTATGCGTTTAATGGTGAAAGTTGCTCTATAAACTCAGCCAGGGAGTTGGCGAGGATCTGTGTTGGTGCTTGGCCTACTTGCTCGAGGGCGACTTCACCCGTTTCATTAATGACGGTTAGAATAAAATCTTCCTCATCGGTAAGCCCAAAGAAAAGCGTAGGCGCTTGATTTAATCGCTGCTTCATTAACAAATGGCCAATCAAGTTTTGTTGAAGTCGTTCAAAGTCTTCACGGTTAAATACCTGTAGCAACTCACAATCGCCTTGGGGCGCTTTGGCTTTTAAATTATCACTGTAGTAGGTTGTAAAGTAACTGCAATAATCAGCATGTAGTTTCAACGATAAGGCGTCTTCCACGTTATTGAACGACAATGGCGGGCTTTGTCGTTTAGGTGCCCACTCGACTAACTCACCATCCTGTGCGGTTTCTTCATAGCAGGGTGATGGCCATTCGCTATCAAACGCAATTTTAAGGCCCTCGCCTTTAGCGTGTTCGACATAAGATGATACAAATTTATCTAATTGTGCTGAAATTGTTAGAGCCATTATGACGTTACCTACGTATTTTTGGGGTACACTATACAACTACACCGTTAAGTCAATACTAGGGCGAATGGAACGCTATTTATCGAACGAGCTTCGGGAATAGCGCATATAGTCTTTCGCATCCTAGTCGCTATATAAAAGGTTCTTATGTCGACTGACAACTCACCTAACAAAATTATTATCACTGCGCCTGACGATCTCTCTCTCGGCAAACAGGTTGACTACGAATTTGAATACAACCCCAGTTTGCTGCAAGGCGTTCCACGTAACTTAAGTCGTGATACATTAAATCTGACGGGTGCTGAACTGCCTTTTAGCGGTATCGATACTTGGACAGGTTATGAACTTTCTTGGTTAAACCTAAAGGGTAAGCCCAACGTGGCTATTCTAGAATGCCACGTCCCTATTACTTCAGAAAACTTAATTGAATCGAAATCCTTCAAGCTGTATTTGAATAGTTTCAATCAAACTAAATTCCGCTCTGCAGAGGACGTTCAAAAAGTACTTCAGAAAGATTTATCTGCATGTGCTGGTGAGCCAGTAAACGTCGATCTAATTTTGCCAAAACAATTTACCGAACTGCAATTTAAAGAATTTGAAGGCACGCTATTAGACGAACTTGATGTAGATATCGAGACATACTCGCCCACTACACAATACCTTTTTACCAGCAAAGACGATAAAAAAGTAAAAGAAACACTGGTCTCTCACTTACTTAAGTCGAATTGTTTAATCACAAGTCAGCCAGATTGGGCTAGTATTCAAATTAAATACGAAGGAAAAGCCATTGAACACGAAGGGCTTTTAAAGTATCTGATTAGTTTTAGACAGCACAATGAGTTTCACGAACAGTGTGTAGAGCGAATTTATAACGACATTATGTTTCATTGTAAGCCGGACAAACTAACAGTATGCGCACGATATACACGAAGAGGTGGATTAGACATCAACCCTTTTCGTTCAAATTATGAAGCGCCTTATGCCAATCACCGTCAAGCGCGTCAGTAATATAAATGGTGAAAGTAAGCATATTTTAGTCAGCTAAATCGCTGCGTTAGCGGCGAGTTAGAATAAAGTCGAGATTATGGAAGCAAAACAATTACAAACCCTAAAGCAAAACAACACGCTTCTTTGTCAGTTTATTGTAAAGCTCTCTGCGTTTTATGAAGGCTTCTCGGACAAAATAGATACCGAGCTAAAGGTGTTGCGAGGGCATCTTTCTGGCACCCCTAACTTTAGCCTTGCTACTGTTAGTATTGAAAAGCTAAACAAGTCGCTCCAGCATCAGGAAATCACCCTGCGCAAATACAGTGTTGATACGGTTTCATCTCTTGAAGATGCCATGAAACAACTGCAAAAAATTGTATTTGAAGACAGTGAATTAAAAGGCTTGACCACGCAAGAGCTGATCAAACTGAATCAGCCTATTGGCGATATATTCAGTATCTATAAACTCTATGCCAAAGCCATAGCGCTACACCATATTGCGCTAAACAAAGAAATGGTTGGACTATCGCCAATTGACTCAGGTGAAAATAGCCATAGCGGTAAGGACGATACAAAAGCCCACGCACCGCAAGATGAAAATCCTCACTATCGTTCAATATTGGTTGAACTTAACCACTTAATCACGTCTTACGCGCAGAAAAAACCTGACGACCATCAGCTGACCGATATCAAACAGCGTCTTGATGAGGGCATGGATAAAGAACAGTTACTTAAAAGTTGTGTCGTAATTTTGCGAATGATTGTGCAAGACGCTATGTCTGAAGCAAGTTTGACAGGCAAAGTAATTCAAAGCCTTCACCGCTCACTTAGCGAAGTAAGTAACGATGTAAGTAACACCATAGAAAATAGTAAGAGTCAATTTGAGCAAAGGCAGGTGGGTAATGAACAACTTAAACGCCATATCAGCCATATCGAAGAGGCCATGTCGGAAAGCGAGTCTTTTGAGGCATTAAAAGAACAAACGCAGTTTTGCGTTGAAAAACTCGTCACAGCACTTAGTGAACAACAAGATAGCGACGAGCAGGGGCAAGAGGCAATAATGGCCCTGCTATCCTCAATGCAATCGAGAATAGATACCCTGCAGCAGCAAACCAGTGTTTACAAGAAGAAGCTTGCTGAACAGGCGATGCAGAGTCGAGCCGATCCACTTACCCGCCTTCCAAATAGACAGGCCTATAACGAGAGACTTGAGACAGCCTATACCCGTTTTAAATCTAACGGTCATTCGCTGGCGGTTGCCGTAGTCGATATCGATCACTTCAAATCTATAAACGATAGGTTTGGCCATGCCGCTGGGGATAAAACACTGCAAGTCGTCAGTAAGTTTTTAAAGCAAAGCCTCTCGGAAAATGATTTTGTTGCCAGATGGGGCGGAGAAGAGTTTGTCATGCTTTTGCCTGATGCCGAAATGGCGGACATAGATAAAAAGCTTAATGAAGTTAGAACCAAGCTAGCCGCAATGCCATTTAAGTTCAAACAAGAAAAAGTAAAAATTACCGCCTCTTTTGGCGCTACATGCTTTGGTCAGGATGACACTACAGAGTCTGTCTTTGAGCGCGCCGATGAGTATCTTTACAAAGCTAAACGAAGTGGTCGCAACCTTGTTGTCACAGATTTAAGCACTGACGTGTAGGATGTAGATATATGAAGAAAGTGCAGCTAAACCCCGTTGGCTGGATGAGCCAGCTATCTCAAGTCGAAGTCGCCCGTCTTCAGGATGCTACAAATAGTGAGCTCTTTGCTATGTTTAGAAACTGCTGTCTGGCGGTTTTAAACAGCGGCGTTGACGAAGATAATTTCGAAGCCCTTTTTGCGCCTTATGAAAACTTTGAAATAAAGCTTATTCGTCGAGAGCGAGGGGTTAAGATTGAATTAGTTAACCCACCTGAAGTGGCTTTTGTAGATGACACGTTAGTACGCGGCGTACACGAGCACTTATTTGCCGTACTTCGCGATTTGCTTTACATGGGTAACAAGTATGCGTTTCTTCACCAAACTGCACCAGCGGAAGGGAGTGAAATTACCGATATGGTTTTTGACATGCTTCGCCATGCAAAAGCCTTAGAGGGCAATGATGGAGTAAATACCGTTGTATGCTGGGGTGGCCACTCGATAAACCAAGTTGAGTATAAGTACACCAAAGAAGTGGGCTATCAACTAGGCCTTCGCGACATGAATATTTGCACCGGATGCGGACCTGGCGCGATGAAGGGGCCAATGAAAGGTGCAACTATTGGCCATGCGAAACAGCGTCATAAATCAGGTCGTTACATTGGTATTTCTGAACCAAGTATTATAGCCGCAGAACCCCCCAATGCTATCGTCAATGAACTGATCATCATGCCGGATATAGAAAAGCGTTTAGAAACCTTTGTGCGCTTAGGTCACGGTATCGTTGTTTTTCCTGGTGGTGTTGGTACAGCCGAAGAGCTGCTGTACTTGCTCGGTATATTGATGAACGAGCGCAACGCTCAGCAGCCGTTTCCTTTTATTTTAACTGGGCCAGCGGGAAGCGAGGAATATTTCGAAGCCATTGATGCGTTTGTTGGCGCGACATTAGGTGCAGAAGCACAATCGAAGTACCAAATTATTATCGACGATCCTGAGGAAGTGGCGCGAACCATGAGGCTTCAACTTGAAAAAGTGAAGAAGTTCAGAGGCGCGATGGGTGATGCATTTAGTTTTAACTGGTCATTAAAAGTTGAGCAAGACTTTCAACAGCCGTTTATTCCTACACATGAAAGTATGGCCGCTTTGCAACTTCACCATGACCAAAGCAAAAGCGATCTTGCCGCCAATTTACGTAAAGCGTTTTCAGGCATAGTGGCGGGAAATGTGAAAGCAGAGGGCATCGCCCAAATTAAAGCACACGGCCCCTTTGAGCTCACTGGAAATAGTGCACTTATGCAGAAAGTTGATACTTTGCTAGAGTCATTTGTAAAACAGCATAGAATGAAGCTCCCCGGAACGGCATACGAGCCCTGTTATGTAGTAAACAATAGCCGGTAGGCAAAAACTCGAGGAAGCATTTGCTTACGTTTACTACTTATGTTTAATAGCTATTTTGCGGTACACTGTCTCAGAGTATTGTTTAACGAATGAATGTCATGCGCAACGCGTCACCTTGTTTTGGGCCTGTGATTAGCACTAACATTCGAGTACAGAGAAACGAGAAGTAACGGTCATGAATACCAAGGTCATTCGCCTAATTTTAGCTGGCGTCGCGTTATACGCGGTGTTTGTTTTTATGGTTATCGCTTTTTACCCCGATAAACCAGAAAATATGGACTGGAAAGACCGTGAAGAATACAACCGCGTTCAAATTACTAAATTAAAATTAGGCAGTACACGAGAAGAGGTGCTTGCGCTTCTTGGCTCGCCTGATATTACCGAGGCCAAACGACAGGGGTCAATGGCTATTCAAGTCATGTTTTTCAGAACCCAGCACGTTCGAGCCGACGGTTTGACTACACAGGACGAATGTACCCCACTCTTATTTGAAAATGACAAGCTAATTGCATGGGGTGAAGGGGCCTACTCCAGTTATCAAAAAAGTTAAAAGGATTGGGAGTGACTAACATCATTTCCACGCTCAAGCGATTGGTGCACCAGGGCGATGAGACACTGTCTGTCGAGCAGCGCATCAATTTTTGGCTTAAAAATGCCAAGCGAGTACTGACGCTGGTTAACGCCAACCCTGCTATTGCTAGTGCCAGTTTACACATTGATAATGACCTTCCCAAAGACACACATCAACTTTTGTTATTAGCGTTGTTTGGCAAACTGTGTCGCTTTAACGATCATTATTTACAGCATATTCTCGCTTCATTGCTTGCTACCCTATGGTTATCTGATAAAGAAACGACACGAGAGCAAACCGCTGCCGTAATTCGTTTTTTGCGCAACCACAACCTCTCTGTTTGGTTAGATACCCTACGTTTACAGAAAGCCTTTCAGGCTAATAAACAAATAAACTATGTAGCAGATAGCAGGCTGAATATGGCACAGCGGCTTTGTCTTCTCGCTGGGATATTCGCAAATAGACCAAAAAAAGTGGGTTACCAAACGCTATTCTCGCAGGTTGCGGTGCGCTTGCCTGCAAATGACAGGCATTATCTTGCTGCTTTGATTGCTTTGTTTGAGCGTGCGTTACCCGGAGCAAAAATATACGCCAATGGTGCTCCTGGCGCATTGATAGATATACAGCAAAACCATGGTTTTGTGTTTATGCCAAGCAGCGAGAATGAAGATGGTAAATGGTTACCGCTATCATCCATACATTCCCCCGTCGCAATGTCTATGCCCTTTGAGCATTTTATTGCGTTATATACCGACACAGCACAAGCTAGGGTAAACCAAGGGGGCACGCCTTTTTTACCCTCTAACTATGCAATCCAGCATCCGCCCAACGCGCTGTTATCGATAGTTGATGCACTTCAAAAATCTGAAGTAGATATCCCTGAACTCTGCGAAAAAATTGAGCAAGTCCCCACGTTCAATCAGTTTTTAATGCAAACGGCCAGTCAGGATAATCGACTGCAGCTGCCGGTCAAGAATATAAAACAAGCAGTATTAACCTACGGTATCGAACGCGTTGGCGATATGCTTATACAGTTCGCTTTAATGGAGCGGTTAACGCAGAATCAATATCCGCTGCTGCCTATGTGCAAGCAATTTACCCTGCTTGCGTGCGCATTTGCTAGCCACTTTGCCCAAACAACGAATACTAAATTTTCGCCCCAGTCGGCAGCGTTAACCATGACATTTGTTTGTGCGCCTCTGTTTACCTTACCCGGCTTCAAAGTATCTAAGACACTTCCCGTTAGTGGCGCTAGCGCTGTATCTATCAATAAAGCCTTTAAAGTAAAGTCTGACACGCCTTGGCTTGCCATTGCATCTGAACTTGCCGGAAGCTGGCATCAAAGTTCAACGTGGCGCGCCGTTATTCATCAATGCAGTAAAGCAAGTAGTGAGGTACCGAAATCGCTACAAAAAGAGCAGGCCATCGTTTCATTAAGTTTTGCGTTAGCAAAAGCGTGCTTGTTTACGCAAGACGCCTATTCTTTGCTGCACAATATTAGCGTTAAATCCATTTTAAATATCTTACACATAGATCAAGATGACGTGCTGCAAGCGTTAGACGCAAATGGTCAATTACTCTTTTGCCCGCGTGCTTTATAGCGCGCAATATGCTTTGACAACATCACCCCACCCTAGTTTTTCACGGTAACGCCTTAATTTATCTTTACGAATGGCTATAACTTGCGCCGGCTATCGTATAAAATACGGCAACTTTTGCAGTGCTTAACTCTTTTCCCTACAATTTCCATTATAATAAGTAAGCAAGCAGAATTTGGCACTTTACGCGTCATATAAAATTGAATAAACCTAACGATTTTGATAACAGAATTACCAGAGGATCCCTCCACATGACTCAGCAACGTATTACAGTCAT
>Ga0066839_10001278_pt1 | contig 10521 bp, 8 predicted proteins | sample ETNtaG_10_FD_66733 | JGI IMG/M metagenome (GOLD analysis project Ga0066839, IMG submission 66733) | Marine microbial and viral communities from oxygen minimum zone, Eastern Pacific Ocean - ETNP201302SV82 | ecosystem: Environmental > Aquatic > Marine > Oceanic | place: Pacific Ocean: Eastern...
ATCAACGCCGACGCTGAATCCATGGGCAACCCGCCTCCCATCACCGAGTCCACCATCACCAAGCCACCCTCAGCCGAGCTCGCCCCCGACCAGGTCGACCAGGACAGCCTCCCTCCCTACGCCACGTTGGACGCCATACTGCACGCACTGATCGAAGATATCGCATCGCCTGAGAGCATAGTCGCAGATGGTTACGACGAGGCCACCGTCACGTGGATCGAGTCGAAGCTCAACACCAGCGAGCACAAGCGCTGGCAGATGCCCCCCGCTCCAAGAGTCAGTGAGAGGGCCTTCGGGCAGGGCTGGAGGCAGCCTCTGGCGGCCAAGCGCTGAATTCACGAATCCTCATGGATTTCTCTGTGAGTCAATGGTGATGGGCCCTCTGTTCAGGCTCAAGCAGGACCGCGCCGAGCAGCATGGTCAGCGTGCCGAACGCAGCTAGGGACGCGGTCATGTACGCGTTTTCGTATAGAGCCGAGGCCAATTCTACTACGTGCAAGACTCCGTGGAGTCCCAGCGATATCTGCACTATCCGGGTTATCAATGGTGGTACCATGGCACTGCGCCGCAGTAATCAGATTTGAAAAGTGCGTATTGGAAATTTGGATTGCGTCGTATTGAAGGGGGCCATCATACGCGAGAAAGGCGTGGACATCCCAGATGACCTGAGCTCGATGCTTGAGGGCGGGCATGGCCCGACCAAGCAGAAGGCGGCCAGACTGGTCGTCGATCTGGCCTCCACAGCCGGCGCAGTCGAGTTCGTCCGAGTCGAGCACGCCCACGTCTCTGGAGTCAGCGTAATCACCGGTGGGCACGGCCTCAGGCGCTTCCTCTCCGATCTGGCAGGCGACCCGCAGGGCAAGGTGGCGATTCCGACCACCCTGAACTCCGCGGGGTGTGACCACGAGAGGATGGATGAGATGGGAATCGACCACCCCGACTTCCTAGAGCAGCAGTTAGAGATAGTCCATGCCTACTCCGAACTCGGCATTGACGCTATCCTGTCCTGCACGCCGTACGACCGCGGCATTGACGCCGGCGAAGGCATCGGTTCGTGGGCGGAGTCAAACGCGGTCTGCTTCTCCAACTCCTACACCTCGCTCGTTACCAACCGCGAGTCCGGCCTCTCAGCTCTCGCAACCGCTCTCACTGGATGGGCGCCCAAATGGGGGCTCCACCTCGCTGAGAACCGCGTGCCGAACATCCTTGTCAACGTCGAGTGCGCGATGTCGGACCCGACCGACTGGAGCGTGCTCGGGGACTGGATTGGCAAGCAGATCCGACCCGAGTGGGACCTGCCTTGGGGTCCGATGCCGCGCATCACCGGTCTGCCCGAGTGGGCCAGTTTTGAGATGCGTAAGGCTCTCACCGCTGCAGCGGCCAACTACGGCTGCCCTCTGCTCTGGGCAGACGGCCACACCGCCGATGCGCCAGCCGTGGAAGGCTACCGAGGAGAGTTGACCTTCACCGAGGACGACCTCGCCGAGCGCTATCGCCAGCTCGCACCTAGGGGACAGGTCGATCTGGTGGTCATAGGCTGTCCGCAGGCCAGCGTCGGCGAGGCTCGCACCACCGCCGCTGCCGTCAGGGTGAGGATGGAGCTGGGCGAGGCCATCCCAGACCAGCGGTTATGGGTCTTCATGAGCGGCCACAACCACGACCTGATCTCCGCTGATGGCACCCTCGACGTGCTCGAGGAGGCAGGGGCTCTGGTGCTGCGTGACACCTGCCCCGAGGTGACGCCGTACAACCGCTCGCGCTACAATCATCTGTTGACTAACTCGCTGAAGGCCGAGCACTACCTGACCAGCGGCCTCAACCGGATGCCGACAAGCGTCGCCGCCATCGAGCAGTGCGTCGCTCACGCCTTCGACCCGACGCTCGTTTCCGGCGAGCGCCCGGTACTGGGTTCCGGGGTTGCCAACCCAATGCCATCCGCGAAGACGCAGCGCCGTGGTGAATACAAGTCCAGCGGGAGCGGGATACCCAGCCAGAGCGAGTGGGTGGTCTCAGGAAAGGCGCTGGTGACTGACGTTCCGATTACCTACCTCGGTTACGTCAACTGCGACACCGGATTCATCGAGGAGCCCGGCCATCCCTTAGACGGGCACTCCGTCGAGGACACCGTGCTGATCTACCCGAAGGGCTCGGGCTCTACTGTCGCGCCCTTCGTGCTGATGGGACTGGTCTACACCGGCAGGGGGCCGATTGCGATTGTCAACCGCGACGTCTGCCCACTGACCCTGCCGGCAGCCTCCCTTCTAGGGGTCCCCTATGCCCACGGCTTCGGCTCCGACCCCACGATGGAGGTCAACACCGGAGACGATGTGGAGATCTCGCTGAGTGGTGGTGTGACGACCTTGAGGGTCGTCAGTAGGGCAGGAGAGGATTGATGACTCCCGGTGCTTCGCACCGGTTCCATGTCTGAGCGAAGCGACCCCGAGCCGTGCCGAGAGCAGGACCTCGGTCTGTTTGAGGTAATCACTCGCGACGGCGCTGCGAGGATAGGACGGCTGCACACCGCGCACGGCCCGCTGAACACGCCCACTCTGCTCCCCGTCGTCAACCCAAACCTCCGGACTATCGAGCCGCGTGAGATGTGGGAGAGGTACGGCATCGAAGCTCTGATTACCAACTCGTACGTCATCTGGAAGCACGACGACCTGAGAGAGAGGGCGCTGGACGAGGGCATACACTCAATGCTCGACTTCCCTGGCGTGGTAGTCACCGATTCGGGCACCTTCCAGTCATACATCTATGGAGATGTCGAGGTCGGAGTCTCGGAGATAGTTGAGTTCCAGCGCGACATCGGCGTCGACATTGGCACCATGCTCGATGTCTTCGGCCGCCCTGACATGAGCCGCGAGGAGCTCGAGGCATGCGTCGAGGAAACTGCTCGGAGGGCCGAGCAGTCACTCGAATCCGCAGGAGATACCCTGCTTCTGAACGGACCGGTCCAAGGAGGCCTGCATGAAGATCTGAGGGCTAGGGCCGGCAACCTGATGGGCTCAGCCAAGGGGGAGTTCAGGGGCTTCGCCATCCACCCTGTCGGAGGTATCGTCCCCCTGATGGAGAAGCAGTGCTACAGGGAGCTGTTTGAGATTCTGCTCGCCGTCAGATCGACGACTCCTCCGGACCGCCCGGTGCACCTGTTCGGCTGCGGCCATCCGATGCTGTTCCCGATGGCCATCGCCCTGGGTGCCGACCTGTTCGACAGCGCGGCCTACGCGATATTCGCCCGCGACGACCGCATCTTGGCTCCTCATGGCACTGTAAAGCTGGAGGGACTCACCGAGTGGCCGACCCACTCCGCAGCGCTGTTCGGCCACACCCCCGGGGGGGTGCGCGACATGGATTCTGAGGAGCGCTCGGTTCTGCTCGCTCACCACAACCTTGAGGTCACTCAGGCCGAACTGGCACGCTGTCGCGAGGCGATTCGCGATGGCTCGATATGGCAACTCGCCGAGCATCGCAGCCACGCGAACCCCCATCTGAGGGACGCCTTCGCGTGGGTGCTGGAGCAGCTAGAGGACATCCCGGACGGCCCCGTCGGCACCTCGGCCCTCAATCTTATGGCGTCCACCGACCCTGTGAGGAGCGGAGGCGAGAAGCTCAGCGACGACGTCGGAGCAAGGCCGCACATCCTGCACCTACACGCTCTCCTCTCCATGAGGTGGAGGCCCCCTGGGTCCTGGTGGGATGACTCCGACTCGGATCCCGAGAGGGTTGTGTTGATTGAGGGCGCAACCCCGCCGTGGCGCGATTCCGCTCTTGGTGCGGTGGTCTCGGCGCTGCTTGAGGAGCCTAGGAGCGTCACCATGATCTCAACCCCCTTAGGGCCTATCCCTTTCACCTTGGAGGACGTCTCCCCGTGGTGTCACCTCGAATGCCCCGACGACGTCTGGGTGGATTCGTACGAGCCCGAGGAAATCGCCGAGAGCCTCGCTGAGCTCGGTCTCGCCGAGTTGCCTCTAGTTCGCGCCGAGTGCCGTGCCATGCCCGAAGGAGAGCGAGTCAGCGCGGTGCGGGATTGGCTCGACCGCTGCGCCGTGGTCGACAAGCTCGCCGTCCTGTGCGGAGTCTCTCCGATGGACGGCTGCAGTCTGACTGAGGGCATGATTGCCCGACGTTCTCGCACCGACCGGATGGTCAACGTCCACTCGGGGGACGAGCACATCCTCTCGCCGCGTCTGTCCAACGGCGGCATCAGCCTCGCCCTCGACGGGGCCCGGCGCCTCAACGCGCTCAATCCCAGCCCCCCTTGCCGATTCGGCGAGCCTGCCGACGTTGGCTCGGACCACCCCGGGATGCCGCGGATCTGGCTGTTCGATGACGCTATTCCATTCGTTGGCAGGGGCCGCAACGTGATGCAGGGCTACGTGCTCGGTGCCGACCCCCATCTGACTCCCGGTCAGCCCTGTCTGGTGGTTGACGGAAACGGCGGACTGGTCGCCCATGGAACTGCTGTGACCACTGCACGAGAAATGACTCATCTCAAGAAGGGAGTCGCAGTCAGGGTGCGCGACGGGGCACTGAGGGACGATTAGACGTGCCCCCCGGTCCCATCGGGGATTAATTCAAGTGGCGTAAGGCTGAGCGAAACTCGACTCCGTTAGGAGTCGAGGGTCGAGCATGGACGGGGAGGACGGCGTCACTCCGGTCATCACCGCCCGGAACCTGCGCAAGATGTACGGCCCCCACCTGGCTCTCGATGACGTCAATCTTGACATCCCTCCCGGAGCAGTGGGGATTCTCGGTCCGAACGGGGCCGGAAAGTCGACCCTGTTCAAGTGCCTGCTTGGGCTCATCACTACCACTTCAGGTGAGGGCACCGTCCTCGGTTACAACATAAGGACAGAAGGAGACAAGATCCGCTCCCGCATCGGCTACATGCCGGAGTACGACGCCCTCGACCCCGGTCTCTCTGCGGTCGACCAGGTCAGGTACGCCGGCGAGTTGCTGGGAATGAACCCGGCACACGCGACACGCAGGGCCCACGAGGTGCTCCAGTACGTCGGTCTGAAGGACCAGCGATATAGGAAGATCGAGACCTACAGCACCGGGATGAAGCAGGCCGCCAAACTGGCCTGCGCTCTGGTTCACGACCCGGACGTGCTGATTTGCGACGAGCCCACGAACGGGCTCGACCAGAGGGCTCGTGAATTCATGCTGCAGACCCTTCGTCGCACCGTCTCGGAGGGCAACCGCTCCGTCCTGATGAGCAGTCACGTGATGGACGACGTGCAGGAGGTCTGCGACAGGATCGTGATGATCCACAAGGGTAGGATCGTGGTGCAGCGCCGTATCAAGGACCTCGCTAGGCAGATCGAGCGCGAGATCGAGATCTCGGTGTGGGGCGGCGCTAGCAGGATGCAGAAGGAGCTAGAGTCGAGGGGCTTCGAGGTACGTCGCCTCGGGAGGGTGCTTCGAGTGGACAGAGCCGACGACAGCACCACGAGGAAGATTCTCGAGTCTGCTGTCGTTGCTGACGTGCAAGTCAGGCAGATGCAGGAGTACGAGCCAGATCTAGAGGACATCTTCCTGCTCATCATGGAAAGGCTCGGTACTGAGGTCAAGGGCACCTCGGACCTGATGACAGCAGAACACACAGGAGGTGACCGCGATTAGTGACGATGGCATAGACATCGGAGGCGGCAAGACTCGGATGGAGGTCGCCTACGGCGCCGGTGACGGCGACGATGAGGCCAAGGCCGTCGTCGCCCGGAAGGAGGCTGAACTGGGTTCCATCTTCGAGCAGTCCTATCGACCGTGGGACGGCGATCTGGGCCCTAGATGGGTGAGGAACTACGCAATCTTCAGGCACCACGTCTACGGCCTGTTCCGGGGCACTGGGCACCGGCACTACCACCCGATGGTCAGGCTGGCCATCTTCGTCATACTGCTGTTCTCCTTGCTGCCCGTGCTGATGCTGTTCCTCGCCTCACTATCCAGTGACGGCTTCATGGCCGACACCTTCTCGAGGATGTGGGGAATCAATCGCCACAACCTGTGGGGGCAGGTCCTCGGCTATTTCCCCCGTAACCTGTGCTGCTGGCCTCTGCTGACCGCTCTGGTGGTAGGGGGGATGATCTCCGATGACCGCAGGAACGGCACCAGCGCCATCTACTTCTCACGTCCTGTCACAAGGATCGACTACACTGCGATGAAGTATCTCAGCGTCGCTGTGGTGCTGGGTTTCGTCATCGTGCTGTCCTACTTCGTCTACTACACCTCTGCTATCATATTCAACAGCGAGGGCTGGGCCTATCTCATCGACACCCTGCCGATGTTCGTCGGCGGGCTGATCGCCGGAATCCTCGTAGTCATCACCTACACCTCGATTGGACTCGCCCTCTCAAGTATCAGCCAGAGTCGGTTCTTCGCTGCAATCGCGTTCCTCAGCGTAATCTACGGCACCAAGTTGCTGGCACTGCTAATCGAGACCCAGTTCGACACCTCAATACTCTACGTCCTCAGTCCCTACGACTGCCTGGCCCACATAGGCCAGTGGCTGCTCGGCATAGATTCAAACTACGACCACCCGCTAGCCTTCTCGCTCGTCTCGATCATCGTGATTAACGCGGTCTGCATAGCCCTGTTGACCGCCCGCGTCAGCTCTCTGGAGGTGACTAGGGAATGAGTGACAAGACACCGGCCGTGCTCGTCGATCAGGCCTCTAAGTGGTACGGGGAGGTCATCGGAATCAACGACGTGTCATTGGCCATAGACGGAGGTGTCACCGGCGTGCTTGGCCCCAATGGAGCCGGCAAGTCTACCCTGTTCAAGCTCCTGATGGGCCGGCTCAAGCCGAGTCAGGGCAGTGTCAGGCTGTTCGGTGTCGATCCGTGGGCCAACACCGCGCCTTACCGAAGGGTCGGGTATGTCAGCGAGTCCGAGCGGATGTACGACTGGATGACCGGTCTGGACTTCGTCACCACCCTCGCGAGGCTGCACGGGATGACTCGCGAGGAGGCTACGGCGAGAGCCGAGCACGTGCTCGATTTCGTTGGCCTGTCTGATGTCCAGAACAAGGAGGTAGGCAAGTACAGCAAGGGCATGAGGCAGCGTGTGAAGATAGCCCACGCACTGGTCCACGACCCCGATCTCATCATCCTTGACGAACCGCTGCACGGCTGCGACCCGATAGCCCGGACAAGCATCATGAGCGTGATCAGGGAGCTTGGCTCGCAGGGCAAGACCGTCATCATCTCGAGCCACATCCTTGAGGAGATCGAGCGCATCACCGAGCAGATTGTCATACTCCACAACGGCAGGCTGCTGGCGCTCGGCAACCTGCACGCCATCAGGGGCCTGCTCGACAAGCACCCCCACCGCATCCTGCTGACCTGTGACGACCCGCGACGCCTCGCTTCAGAGTTCATCTCCGAGGATCCGGTCTACGGGGTCCGTTTCCCCGAGGAGGGGCAGCTTGAGATCCAGACCAACGACCTGTCGGCCGCTCACGCCATCCTGCCTCGCGTCATCGTGGATTCCGGGACCGATGTCTCGGCAATCGAGAATCCCGACGACAACCTTGAGTCGCTGCTCGGGTACCTGATAGGGGGCGATTCGTGATGGACGCCAAGGGAAGAGCGCTCAGCGAGACCGTCTGGACACGTCTGGACCGCAAGGCCGGGGCCATCACTGAACTGACAATCAGGCAGCTCATGCATCGCATATCCACTTGGGTCGTCCTTGCCGTCGGCGCCCTCGTCATGGCTCTGCTCCTAGCATTCTACGTCGATGCCATCAGGGACGACTTCGAACCAGTCGACAACGACGGAGATTCCGTTGACTGGGACAACGACGGGTATCCGCTGGGTCAAGAGAATAAGTACGGCACCAGTGACTGGGACGGACAGGAGTATCCCGGCTCGGGATACTACGTCATGACCGGAGAAATTGACTGGAATGACGATTCGAGATTCCACAGTGGGAATCACACTTGGGAGGGGCAGGGCTATCTCGATGCCGAGTGGGTAGACCTTGACTACACTGGCAGTAGGTGGTCCGGACTCATCGACTGGGGTGATACGAACCCCTGTCCAGAGGGCGATGCGTTCGATGATTGGTGGATCGACTGGGGCGAGGCCTGCACCTATGACGACGGATCCTACTCAGTCTCGGGCAAGTTCAGGGCATCCGGATCGGTGAGTGTTCCCGAGAATACTTACATGCAGTGGGGCCACATGACACTAGCGTCCTATGTGGAGCCGGAACCTGCTTCGATGTACATAGACGAGGATGGCATACTATGGGACGGCGAAGACGTCTCTGAGATTGGCACCGAAGTGGATGATGATGGCGACTGCTTGGCGGATCCGAACGACAATAATCGCGACGGCATTCCTTGCAACGTGATTTGGATACTCGACGCTGACGGGGATGAGATTGTCGAAATCCGCGCGGATTACAATGTCAACGAGGACCCCGAAGAGAGCAAGTACCTCGGCGAGTCATCTCACAGGACATTCATCATCGGCACCGGCAAGATGGCCTTCGTCATGATGCTTGGAATCTTCATACCGCTGTTCCTCGCTCTCGGGCTGGTCAGGGATGAGACCGAGAACGGCACGCTGCACTACCTGCTCTCGAAACCGATACACCGTGCCGAGTTCATCATCTACAGGCTGCTTGGGTACCTGCTGTTGGCGGGCACCTACATCCTTGTACTGGTTCTGCTGATGGCTCTGGTCACCTCGCTGATAGGGCCCGGGGACAGCCTGATTAGACTCTCGGACTTCCCGGTGTGGCTCGGCATCGGCCTCGCCACCGTCTTAGTGCTCGCCGCCTACGGGGCGTTGTACAACACGCTGGGCCTGATAGCGCCCAAGTACGGTGTCTACTTCTGCATAATCCTCGGGATATGGGAGTTCATCATGGGGATGTTCACCATGACAATGCCCTCTGCCTCAGTGCCGATGCTGTCGATCTCGCACTGGGCGCTGCAACTGATAGACGCCATCGTCCTAATCGCTTGGCCCGACACCCTGCAGTATACGCAGATTGCCACGGCCTTCGGAATCGACTCCGGACTCCCCTTCTTCTGGCAGCCTCCGGTGCACACTCTGGGCACTCAGAGCCCGGTGGCAGCTCTTCTGGTGAGCATCACCGTCCTGCTGCTGATTACCGTCGCGATGATGGGTATAGGTCAGTCCAGCTTCAAGAACCGCGAGATCATGTGAGGCTGAAAATATGCGCTCTATGGAGAAGTTTGTGGGAGACCTGTCTCTGTTATGGAGGCTCGACGTGATGCCGCCTATCCCACGCCTGTCGTGGTGGTGGTACTGGGTGATCATGTTCGTGCCGGACCCGGACAACCCGGGCCGCTCACGTCAGTTGATGGTCCTGTGGTCGACCAAGGAGACTCCTGCCATCCGGGTCAGCGGACACTGGTGGAAACCGGGTTCGAGGATGTCGATAGATGAGGATGGTGGGCATGTCATTCCGGGGATGGTTTGCGCGTGGTGGTACGACGGCAAGCGGATGTTCGAGCCACTTGTCATCAAGGAGTGCCGGATGGCTCTGGTCAACGACGAGCATCCCCTATGGCCGGCAGACGGCTCGGGCGAGGGCACCGGTGCTATCATCCCGATTCTCGATGAGGACTTCTCGCTCGGAATGCGACCCGGCAACAAGGGCCTCTGGCTTTGTCTTACGAGCGATGCCGAGGCGCGAGCCGAGGGGGCACCAACATCGTTCGAGGCCGAACTCACCCCGTGGTGGGGCCCTCCGAGCACCCTGACATACAGAAACAACGTCTACGGTTTCGACATGGGATACGACATACTGAGGCTACAGGGCACCAAACTGAGCCTCAAGGTGGACGGTGAGGAGTTCGAGGGTACCGCCTACTTCCAGAAGGTCTCTGTGCAGGCTCCTTCGTTCCCGTGGTACTGGGGCATGCTGCACTTCAACGACGGCTCCTATATCGACTGGTTCAAACCCCACGCTACCCCTGGGATGACCTCGATGGACGACAGGCCGTGGCGCCGCCGGGATTTCCTCAGGACACCTGCCATAGGGACTGGGATATTCCATGACGCGAACCGGGGCAGGACCGAGAATTTCAAGCGCTGCGAGGTCGAGGTCTCAGAGCCCGTCGGCGAGGAGCCTCTGAGGGACGAGCAGGGCAACGCCCTGCCGAAGTTCAGAATCAGAATATGGAACGGCCGCACGCAGATATCCATAGACGTCCGCGCGTGCAGCCGGGCGCGTTGGACCTTCGACCAGCCCACGCGCGCGGGCATGGTGAGTCACCTGACCTACAACGAGTACCCGCTTGAGGTGGAGCGAATCGCCATCCTCGACGAGCAGGGCCTCAGGACGATTGACGACTACGAGTGGATCACTGGCAACGCAGAGCACACCTGGGGTGTCCTGCACTAGAGCAGCATTGGTACGCACACCCTCCGCACCGTTCATAACGGTGGGCCCACCAAGTCTCGACCGAGGCGATGGAATGAGCGATGAGGACTTGGTGACAAGCGCAGCCCAGCATATCACACAGGGCGATTTCAT
>Ga0066839_10001291_pt1 | contig 10482 bp, 8 predicted proteins | sample ETNtaG_10_FD_66733 | JGI IMG/M metagenome (GOLD analysis project Ga0066839, IMG submission 66733) | Marine microbial and viral communities from oxygen minimum zone, Eastern Pacific Ocean - ETNP201302SV82 | ecosystem: Environmental > Aquatic > Marine > Oceanic | place: Pacific Ocean: Eastern...
TGTCTGCCAAGGGTGAATATGATAAACAGCAGTCAGGTCGGCCGCACAGCGAGGACCAAGCATGAGCGAGGAGTTCGATGACAAGCTTGAGCGATTTGAGCACCTTTGGGACGGTGTGACCCCCAAGGGCATCAACCGAAGCAAGTCGATAAAGTTCAGACAGTACATGCGACAGCACGTCCTGCAGAAGTTCCACAAGAAGAAGAAGGACCAGTGGGCGTCTGCCGACAAGGGGCATTTCAACCACAATTTTTCGAGCAAGGATCAGTTTCTCACGAAGCAGAACTGCCGCAAGTACTGGATGGGCGAGCTGCAGAAGGAAATCCGCGATTCGGAAACCTTCTGAGGCAATACCATGAATTCAGCGAAAGTTGGCTTCGCGTCTTGGGACCTACAGGCCCCGATTGCGAAGGCCGTAGAAGCGAATGGCTGGACAGAGCCAACCGAGATTCAGAGGGAGGCCATCCCTCTGGCAAGGCGGGGCTTGGATGTGGTAGGTCAAGCTAAGACCGGCTCGGGCAAGACCGGGGCATTCGGCATCCCGATTCTCGAGAAGTGCACGCCTCAAGGCAATCCTCAGGCTATCGTGCTCTGTCCTACCCGTGAGCTGGCGGTACAGGTGGCGGAGGAGATGGACTCACTGCAGGGGGACAAGGGGCTGTCGATACAGACCGTCTATGGCGGCACAGATCTGGAGAAGCAGGCCAAGAGGCTCAAGCAGGGCGCCGACATAGTGGTCGGAACCCCGGGTCGCGTCATCGACATGACCAAGCGAGGGCATCTCAATCTAGAGGGAATTAGTCTATTCTGCCTCGACGAGGCCGATCGAATGTTGGACATGGGATTTTTCCCTGACGTCCTCTGGATATTCGAGCAGACGCCCAGCAGGGAGCAGACCCTGTTGTTCAGCGCGACCTTTCCTCAGGAGGTGCTGGACGCGGCGGACGAGTTCATGTCGGACCCAATCCACGTGATGAGCGAAGACATGGAGGTCGAGATACCTGAGATCGAACAATTCGCAATCCACATCGGCAGGGCGAACAAGCTCTGGGCCCTCGGTCGAATCATTTGCCGGATGAACGAGGGCGATCAGATGCTCGTATTCGCCAATACCAAGCGAATGGTCGATATCCTCTCAGAGAGGCTCGGCAAGTTCAGAATCAGAGCCATAGGGCTTCACGGCGATCTCGCCCAAAACAAGAGGGAGAGAATAATCGGGGCTTTCAAGGAAGGCCGGGAGAGCATAGTCGTCGCTACAGATGTAGCGGCACGTGGACTGGATGTGGATGGCATCACCCATGTCGTGAACTACGACCTCCCCGATGACACGGAGTCCTACGTTCACAGGATAGGACGCACTGGCAGGATGGGCAGGAAAGGCGAAGCCTGGAGTTTCGTGACTCGCGAGGACCAACCCCAGATTGAGAAGATCGCTTCGACATGGAACCTGACCATCTCCGTCGTCGACGCACCACCGCTTCCAGACGGCGTCGAAAGAGACCCCATCCGAAGAAGGGAGGACTGGGAAGAGGTGTCTGACATCTTCGGCATGGTGACAATCAGACTCTCAATAGGCAAGTCGGACTCCACCAAACTGGCGCTGGCAGACTGGATAACCAAGCAGGCACGAGTTCCCGACATAGTAATCGGAGAGATCTCCCAGAGCGACGATGAGACCGAGGTCGAGATACACGTCGAGAAGGTCGCCTACGTCATCGACGTTATCAAGGCCAGGGAATTCAACGGCAGGTCTCTGACCCCGACCATCGTGGATACCTAGGTGGAATCATGGTCAACGAGGGCATAGTCTCTCTCAACCTGCTTGGATTCCTCTGCCCAGTCCCGGTGCACGAGACCCGTAAGGCAGTCGAGGAAGCAACCCAAGGCACGCTTTTCGAGGTCTTGTGCGATGATCCAGAGACGCTGCACGACATACCCGCGCTGTGCGACCGGATGGGACTACTCCTGCTGGGCGTGAGCGAGGATGCAGGGGAGTACGCTTTCCGCATCGAGAAGCGGTAGGCTGCTTGGATATTGTTCAAAGGGGGTGTTCTTCTCGGTGGTCACCGTGCCCGACCAGTACAGCGTCAACGAACTCGGGGAGGTCCCAGCGGATGCTCGCCTCCCGACGTCGTACGGCGACTTCCGCATCAGGGTGTTTCACGAAGAGATCTCGGGTCTGGACCACGTGGCACTAACCCTAGGCGATATGAGCGGGCCGGACCCAGTACTCGTCAGAGTACACTCCGAATGCCTGACTGGGGATGCATTCGGCAGCCTCAGGTGCGACTGCGGCGCCCAGTTGGATGCCGCGATGAGGCAGATTCACGATGTCGGCTGGGGCTGCCTCGTCTATCTCAGGCAGGAGGGGCGCGGCATAGGACTGCATGCCAAGATACAGGCATACAACCTACAGGACCACGGCGCTGACACGTTGGATGCCAACCTCCTGCTGGGCCATCCTGCCGATGCGAGGGACTACGGCATCGCCTCAGAGATACTGAGTGCTCTGGGGATTACTGGCGTCTGTCTGCTAACGAACAATCCTGACAAGGTAGCCCAACTGGTTCAGCATGGGATCGACGTAGTCGAGAGGATGCCCCTGGTAGTCGGAGTGAGTGATCAGAACCGCAGATACCTGACCACCAAAGTAAACAGGATGGGGCACGAGATCGAGGACGATAGCCTCGGCGGTAAAGAGCATTAGAATGGGGCCGTGACCGGGACTTGAACCCGGGCCGGCGGGACCACAACCCACCGTGCTAACCGCTACACCATCACAGCCGTATTGGCAACTTGGACCCAATGCCTGTTTATCAACCGTTACACATGCGAGGCATGATGCACCTGAGACCAACGGATTGAAGCCCTGCGCTCTGCCGTTGCAGTGCCATGAGGGCTCGTTCCGGAGTCGTGCTCGTCGTCCTGTTTGTAACCAGCATAGCACCTGTGGTGCCATTCGCCGCAGCGGACACGGTAATCGGAGCCGAAGGCGTTGAACTGCTCGAGGCTGGTGACTTCTCCGACTCTGGTCTGTGGCAGATAGCCGGCACTGCCGGATTCTCCAGCGATGCAGCCGATTACTCGTTGGGCATGGTGGCTGACGGTGAACTGTCATTCACCCATGATAGGCCTGACAACTTCCAGTATGCGACCTCATGGGCCTCATACAGCATCACGAACTCCAACGCAACTCTGGGCGAGCCCGATTCTTACTACACATGGTCGAAGGGGCCTAACATAACAATGACGGGATACGACTTCAGCGGGCTGCACGGGATGCAGATTGCGAATATCTCACTCGTGCTGCACTTCTCTATTCCCGAGGCCCTGAATCAGGACTCGGTCAGGGTCATCCTGCAGAATCACGGCTCGGACAAGCTGGTCGTGACCTACGCGCGCACCTTCGGGCCGATATACAGGATGACCAATCCGATGGTCCTGTCGCTCGACGGACTGGCGCTCGCAGACTGGCCCTCCCTAGAGGGTACCCAGTTCACCATCGATTATGTCTCCACCGGGACCAGCGACGACTCCGAGGTCAGGGTGGATGCAGCGAGTCTCCGGGTGAAGTACCACCAGCCTTGGTACTCGTTCGAGACTGTCAAGGCCGTCAACACAGTCGGTGGTGTGGACTCCCCCGTCATCGACATCGGCCCGTACGATGGGACAATCTCGGGGCTCTCGCAGGAGTCATGTGGGCTCGTTCCCGAGGGCCCTGTCACCGGCGAGTGGTCTTTCGATGTGGAAGTACCACCACTGCAGCAGCTTGGCAGGATACACGTATTCGGCACCGGTAACCACACAATATGGGCACTGCCTGATAATGTGGACGGAAATTACATGCAGATCCAATCCGGCGATCCGCTGGACGGGGCAGATTCACTCCAGCGCATCCGGATAGACATCGAGGACGGGTGCGTCTCAGGCGCTCGGATTGACGTCAACGACCCTCATCTGGTGGTTCAGGGCCACGTCTCAGGGGCACTGGGCGGCTTGGCGGACACCAGTTACATCAGATTCGCCATCGGCAGCAGCCTAGTGGCCAGCATACCACTCCAGTACGGCGCGTTCTCGGTAAACGTGCCTGTGGGGCACGCGCTGCCGGGGCGTGGCGGCGAGATGATAGTGGGTGTCGCTTCGAGGTTCCAATGGTCATCGAACGGAACGGCTGAAGCAACTGTCGTCCATATCCAATCGATGGCTATCACAGGCGGTTATTCCGTGCATTGGGACTACAACCCCGAATGCCTCGAACTCGAAGATATGTCGTTCAACGAGGACGATTCCGGGGTCCACCTCCCCATGGACGTCAGATGCAACGACGACATGACTGCTCCAGAGGACCTCGTCCTCAGTGCGACCAGTTCCGATTCGGGCATCATCGAAACTAGCGTGGTCGACCAGTACATCAGGATACAACCAGTCCGGGACGCCTGGGGCGAGGCCAGCATCGAAGTGGTTGTCAGCGATGCGCTTGGAAACTCCTGGTCCGATTCGATGATGGTAACAGTCACACCAGTCGAGGACCCCCCGGTGCTCGATGGTTTACCCCTGACCGTTTACATCGAACTGGGGCAGACGATGGTGGTCGATCTTACAGTCACCGACCCGGACACCGAATCGCTGTCACTGGCGGCCAGCAGGTCCTGGGCCACTTTCGATCCTGCAGGAGACTTGGTGCTGACACCCGTAGATTCCGGCTCGCACACAGTCACCATATCAATCAGCGACGGTACCAACGAGATCACTCAGGACATAGAGGTCATCGTGACCGCGAAACCCGACCTGCTGGTGGAGATGATCGACGTGAGGAGGGATGGCGTCAGCGTGACGAATCTGGTCGATGGCGACATCATCGAAATTCACGCTTACATCAGGAACGAGGGTCGCGGAGGCGCTGATGCTGTGGACGTCAAATGCAGAGTGGGGGGGGTCTTGGTGGGCGTGGTGATGATTGATCACATCGAGTCCGGCGGTCTCGGCGCAGCCGTCTGTGACGCACAGGTCGCAAGAGAGGGCGAGACTCTGACAATCGAAGTGGCAGCCGATGGAACGGGATCGATAGCAGAGACCTCAGAGAGCAATAACGACCGTACCGTCGTACTGGACGTGGCGGAAAGCGACGACGAAGAGGGCGGCATCATAGACTCAATAGACAGAGGGCGGGCTTTGCTCTTCATCTTCGTGGGAGTGGTACTCATCTCACTCACAGCCCTGTATTTCAGCCCTAGCAGAGTGCGCAAGCCATTCGAGCGCAGGAAGTAGCCCAGTAGCCCGGTTTTTTGCATCTCCGACCCCCTTTCTGGCCGATAATCGGTGATTTCCAAGGAATGGTTATACCATACGCGAATCCGAAGAAGGATGCCGCGCAAGGGTGCTTCATGGTGTTTGAGCCGGTGGTGTGTGACTGAAATGATGAAACTGAAGATTCGTCTGGAGACAGAAGAGTGGATCTACGAAGAGCATGAGATGGCCTGAGCCCTCACTCTTTGGACCAGCTCTGCGGGTACGTACCCGGCTCCATCATAACAGCGCGAGCGACTGCGACTTCTCCGGTCCTCATTTCGGGCAGAGAATCGGTATCAACTGTCAACCTAGCTACGGAGACGGCTTCGCCCTTCATGCTCTGTACGAGTACATTGGAACCCTCCGATACCCCCTTCTGCGCTCTTACGATACCCGGTCTCGCTAGCGGTGCGCCGTGCGAGAGAGCTGCTGCTGCTCCGTCCTTGACGGTGATGGAGGGCAGTCCCGAGAGCAGGACCTCGATCGGGGCGATAAGCTTGACCAATGCGCTGTCATCACCATGCTCCCTGTGCAGGAATGCCGCATCTGCGAGCTGCTGCATGGTGCAAGCCATGGTCTGGTCGAATGGGCCTGTCCTGTCTCTATGCAACTCGGTCAACTCGCATTTCGTATCCAGTATCAGCCCGATATCCTTTGCGAGCGTCCTAATGTAGGTCCCGGCGCTACATGAGACCTCGAAGGCGGCTATGCGCGAGTCGGTGTCGGATTCCAGCATCCTCAGGGAGTGGATGGTGCGGGTCCGGACTTGGATCTTGACCGCGGACTCAAGGGGCGGGACGTTGAAGATCACGCCATTGAGCCGAGACAGGGTGTCTTCGAGCTCGTCATCGGAGACATCCCTGCCGAATCGCATCACTCCGACGTACCTCTTGTTGCCCTTGAGAGCTATTTCAGCCAGTCTGGTGGCCTTGCCACAAAGCAGTGTCAGAAGTCCCGTTGCGAACGGGTCGAGGGTCCCTCCGTGACCAAGCCTCGTGATTCCAAGAGTCTCTCTGGCCCAAGCCGCCAACTGGTGGCTGGTGGGTCCTCTGGGCTTCTCGACCAGCACCACCCCCGCTGCCAGCAACTCATCTAGCGAGCGCTCGCTGGGAATGCAACCGAATCCGGAATTGGTTGAGGCCTCAGAGAGTTCCCAGAAGTCACGTTCACTCATTCAATCACTCATCCCAATGCCGTGCTAACGACTCCGAAGACCTCGTCGGCGTCCAACTCGTCGGCATCGACGACGAGAGTGTACGGGCTCATGTTATCAAGATCAATGCCGTACAGAACACGGTACCTCTCCATGTCATCGTTCTGGCGCTGCTTGGAGAGTTCCAAACAGGTTTGGTAGTCTCCACCCTCACGGTTCTGGATCCTCCTAGCCCTTTCCTCGTCTGAGACCGAGACCCATACTCTGAGGCACTGCAGACCGAGTTCATGGGCCCACCAGCCGCAGAGCCTGCTCTCGACCACCTCGGGGCCTTCTGGGTCGCTCATTGCGTTCCTCAGGATTGTGTCCAAGGAACGGTCTACATCGAGGTCCTGCTTGCACAGGGCGCTGAACTCGACCACAGTGAGCCCTCGGTTCAAGGCCTCCTCACGGAAAATGTCGCCGCCGTTGACAGAGAACCAGCCACGGTCCTCGCACAACTTTCCGACTAGTGTCGAGGTGCCGCTTCCGGGGGGTCCGCTGACGGTCATCCTCAGCATCCGCTCACCTCCATTCGTTTCGACACACATCGCACCTGAGCCTGCCCTTGGAGGTTCTCGAGACCATGTCCGAGTCACAGGAGGGACATACCGTCCCCGACTTGGGGGGCGCTGTGGGAGCATTGCCCCTCTTCCTCTGGGAGGGCGCCTGTGCCTGTCCCCTTGTCTTACGCGGCCCGTCCCTTCTCCGCTGCGCACGGCGGGTCCTCAAATCGTCGCTTGTCTTGGCCTTCTGCTCGTTCAGGAGGTGAAGCAGGGGCTCGGGGACGGGGTCGCCGGCGAGAACCAGCGGATGGCTCTTGTAGCGGCGGATTTTGATATGGCGGTCGATGATTCTGCCCAGAGGGGCGCTCATCGTGATGTAAGTAGCAATCCAAGCAGGGAAGATCCACATCACCCGGTTGTTGAACGACCACATGGGGGCCCAAGGCAGGCTAACGAAATCCACTCTGAACGACTCCACCGCGCTGGCCATCCAGCTGAAGATAGCGATGATGAATACCATTGTGAACATCATCGGCCTCATCATCGCCGACTGCATCGCCATTTGCTCGGGCATCATTTCCATCTGCAGTTTCTGCATCTTCTCCGTCCGGGCAGTGTCTCGGGCCATCTGCGCCTCCCTGACCTGACTGCTGATCTGACGCTGGCGGTGGCTGAAGTGGGCCTGCTTCATCGGATCCATGAAGAATGAGCGAATGATTGTGTTGACGACCATGATGCTGGAACCCACGATGAATACGGTAGGGACGAAGTAGGCCGTGTGGAACGGCAGCAGTGGTTCGATGGCGTAGCCAGCACCATCTGCCAGGAGAATACGAAGACTTGGATTCAGCATCAGCACCACCATCATCAGCATTAGGAACAGCATGGGCATCATCATCGATGACATCGACTCGGCCTGCGGGTCAGCACCTCCTGCGGAAGCCATGGGCCCGCGTTCGGACCGAGTAGGAAGAACGCTTCGGTGGACGCCATAGGCGTCCAAATCAGTTCACGTCAGAACGAATAACTGCAGACGACGCAAACCGAGGCGCCGATTTCGGCCTCAGAACCGCATATCGGGCAGACCTCGCCCTCGGGTTCTGGCTCCGGTTCTGGCTCCGGCTCCGGTTCTGGCTCCGGCTCCGGTTCTGGCTCCGGTTCTGGCTCCGGCTCCGGTTCTGGCTCCGGTTCTGGCTCCGGTTCTGGCTCCGGTAACCTCTGCTCCTCGACCCATTCAGGCACGTTGGGCTCCTCGTCAACCTCGTCACCGAAGGTGGCGCCGTGGAAGTCCTGTGCGTCGGAGACCTTGTACTCAGACTCGGGGTCGCCTTGGATCTCGTAGGTCACCTCAATCCTCTCTGCTTGCTCAATTCTCCCAATCTTCCATTCCACATGAGTCCCCTCTGGGGCCGACTCCTTGTCCATCTTGGTGTCGCGCTCGCCGTCGATCGAGGAGCGGACGATTGACTTCTCGATGGAGAATGTACCCGGGATCACATCATGCAGAGCGAGGTCGTCGAGAGCGCTGTCAGAGTTGTTAATGAACATCAGCAGCACCTCGTACCTGCCAGCACTTCCCGCCGGGAACACTTCCTTGCCTGTGCTTATGTTACGGCGGCGATGCACCACTCTCAACTGCGGTGGTCTCTCAACCGTCCTAGTGGCGACTGGTCCGAACTTCTCTGAGCCGAAATCAGCCCTGATTGGTGCTGCTAGCAGTTCGTTCCCAGGGGACGGGTCAGGAGCGTGCAGAGGGTACTGCAGAACCATCGTCTTTCCTGGCTGCAGCCCCAATGGTGCCGAGGTCCCAACTGTAATCCTCAGGCTATTGCCGCTGCTGTCCGGAGACACCAGCTTCTCTTCGAGTTGAACGCCCTCGATGACTTCGATGAGATACTGCTCCTCGTTCAGGTCGGTGCCCTCTATCTCGATGCTCACATCAGACTCGGCTGGGGGCTCGAAGACTCCGGGTACGTCGTCGAGCAGTCGCATCACGTTGATTGGGGCCGAACCGGTGTTCTCGATTGAGATTGTGGCTTCCAAGTCCGAGGAGACGAAGGACTTGATTCTGGATTTGTCGTACTGCTTGAGCAACTTGGCATCGAGTACCGTCAGCTTCTGTTCCTTGAGATCTATCGAGCCGGTCGAAGCGACCGATATTCTCGGGAGGATGGATGATCGGAACTCGTGCGTGAAACTCGGTGTGTCCGCCTCTACCCTCTTCTCCATCGAACTCCAACTGCCTTCGGGGGGAACGTCCTGTCTGAGGTCGGAAACGTCTAGGATGGGGTCATCCCTGCCTGACAGCCATACAGTGACCCCTGATAGAGTGACCACGAAGGAGGAGCGATTCTCGAAGACCGACTTGCAATGCCATATCCCCGGGCGGTCGTCCTCCACTTTGTCCACCCTCATCATGTGCAAAGTCGAGCCCGATACTCGGTCGAAGTCGGCTCTCGATACGGTAGCCTCGGTAGAGTAGTCAGCCGAAGCGACTCCCGCGGAGATCCTCTCAATCCCGTTGGTGGTAATCAGAGGGGACAGGGACAGGGTCCTGCTCTCACCGACGTTCAGTCTGCCTATCTTCCAAGAAATCGACGATTCGGAGATGCTGTACTCCTGGCCTTCGGGGATGTCGAAGTTGTCAGGGAAGCCCCTGCTGATCTCGACCTTGAGCAGAGGTACTGGAGAGACGTTCTGGACCTCGATGTGCATCTCGATCTCCTGCGGCTCGGAAGAGTAGACCAGAGACAGGCTGTCCTCCTGGCCTCTCTCGGGATTGGTGTCTATCACCTCCTTGAGAACCAGCATCCTAGGTCCGCTGGCCGAATACGGAATCACCGTCTCCTCGGTGGCTTCTAGCTCGCGCACCGAGATTGAACGGCCACCGATGTCCGTGGAGTCCGTTGAGGAAAGCAGGACCTCGATGTCCCATGCCCTGTGCTTCTTGCTTGAGTTTCTCAGTATCAGCTCACCTTCTATCGACTGCCGCCTGACCGAGCCGTCCGGGTTTAGAGTCGATGTCTCGATCTCGCTCAGGGTCGCGTGCAGCTTGTCTCCTGGTATCGCGTCCACCTCAGCCGCTGATCTCAGGTGAGGATGGGAAGCCGGTGCGACAACGGGCTTCGACAGCGCCTCAGCCATGTCTTTTGCGGAATCGACAATCTCGCTGGAAACTTCAGCAATTCCTTCGAAGGCCGAATCTAAAGCACTGCTGGCTGAGCCGATGGCGAGTTCCCCCCTAACTTCAGAGACGGCCTCGACGACTTCATCCGCGACGTTTTCGACCGCATTTCCCAGAGCAGCGAGTGAATCTTGCAAGGAGTCTGTCTCCTCTGGATCATCGTCCGGTTCGGGCTCGTCCGACTCAACAAAGCCCGGCGGCGGGGCAACAAAGCCGGGAGGAGGGGTAGGGGGTGCCTCAGACACTGATTCGGAGTCCGGGGCAATCTCCCTATCCTCGAGCTCCATCGGCCCCGGAGGAGGAGGAGGAGG
>Ga0066839_10001292_pt1 | contig 10479 bp, 13 predicted proteins | sample ETNtaG_10_FD_66733 | JGI IMG/M metagenome (GOLD analysis project Ga0066839, IMG submission 66733) | Marine microbial and viral communities from oxygen minimum zone, Eastern Pacific Ocean - ETNP201302SV82 | ecosystem: Environmental > Aquatic > Marine > Oceanic | place: Pacific Ocean: Eastern...
TAATTGCCCTTGATAAATTGCAGCTAAGCGAAGGGGATTCACTGTTTATTGATGCAGGTGCGGGCGGCGTTGGTCAATTCGCTATTCAATTTGCTAAGCAACGTGGTGCCACCGTGTTTACCACTGCCAGTAAACACAATCATAAGTTACTTAAGCAATTAGGTGCTGATGTGGTGTTTGATTACAAAGACCCAAAACTTGAAGATAAAATTCGCCGTGAATTAGGTCCGCAAGGCTTTGATGCGGTGCTTGATTGTATTGGTGGCGATACTACCATTCGTAACGTTGAGCTAATGCGCTTTTGTGGCCGAATTGCCTGTTTAAATGAGTTACCTAAGTTTGAACAAGAACTTATGTTTAGGCGCGCACCCAATATCGGCATTGTATCGTTAGGCGGAGCGTGGCTTGCAAATAGCTTATGTGCGCAGCAAAAGCTGAGCTTTATGGGTAACTTATTACTCGATAATGCAACCCGTGGCGAGATCAAATTACCGCAAATTCATGCTGTTGATTTTACCGCCGAGGCTGTTTCAGCTGCATTAAATAAACAACTTGCTGGTGGCTTTACCGGTAAACAAGTTGTGCAGGTAAGCGGTTAATCTTGCAAACCCACTGCCCAGTCATCTTGTTTGATGGTCAGTGCAATCTGTGCCATTTTTGTGTTCAGTTTATTGTTCGCTTTGATAAGCAAATCACCTTTAAGTTATGCCCCATGCAAAGCGATAAAGGTGAACGTTTACTAAAGGCGCATCAAGTTGACGATCCACTCTCTTCAATGTTAGTGATTGATAATAACCAGTTATATAAACAAAGTGATGCTGTGTTATTTATCGCAACTCAACTAGGTTTTCCTTTCTCTTCGGCTAAGGTGTTCAAGCTGCTGCCAAAAGGCTTTCGCGATCGTATCTATGATTGGCTTGGTCGTAATCGGTATCGGTTTTTTGGCAAGCAAACACAGTGTAAGTTACTGACCGAAAGACAAAAGCAGCATTTTTTATAAACATTTAGAGTAAAGCTTGCTATTCTCGTTATTGGGAACAAGTAACAATAATAAGAATATGAACATTCTCTTTCTAACCCTAAGCTCGGTTTACATTGCTTTACTGCTCTTTATACCATCATTAACTCAGCCTATTATGGCGCTATTTAAAACACTACCAATCGGCCTGTTGATTGTGATGGTGTTAAAAGGGCGTAGTCAGTTACAAAATCGCACTTTTATTACTTTATTATTCGCTCTTAGTTTTTCAGCACTAGGTGATGTGTTGCTAGCCCTTGATACGGGGCAACTGTTTATAGGCGGTTTAGCGGCATTTTTTGTTAGCCACGCTTTTTATATCATTACCATGTTGCCAATTAAAAACTGGCGATTAGACGTTTTACTTCTTTATCTATTTTTGGCCATCATCGTTTTTTGCTTATTCTACCCAAACTTGAATGACATGCTCATTCCGGTAATTTTCTATATGTTGGTACTTACCATAATGGCAAGCCTTACTTGGATGACGGATAAATCGAACGGCTTTTTAGTGTTAGGTGGAGCAGTGTTTGTTATATCAGACTCTATTCTTGGCCTTAACCGTTTTTATTTAGAAATAGCGCATGCAGATATCGCAATAATGATAACGTATTACATTGCGCAATTTTTCTTAATTAATGGTTTTATAAATCATCATTCAAATAAATAACGGCAGGATTTAACTAGCTATATAGCAAGGTGCTTGATGACAAAATGAGCAAAATCCATCTTTTTGTATTATTGCTATTAGAGGTTTTTAGTAAGCTTCGCTTGTTAAATTGTTGTGTTTAAATGAAAAAAGTTGTTTGTGATTGTTGCATTGTGGTTCTTTTGTATTAAACTTTCCCACCTAGAGCGCACTGACAAGATGTTAGCGTGCTTATGTTTTGGATATATAGCCCATTGTTATATTTCCTAGCATTTCTAGTTAATAAACCATGGAAAGGCTTATATCTCCAAAGTGTTCTTTTATTCGTAATAACGATTAAATTATTTAAGGATTAAATAATGAAACACCCTCGCAATATTGCGCTTACCTTAATTGCTACTTCATTGTTAGCAGCATGTGGTAGCGATAATGACAGTAATGATAAAAAACAAAATATTGCACCTGTTATAAGCGCAGAGAGTCAAGTTAGCTTCGATGAACTTACAACTTTAACTCTTGAACCTGAAGTAACGGACTCCGATGGCACTATCAGTAGTTATCAATGGGCACAACTCTCAGGCCCAGAAATAGATTTATCTAATACGACTGACGCTACTTTTTCAATTACCGCCCCCGAGGTTGATGAAGATACGACTGTTGAAATTGAATTAACAGCAGCAGATAACCAAGGTGCTTTGGCTAAACACACAACAACATTGACTATTAAAAATGTATTAATTGCTCCTGTAATTGATGCTAAAGATCCCCAAGAAATTAATGAAAATACATCGGCGACCTTAAACCTTGAGGCATCTGATCCAAATGGTGAAGTTATCTCTTATACATGGTCGCAAGTAAGTGGCGTTGAGGTAGAAATAGCTGATAATTCAAACACTAACCTTGAGTTCACAGCCCCAGATGTAGACTTTGATGAAGAGCTTCAATTTGAGCTTCTTGTTACTGATAACGATGGTCAAACATTTACTCAGACGCTTGATGTAATTGTTGTCAATGTACCTACAGATGCGCTTGGTTCACCTAAAGGCTTAGAAACCATTGAGGTTAACGGAAGAAGCGTTGAAGCAGCTCAAAATGAACTGTTAGTGCATTTAAAAGAAGATATTACCCTTGAAGAGCAGCAGGCAGTACTCGATAAAATTGATTCATTGGGTGGTTCACTAAACAGCTACGACAAAAAATTAAAATTAATGCAAGTAAGGGTTAGAGATACAGCTGAAGAGTCTGTGTTGATTAATGATCTAGCAAACCTTGAAGGGGTACGTCACTCTGGATTAAATGAAATTGTAGCGCCAGATAGCCTACGAGAAAATCCGATCAAATTTAAAAAGCCAAAATCGAATAAATCGATGCAGCTGGCAATGGCTAAGAAGGTTGCAAGTGTTGAAGATGAATCGACTTACACAGGTGATTATTGGCACAGTATCATTTCTGCAGATAAAGCATGGCAAGCTATTGAAGAAGACAGTTTAGAATCAGTAAAAGTGGGAATTGTAGATACAGGTATCTCAGATTCACAAACTAGTTTAGATGAGTCACGACTATCTCGATTACAGATATTAGCAGACGGAGGTTATGTAACCACAGATACTGACGATACTGATTCAGAGCATGGCTTGTGGGTTACTAGCTTTGTTGCAGCGTACAATATGGCAGAAGGTAAAAGTTATTCGGGGGTTAACCCGTATGCAAATGTTATTCATGCCGATGTGTATTTTAGACGTTGTGATGGAATTTTAAGTGCGGCTGATTGCCCATTTGGCATTGGCGAGAAAACATTTGTAACTGACTTAATTGCTGGTGCTAAAGCAACAATAGATAATGGCGCAAGTATTGTTAACTTATCTTGGGGTGATACAAGTAAGTGCTCAGATCCAACTGAAGTAAGGTTACAAAGCCGTCGTAGCTGGCGATTAAATCAAACCAACCTTGTTGAATATGCAAAATCAAAAGATGCGTTACTTGTGTATTCTGCAGGTAACAACTGCGAAAAAGCTGATCACCAGCTATTACTATCTGAAGATGATATTGGCGCTGATGCGTGGAAAACAAACGCGCTAATTGTTGCTGCGACTGATAGTAGCAATATGGATGCTACTTTTTCACGTATGGGAGAAGTGGTAAATATAGCTGCGCCCGGTGTCGATTTAGGTTGGGGTAATGGCGAAGTTGGAAGCGGGACATCATATGCTGCGCCTTTAGTCACAGGTTCTGCTGGTTTGATCAAAGGTATCAACTCATCGTTAAAAGCCGCTGAAGTTCGTGATATTTTACTTTCAACTGCAAGTAATACAGTTGTTTTATCTGATGAGTCTAAAGATGTAGGCACTACATCACCTACAAAATTACTAAACCTTAATTCGGCAGTTAAAACAGCACAATTAACAGTGGACTCTGATCTTGAGGTTATGGCAGCTACTTCATTGAGCAAAGGCACTGAAATTAATAAAACCATCGAGTTTTCTTTACCAGAAACAACAGTAAATGCATTAGATATTATGTTTTTAATTGATGTTAGCGGTAGCTATGACGATGACATTAGTAATTTAAAGACACAAGCTGATGCAATCCTTGATAACTTAACTGGTCGGGGTATTAACGTAGCCTTTGGTGTATCGGCATTTTCTGATTTTCCAATTGATGGGTATGGTAGTGCAGGAAGTGGTGATGAAGCGTTTTATTTACTTCAAGAAGTTACCACTAATGTTGATGATGTGAAGTCAGGTATTACTAGTTTAGAGACCTTTTATGGCGGTGATTATCAAGAGTCACAACTTGAAGGCCTTTATCAAGTAGCAACAGGCGCAGGACGCGATATCAACGACGACGGTCAATACACAGACGCGGGTGAAATATCGCCTTCTAGTATAGGTTGGCGTGAAGGGGCATTAAAGGTTGTGCTACTTGCGACCGATGCCGCTTTCCATGATTCTGATCTCGAAACTGACTATCCAGGTGCAGGTTTCACACAAGTTATTAGTGAGCTGCAAGATAAAGGCATCACGGTGTTTGGACTTCAAAGTGGTAGTAACAGTGATACAACAGAAGATATCAACCGTGTTGTAAGCGCAACGGGCGGTGTATCATTTATGCTATCAACAGACAGTAATGAAATCGCAGATAGAATCTCTGAAGCATTAGATGAAGCGCTGAAAGAGATTGATATTTCGATTGAACATATCTCTGGAGAAGAGTGGGTAGCTAATATCACACCAGAAGTCATCCAGGCGGCTAAACCAGGTGACACAGTAACTTTTGATGTAACATTGCAAGGCGTTAAAAGTGCATCAATAGAACCACTAAACTATGAAGTTATTTTATGGGTTAGAGGTGATGAAAGTGCTGTTCTAAGAAGGGTTGTTCTACCAATTACAGTTCCTGTAGCAGAGTAAAGTAATAGCGGGTATTTTTAATAAATACCCGCTTTTTAGGGGCAATAATGTTTAAGCGTATTTTTATTTTCAACATCCTTTTGTTTACGAGCTTTATAAGTGCTTGTAAGCAAGATCGAAATCAGTGCGTTTACGAAGGTTTAAAGTATGAATGTGGTGTACTCGTTTTGTCTGTAGCAAAAGAATATGTTGAGTCTGCTGAGTTAGCTGATTTTTCAAAAGTGAATAGTGGCTATTTAAGAGCTGTAGACCCAGAGCTCGGGCGTGTAATCATTGAGTTCGATAAAAACATAGAGCCAACCTTATTTAAGTCCCACATTCAAACACTTAACAGTCTCAAAGGAGTGAAAAGAGTTCATTACTTACCTGTAAGCCAGCCTGATTAACTAGATAACATATCAGTGATTATGCGTTTTTATGTTATTATACGCGCGTTTTAATTTACGAGATTTTCCATGGCAAATACAGCGCACGCACTGCACATCCTTGTTAAGCATAAAGAACAAGCTGAAGACATCATCAAGCAACTTAAAAAAGGTGCGAAGTTTCAGACGTTAGCTAAAAAATATTCAACCTGTCCGTCGGGTAAAAAAGGCGGCGACTTGGGCGAATTCAGACGTGGGCAAATGGTGCCACAGTTTGACAAAGTAGCTTTCAGCGGCGAAATTTTAGAGCCGCATCTAGTGAAAACTCGCTTTGGTTGGCATGTTATTAAAGTGCTATATAGAACTTAAAAATTAAAGCCTGCCTAAATAGTGTAAGACATGTTGTTAGTCTTATACTTTTCATCTCAGTGAGTTAAAGCGCTAAGTTTAACTCACTTTGCCCAAAATCAGACCGTTATAGTTTGTAATTCAAAGGGCTATTTTAAGTCTTTAGTTTAATTAACTTGTTATATTTCTTTAAATTCAGGTTTTATTAAACCAAAACACTTTAAATCATGGAATTCGTTTTTCCAGAAACCACTTGAACGCCTAATTCCTTCCTCTTTGAAACCTAGCTTTTTTAACACTGACTCAGAAGCAGCATTTCCAATCATAATATCACCTTGGATCCGGTAGAGTTCGCCTAAAGGTTGGTCATTAGAGAATGCAAATTGGATAGTCGTGTTAATAGCTTCGGAAGCATAGCCAAGCCCCCAATACTTTGAGGCTAACTCATAGCCAATACCTGCATTTTTCATCTTCAAGTTTATTGAGTTAAATCCACACGTACCAATTAGTTTTCCCGAACTCTTAACTCGAATAGCCCAACGAACACCTACTTTGTCAGCAAAGCGTTGATTAAAAAAATCAATTAACTCCAATGATTGTTTTTCTGAATTAAAAACATCGATATCGTAATATCTAACAACGTTTTCATCAGTGAAAATATCAAGTAAAGCCTGTCCGTCACTTTTTGATAACTTATTAAGAATTAAACGAGATGTTTCTAGCTCTGGAAATTGCACTTAGTCTTCCTTGAAATAAAACGCCGTTTTAAGCGGCATAAATGCTTGGCTAAAATTAGCGACAAAGGAGCGCAAGCCAAGCGTTTTGCGTCCATTTAATTGACTTGTTATATGCCGATTACCAATTAACCTGCTTAGTTTTTTTATAACCTAGCCACATAGTAATTGCTAGCGTTAAACATCCCAGTAAAATGAAAACAGTGGTTGCATTTTGGGACTCTTGCACAATACTAAGTTTTGCATTTAACCACGCAGGGAAGAATATACTAAACGGGATGTAGGTAACGATAAACAACAGAAACAAAATATATTGGCTGCATAAGTTTAGCAAATTACGTCGATTAACCCGTTTAAGATTATCTGCTACATGTTTATGGAGTTTTACGGTAGCCAAGCAGATCCCTATATAGACTACAAATGAAACAACAAAAATAGCAATATTCATATAACTCTCTTAGGCATATAACGCCTTAATAAACGGCGGAAGATAGCAGGCTAAACTAAGCGAAGAATGAGCGCAAGCCTGCTGTTTTACGTCCACTGTTTAATTAATTTGTTAGGTTTATTTTTGCATACTAATTTTTTATAACATACCAATTATCAAACAAGTGCTCTAAACATTGTACTTTTGGTAAACACACATCTTTGGGGTTAATATTCTTACCTAAAGCGTAAGCACCTTCACCAATTCCGTACTCACTTTTAAAGGAAAAAGCTTTTCTTAATATCCAAGCCTCACCCTCTTTTTGAAGCCAAAGTGAATTAAAGCCATTTTCTTTATATGGAACTACAATTCTGCTTAAATCTGGGTTGGAGACTTTTTTATATTTGGCACCTTCAGCAACCCAAGCTAGTGAAACTTCGGTTTCTGCAGAGGTTTGTACCCACTGTATTGAAGCATAACCTTCTTGCTCGGTTGCCCTTATAGCTTTTACAAAACTTTTTGAATTCAAAAACACATAAACTACATGCTGCAATTTGCTTTCAGGCCAGTATGGGACTGTTTTCAGTATTACAAAGCAAATTATTAAAGAGAAACTTAAATATAAAATCGGCTTCTTCATAAACCTAACGCTTGCCTATTCGGCGCAAAATAACAGGCTAAAATTAGCGACGAAGGAGCGCAAGCCTGCTGTTTTGCGTCCTTAGGTTTAGGCACTTGTTATGTATTTTTTAACCTTAGCTTATACAAACCAGTTAACCTTTTTGATAAGCCCATACAAATCATCACTGCATAGAGCAATACAACAATATTCCACCCTAGATAAATTAGAACTCCAGTATTAATAAAGCTATTAATATACAAAGCCCAACCTAAATTTCGGTCTATTGCTCCTTGGGCAAAGTCAGTACTATTTACTGTAAATAAAGCAATAGTCCCCATTAACGCAAAAATGAAGAAAAGTACTGAAACAGGATAATAAATCCACACAACTTCAAAATATACACTTAAAGCGAAGATTATGGTGATTATTGTCCACCTAATTGTTTTCATACTTTAAACCTAAGAAATACATAACGCTCGATTAACGGGTAAAAAATTGTAGGCTAAAATTGAGCGAAGCGAATAGCCCGCAAGTTTTTTATCCCTGTTTAATTGCTTGTTAGGCAATGTGTTACGCATGAGGCTCAGTTGGGTAACTATGCATTACACACCTTTGATTACATTTGTCACAATCTGCCGAGATAACCAACTTATAGTTGATGAAATACCCAAGAATGTTGAGCAATTTTGGCATGTACTTCACTAAAAAGCGTGTAAGTATTAAATACAAAATAACTACAGATACTAAAGACCTTAAAAGTACAGGGTTTGTGTTTACACCTGCCAAAATTGATCCAACGGCACCGACAAACAGTGATGTTACTCCGTAGACTATCGCAAACAAAATTGAGGCAAAAGGAATGCAAAGTACAAACAATCCAAAACAATCTAACAGACTAATTTTAAATTCGATTTTCCGTTTAGATTTATTTCCACAGACGCTACATTTCATCGAGTTGCCTAACGCCCGCATAATGGGCGGATTAAGCTTGGCTAAAATAGCGAAGAATGAGCGACAGCCAAGCTAAAGACGTCCATTCATTGATGCGTTTGTTAGGTATACTTTGCACCAAATTCTTTGTAACACTTTGGAAAGTAACCCCAAACTCTTATAAATGAGTCTGTCGCTTCAAATTCAAAGCCGATGCGTTGAATAAGGTTTAGAACCTTTTCAGACAAATCAATATCAATCCACTCAACACTCAGCAGTGTGAATGGCAAGTGATAGTACCATTCGCTATCGCAACCAGAAATGTAACCGTTAACTACCTTTGTTCGGTAACAAGGTTTTTTTGAAAAATCGCGAACCTCAGAAATAAGCTCATTCCATTTGGTATTGTTGGCTGCCCCAACCAACTGCCTTTCAGCAATAATTCTCATTGCTTCTTTTTTATACTTTTCATCGGAAACGGCATCAGCCATTGGCATCAGACTCATTAGTATACCTAACGCCTTAATAAACGGCGAAAAATAGCAGGCTAAACTAAGCGAAGAATGAGCGCAAGCCTGCTGTTTTACGTCTATTGTTTAATTAACTTGTTATATTTCTACTGCACTCCAAATCACTCCGTTTAGAGAAATAACTACGTGCCTTTCGCAACCCTCAAACTCTTTTTCAGTGAAAAGTATATGGTCAAAAGGCGGGCTTAAATCATAAATTCCATCTCTAAAAGATACAAAACCTTCAAAATCATACTTTAAAAGGTCAATACCCTCACTAGTGAACAAATCAGTCACCAACTGGCCTTTATTGCAAGTAATTTCATGGGTAGGAGCAATTGAGTGAAAGAAAACTCGGCTATGTGCCGCAGCTTCATAGTCGCTACCACAACCGTATATCACTAAGCTAGATTCATTGGAGCAAACAGTTCTTTCAACAATTAATTCCCAATTTGATTGCGCCCAATCATGGAAATAATCATCAAAGCAAACGGCAAAGTCTCTATCTCTTGAATCAGCTTCTTTTGCATATGATTCATATGAAGCCAATACGGAGCTAAAGCCTGAATTCAATATGCTCCTGAAGTTTTTAATCGCTAGTGGTAGCAATTCTTGATTTATACTCATGCCAGTGACTCAATAGAAATATAACGCCGCAAATAAACGGCTAAAAATAGTTGGCTACAATTTGTGAGGAACGAACAAAGCCAACTGTTTTTTGTCCGCACTTTTTAATTTGCTTTGTTATATGCCGTTTACAACATGTATTTCCCAAAGTTTGTCAAACTCTTGCTGAGTAATAACCTTTGCGAAAAATAAAGGATCTGAGTTTATTTCTTCGATACTAGGGACTACATCAGTTCCAAGTAATGTTGTTTTCGAACTTTGATTACTTGTAGCAATGCCCACAGTGCCGTCTGAGAAAAACTCAAGTTTTCTGATTTCGAAATTATCAGCACCGACCTCCGAAACAAGCCTTATAGGATATACGCTCGATTCATGGTTCCAAGTTACATCTATGTATTTCAAGTGCTCGATTTCCCTTAGGCATATAACGCCGCAATATGGGGCGCATTAATGCTTGGCTAAAATTAGCGACGAAGGAGCGCAAGCCAAGTGTTTTGCGTCCCACACATAATTGCCTTGTTATAAGCCACCGATAACTAAATGATAGATATTTGTGACTAAGGGACTAAACCAATCAAGCCCTTTAAAACTAACTATTATCCAATAAGTTAATAGTAAAGTAACTAAAAGATACATGATTGCATAAAGTTGAACTACTTTAAAATTACCGCCTGTTTTGAAGCCATCCTTGGGTACAAATGTAGCCGCGAATGAATATAAAAAACCGCCAGTGCACCAGAAAATAAAAAATACTATATCCAACGAAAGCTGATAGTTAATGGAATATGCCAAATAAATATACGTGTATGAAAGAAACGCTCGATATAATGCATATAAATA
>Ga0066839_10001299_pt1 | contig 10460 bp, 8 predicted proteins | sample ETNtaG_10_FD_66733 | JGI IMG/M metagenome (GOLD analysis project Ga0066839, IMG submission 66733) | Marine microbial and viral communities from oxygen minimum zone, Eastern Pacific Ocean - ETNP201302SV82 | ecosystem: Environmental > Aquatic > Marine > Oceanic | place: Pacific Ocean: Eastern...
AACCGCGGTGTTATTCAAGTCAATAAAGCTCAGCTAGTAGCACTGCTAGATAACCCTGAAAAAGTTCAGCCAATGAGTGTTTCGATGCAGCTTTATGATGAAGGCGATGGCATGCTTAGCGCGCAAGCTAATGGTGGTTCAAACCCTGCTGCTGTGCTTCATTCAGATGGACAAGTATGGGTTGCTACTGCAAAAGGCGTTGCTATTGCGACACCAGAACGCTTAAAAGAAGCCAGTAAACGCCGACTATCGACGGTTATTGAAAGCTTCGAAGTCGATGGCAAACCCATGACTTTACCCGTTGGAAATGAGGTGTTGAGCTTGCCTGCGGGTGTTTCTCGTGTTTCGTTTAATTACGCTGGGCTTAGTTTTATTATGCCCGGGCGTTTAAACTACCAAACGCAATTAAGTGGTTACAATCAACAATGGGTAGACAGGGGGCGCTTGGCCATTACCGAATACACTAATTTACCACCGGGTAACTATACCTTTAAAGTGCGCGCTGGGTATCCAAATAGTGATTGGCAAGATAATGAACAAGTACTGCGGTTTAAAATAGCCCCTTATTTTTGGCAGAAAACCAGCTTTAAATTATTTATCTTAGTTGCAGTGCTTTTTGCTGCTTATGCCATTTATAAATACCGCTTATATCATTACAAGCGCATTGAAATTGAGTTAACTGAAAAAGTTGAACAGCAAATGCATGATTTGCAAACGCAAGCCGATGCCTTTGCTCATTTAGCGAATCATGACCAATTAACGCAATTACCGAATAGACGTGCCTTTGATATATGGCTGTCTGAAAACTTTAGTCAGTTCCAACGTGATAATAAAACGCTTAGTATTGCGATTATGGATATTGATCACTTCAAACTCATTAATGACAATTTCTCGCACTTAATTGGTGATAAAGTGATTTGTGAAATTGCTCGTTTACTGCGCATGAACTTCCCTGATGAAGGTTATGCGGCGCGTTGGGGCGGTGAAGAATTTACCCTGTTGTTTCCATACAAAAACGCTGAAGAGGCCGCAAGATTATGTGAAATTATCCGTTTAGAGATAGCGGGTTACGATTTCTCAGAATTAGCAGATAGCCTTTCTGTAACGGTAAGTTTTGGTGTGGCAGATAACGCGCAAGTTGCAGACTACGACCGCTTGCTATCACACGCCGACAACGCTTTATACAATGCGAAGAATAACGGCCGGAACCAAATTTTTATTTATAATCAAGGCTGTATTACGCTCGATTAATCAGCTTTAAAAATAAAAATGTGTGTAAACAATTGATCTTTTTTTGTTTGCACACATTAAAGTATCAAGATTGTTTTTTAGGCGATAGTAATGCTTAACCTGGTTTTGATACTTTTTTTAATAATTTTTGTTGTGTGTTACTGGCGCTGGGACGATATCCGTAATCACTTTTGGCAGAAAAAATACCTAAATAACTCCCTCAATGTTCAGCAAAAAGATCTGCTGTTAAAATATATGCCCATCTACCGAAAGATGACGGATGCCGATCGTGAAAAGCTGGAGCGTCATATCGTTTGGTTTTTAAATGAAAAACGCTTTATCGGTTGTGATGGCCTTAAGCTTAATGATGCAATGAAGCTGATTGTGGCAGCTGATGCCTGTGTTTTAGTGCTTAATAAACCATGGCCACTGTATCGTAATGTAAAAGAGATCCTGTTATATCCAAGCGCGTATTATGCCCCGCAAACTTCCCGCGATAATGCCGGACTTGTTAGTTATCACAATACGGTGCGTCAAGGTGAATCATGGCCAGGCGGAACGCTGGTATTGAGTTGGCATGATGTCCTTGAGGGGAACCGTTTACCAAGCGATGGCCATAATTTAGTGTTTCATGAATTTGCCCATCAGCTCGACCAAGAAACCGGCAAAACCACGGGTACACCACTGCTTTCGAGTAACGAGGATTACCAAAAGTGGGCAAAAGTATTTAGCCGCGCCTTTAATCAACTGAAAACTCATTTAGCTTATGGCATGCCTCATGTTATTCATAGCTATGGCGCGACTAATGAGGCAGAGTTTTTTGCTGTTATCACCGAAACCTTTTTAGAAAAACCCGCTGAGCTCAGGCAGTTTGACCCAGAAATTTATCATTTACTGGTTGGCTTTTATCAGTTTGATCCGATTGCGTGGCATTAGTCGACTATTTACGTCTGTTTAACACGAATCACTGGAATCTTGCTATGCTATTTGGTGCAATCTTAAAAGTGTGCATATAAGCAAAACAATAAAAAGTGAGATTTCAATGAAGAAAATGCTTCATACAGCGCTCGCTGTATCTATTTCACTTGCTCTAACTGGGCAAGTGGCGGCAGCTGAGCAATCAAATGACGACAAATGGCAGGTGGACGCACCTAAAGGCCAATTCCTAGACGCTAAAATTAGTGTTGAGCAGGGCACGTGGATGAACGTAGATATTAGCCCTGATGGTAAAACAGTGGTGTTTGACCTACTCGGTGATATTTATACCATGCCAATGTCAGGTGGCACAGCAACGCAATTAACCAGTGATATTGCATGGCAAATGCAACCACGCTTTAGCCCTGATGGTAAGCACATTGCGTTTACTTCAGACCAAGGAGGTGGCGACAATATTTGGGTTATGGATTTAAATGGTGAAAATCAAAAAGCCGTAACGAACGAAACATTTCGTTTGTTAAACAGCCCAGCTTGGAGCCCAGATGGTGACTACTTAGTTGCGCGTAAGCACTTTACTGCAAGCCGCTCTTTAGGGGCTGGTGAAGTATGGCTTTACCACAAAGCGGGTGGTAAAGGTGTGCAGCTAACCGCACGTGAGAACGACCAAAAAGACTTAGGCGAACCAATGTTCTCACCGGATGGTCGTTATGTTTATTTCTCGCATGATGCAACGCCGGGTAAAACATTCCATTACTCTAAAGATTCTGTAGCGGGTATTTATAAAATTAAACGCTATGACCGTGAAACTGGCGAGATTGAAACAATTATTGATGGCATGGGTGGGGCTATTCGACCGACACCTTCACCAGATGGTAAAAAGCTTGCGTATATTAAGCGCGATGATTTCCAAACAAGCTTGTACTTATATGATCTTCACACCGGTGAGCATACTAAGCTGTATGGCGAGCTTGAGCGTGATATGCAAGAGACATGGGCAATTCATGGCGTATACCCAACAATTGCTTGGACACCAGATAACGAACAACTGGTCTTTTGGGCGCGCGGGTCAATTCATAAGCTAGATGTAGATGATAAGTCTGTCTCGACTATTCCGTTTAAAGTGGAGACCAATAAGCAAATTCAAAAAGCCGTGCGTTTTACACAAAACATTGATAGCGATAATTTTGATGTGAAAATGCTGCGCAATGTACAAATTTCACCTGATGGTGAAACGGCTATATTTGAAGCGCTAGGTCATATTTATAAACGTGATTTAGAGTCTGGCAAAGTGAAGCGCCTGACTAAGCAAGACGACCACTTTGAATTATTCCCGCAGTTCTCTCGTGATGGTAAGAAGATTGTTTATACAACATGGGATGATAACGAACAGGGCTCAGTTCGTGTTGTATCTGCGCGCAGTGGCCGTGGCGATACCATTACTAAAGAGCCGGGTAAATATGTAGAGCCAACTTTCAGCCCTGATGGCAAAACGGTTGTTTACCGTAAAGCGTCTGGCGGCAGTATCCTTAACCCAACATGGTCATTAGAGCCAGGTATTTACTCAGTAAGTGCTAAAGGCGGTAAAGCGACGCTAATCACTAAATCAGGCTATCAGCCGCAATTTGGTGCAGCGAATGACCGTATTTATGTGATGAGCCCTTGGCCGAAACCAACATTAAGTGTTGTTGAGCTTGAATCAAAGCAAGTTCGTAAACTTTACGAATCAGAACATGCTACAGAGTTTAGAGTATCACCAGATGGCCAATACTTAGCGTTTGCAGAGCGTTTTAAAGTATTTGTTACGCCATTTGTTGAGCGTGGCAAAACCATTAATATTGGCCCGAAAGATAGCCAATTCCCAATTGAGCAGCTTTCTGTTCGCGCGGGTGAAAACATCAGTTGGAGTGGCACAAGCGATAAACTTTATTGGAGCTTAGGCCCAGAGTTATATCATGCAAGCCTAGCGGGTTTATTTGATATTAACCAAAATGCAGAGACTGACTTTAAAGTTAAAAGCGGTGACAACATCGGTTTTACAAAAACCATGGCGGAGCCTAAATCAATCTTTGCGTTAACTGGTGCGCGTATTATCACCATGAACGGTGAGCAGGTTATTGAAAACGGCGTTATTGTTACTGATGGTAAGCATATTAAAGCAGTTGGTAGTAAAGACAGTGTTGCTATTCCTAAAGGTGCAGAAGTAATTGATGTAACTGGCAAGACAATTATGCCGGGTATTGTTGATGCACATGCGCACGGCTCGCAAGGCAGCGATGAGATCATTCCACAGCAAAACTGGAAGAACTTAGCGGGTTTAGCGTTAGGCGTGACAACGATTCACGATCCATCAAACGACACCACTGAGATTTTTGCTGCAAGCGAAATGCAAAAAGCAGGCATGATTGTCGGCCCTCGTATTTTCTCTACAGGTACCATCTTATATGGTGCGAATATGCCAGGTTATACATCGCATATTGACTCGTTAGAAGATGCTAAATTCCATCTTGAGCGTTTAAAGAAAGTAGGTGCGTTTAGTGTTAAATCCTATAACCAACCTCGTCGTGAACAGCGCCAGCAAGTTATTGAAGCAGGTCGTGAACTTGAAATGATGGTTGTGCCAGAAGGCGGTTCATTACTGCAGCACAACTTAACTATGGTAGTTGATGGTCATACGGGTATTGAACACTCAATTCCTGTTGCCAATATTTACGATGATATTCGCCAGCTTTGGTCACAAAGCGATGTGGGTTACACGCCGACACTGGGTGTAGCTTACGGTGGTATTTGGGGTGAAAATTATTGGTACGACAAGACAGATGTGTGGAATCACACAAGCTTAAGTAAATTTGTACCAAAGAATCAGCTTTTGCCTCGCTCAATGCGTCGTGTTAAGGCGCCCGATCATCACTATAACCACTTCAACAATGCCCGTGTTGCCAAAGAGCTGCAAGACTTAGGTGTATTAGTAAACCTTGGTGCTCACGGTCAACGTGAAGGTTTAGCGGCACATTGGGAAATTTGGATGTTTGCGCAAGGTGGTATGACACCACTTGAAGCTATTCGTGCAGCAACGTTAGATCCTGCTAAATACATTGGCCTTGATAACAACATCGGTTCTCTTGAGCCGGGTAAACTTGCCGATTTAATTGTTATTGACGGTAACCCGCTAACTAACATTCGTGATACAGATAAAATCGATTACACTATGATCAATGGTCGTTTATTTGATGCTGCAACCATGAACGAAGTGGGTGAGAAAAAACGCGAAAAGCTATATTTTGAAAAAATCTAACATAGCAAAAATCTAAACTGAAAGCGGCCATTGTGCCGCTTTTTTATTGTTTATTTATTGCTTTAAATAAGGAAACTGTTTAATTCCTACTAGTTTTGCTTGGCAGATCATGCCCTCTACAAGCGTCATTAAATAGTAGCTGTGTGAGTCGAGCTGCGAGCTTTCCATGTTTTCACACGCTGATAGACGCTGTTTAATTAACTGCTGTACTGCCATTTTATGCTCTTTGCAGGCTTGATTTATCGGGCTTGCAGGATCAGCAAACTCAGCAGCGGTGTTAATAAATAAACAGCCATTAAAATCACCTAACTCAGTCACCTCAGAATTAAACCAAGCTTCATGGCAGCTGATCAAAGCTACTTTAAACTCTTCAATAGTGGTTAGTTTGCTGGTGGCATGCGTTAACCAATTTAAAAATCGGGTATGTCGCTCACTAAGGCACGCTAATAACAATTCATCTTTACTTGTGAAATGGTGGTACATGGTTTTTTTGGCGACACCCGCCACACTAATAATTTCGTTTATCCCCACACTATGAATGCCTTTTTGATAAAAAAGTGACAGGGCGGTCAAAATAATATGTGTTCGTTTATCCATAACAAGGCCTCATTGGGTGACTAATGACAGCTTGACAGAAGTAGACCGAGTTGTCTACTATTTGCTTGGTAGACAAGTCGGTCTACCTATTGGAGGTTTTATGGAGAATAAAGTAAGCAAGGCGGCCGTTGCGGGTATATTTGCTTGTATGGCAATTTTTGTGTTGGCCTATTTACAGCAATTAGGAAGTTATGGTGTGTGGTTGATGGCCCCATTTGGAGCAACTGCGGTGTTGGTATTTGGTGTGCCACATAGTCCGCTTGCGAAAGCGAAGAATGTTATCGGTGGGCACTTTTTAACTGCACTAATCGGCGTTGTTTTTGTAAATTATGTCGGTGTAGGGCCTGTTGAAATTGCTATAGCCACAGGGTTGGCAATTAGCCTAATGATGTTGACGGACACAGTACATCCTGCTGCAGGCGCAAACCCAATTTTGATAATGCAATCTATGCAAAGCTGGGATTTTTTAGTGATGCCTGTATTGATTGGAACCGTATTTATTGTGTTGTTTGGCCATAGTAGCCAATGGGTTATAACTAGCCAAATGAACAGCCATAAAAAACCGCTAACGAGTAGCGGTTTTTAAAATTGCTAAGTGTAATTTGATTACACAACACCACGCGGTAAACGACAATCGTGGTCTTTTTCAGCTAGGTTAACAATCCAAAGCTCTTCAGCTTTGTAACCGTCATCGTTTGCTGTAACAACAGTGAACGATGCTTTCTTAGCTGTTTTAGCCGGTGCAGCGGTTTTAGTTTTGGTTTTTTTCGCTGGTGCTTTAGGTGCTTCTTCTGCTTTAGGCTCAGCTGTTTTACCAGAAGTGAGCTCTTCAGTCAGTGCTGCAACATCAGCAAGGCGCATATTTTTGCCACCGTCGATGCTATACCAACCAGGTTTTGTTGTGATTTCAGGTTTCTTACCATTCGCTGCTTCGTATGCTGCTTCGAAGGCATTTAACACTTCTGTTTTGTCTAGTTTGCTCATCAGAGACCCTATACGTTGTAAACACAGATTAAGAATATATATTTATACCTATTTTCAGCTTACTTTTCAATTTTTTGCGATTTTCCTTCCATTTTTCACTCATAAACGCCAAAATTTGCACAAAATAGAGGGTTGAAGGACGATTTTTATATGCAACGCAAACAATTTACTCAATTATTAAACGACATTCTTAAACCTGATTCTATCGCTGACTTTTGCCCAAATGGCTTACAAGTTGAAGGTGCGAGCGAAGTAAAAAAGATAGTGACGGGTGTCACAGCTAGCCAAGCATTGATTGATGCCGCTATTGCAGAAAATGCAGATACTATTTTGGTACATCACGGCTATTTCTGGAAAGGGGAATCGCAGCCAATCACGGGCATGAAAAAGCGCCGTATTGCAGCACTTTTAAATAATGATATTAACTTATATGGCTATCACTTACCGCTAGATATACACCCTGAAATTGGTAATAACGCGCAACTGGCTAAGTTACTCGATATTGAGTTCACAGGTGGGCTTGAATCTGGTCCAAATAGTGTGCCGGTAAAAGGGCGTTTAAAAACCCCTTTAAGTGGTGAAGAGTTTACCGCCAAAATAACCCAAGTACTTAATCGTGCACCATTAACTAGTTTGGTAAGAAAAGAGAAAATCGAAACCATCGCTTGGTGCACAGGTGGCGGACAAGGGTATATTGATTTAGCGGCTGCTCAAGGAATTGATGCTTATCTTACAGGTGAAGCCTCTGAGCAAACGATTCATAGTTCACGCGAGCAAGGTATCGACTTTTTTGCAGCTGGTCACCATGCTACTGAGCGTTATGGCATTAAAGCCTTAGGCGAGCTTTTAGCTGAGCAGCATGGTTTTGATGTAACGTTTATCGATATCGATAATCCAGTCTGATTGTTCTACAGCGCCTCTGGATCAATCCAGCGGCGCACACTCACCCATGCACTGCCAATTTTCTCATGCGCTACTCTGGTCACTGCAACAAGTACTGCAATGTTAGGTATAAACTGTTTGTACGTTGGATACTGACTAAAATCTTGAAAGTCGGTTGCCGCTGGGATCACATCAATGCCTTGTGCATTAAATAAGTCTTTCGCTCGCGGCATGTGGCTCGCTGAGGTGACTAAGGCAGTTTTTTTATCGACTAAATAAATGGCAAGTCGTTTCGCTTCTTCTGCGGTGTCCATGGCGAGAGGGTTTTGTTTAATTCTAGTTGCTGAGATACCAAGCGTTTTTGCTGTTTCAAACATGAGCTGGCTATTGGTGGCATTAGCAAAGCCGCCTCCTGATACATAGAGGGTGGCATTTGGGTAGTGATGGGCAAGCTTAACACCTTCAAGTAATCGAGCAAGCGCACAATCGCCTAACTGGTGGTTTGCTTGAAGGCGCGAGTTGGGCATTATTGAGCAGCCAAGTACCACAATGTTATCGAGTTTAGGCTGTTTCGCTTGGTTAAATTGCCAGGCTGGGTTATTACTTGCAGCTATCAGTGATTGACCAATAAATGGCGTGCTTATCAGCATTAAAGTTAAAATACTAACAAAGCCAAAATAGAGTGCTTTGCGTTTATGGGCAATGGCTAAAAATACCATCACTAAAGTAAGCAGCCCGAGCAACGGCAGGGGCATTAATAAAGAACCAATGATCTTTTTAATTTCAAACATTTATACCCAAGCCTCCTCAAGGTACAGAATTCAGCGTTTCACAGGTGCCTTAATATCAAGGCGTTACTTTGCAAAAATGGCAGCCCCTTTTAAGAAGTAACAACGATGAGAGTAAGCACCTGTGAAGCGCCCAAAGGGTTGGTTTAAAAGCGAATTATACTGCGTTATTGATTTTAACCATAGAACCACTATTGTTTGCAATCAATGCCTTGCCTAAATCGCTTTTAATTCCAACTGAAACTCGCACCTTGAGGTGGTTTGGGTATTAACATTATTGTTTGTAATAGATGCAGCTATGTTAGTTATTTTGCCTTGTTTTAGCGACCGTTATTTTGCTTACACGTATTTAAAAAGTGGCGATAAACTGGGTTATCTTTCATATTCTTTTTCATCGCTAAATACATAGGGCGAGTAAGGCCTAGTGCACCTAACGGAATAGACTTAATGAGTCCTTGGCTTTCATAAGGAGTGACTAGCCAGTCTGGTAATGCTGCAACCCCCATACCCGCACTCACTAATTGGAATATCAATAAGCCTTGGTCAACCGTTTTAAGCGTGCCATCAAAGCGTGCATTTTGAATAAAATGTTTAAAGATGTCTTGGCGCTCACGGGGAATAGGATACGAAATAATTGTTTCGTTTTTTAAATCAAGGGCGGTGACATAGGCTTTTTTTGCTAGCTCATGATCCGGTGCAACGATTAGTTTTAATTTAAAATCAAACAGGTGAGCATACTCAAGTTGATCGGGTTCACGAATATCAGAAGTCAGCACTAGATCTAATTCATCATTAATTAAATCTGGAATGGCGTCGTAACTAAAGCCGCGCTCGTAATCAATTTTAATATCAGGCCAAAAATTATTAAATTCTTTGATGGTTGGGAGCAACCAATGAAAGCAGGCATGACACTCAACGCTTAAACGTAAATTTGAGATTGGCTGGTTAAGGCTTTCTTTTAACCGACATTTTGTTGCCTCAACACGAGGTAATACTTCATTAGCAAGCTCCAGAAGTAGCATACCTTGCGGAGTAAAACGCACAGGCTGTGTTTTACGTTCGAACAGCTGGCAATCTAACTTATTCTCGAGATCTTTAATTTGATGCGATAAAGCCGATTGAGTTAAAAACAACTCACGGGCGGTATTGACCAAAGAGCCTGTTTCTTTAAGGGTCGCTATGGTTTTTAGGTGCTTTATATCAATCATCTTTAAAAAATCTCATGGAAAATGTGAGTCTAACTCAGATTACGAACATACTACGCCTTAGAATTTATTTTTTCAACGTCTAGACGTCTAAAATATGTGGTTATTTTAACTGCTTTTTTACAATACGCCTTTTTATAAATAATTGACAGCGTTGTCATAAGGTTTTTTGTAGTTTAACTATGAAATTCCATGAATTTACCTCAAGTTGAAACTTGCAGTTTAAATCGTGATACAGCTTGCGATTAGTAATTTGATATTTAATTAAAATTACTGAGAGTAGGGTTTAGTTGTTTGCTAAGATATTATTTTTTAGGTGTTATTATCTTCTATTAGGCGTAACGTGATTTTTAAAGGAATGCTTGTGATACGTACCGTAATTTTACTCTGTGCATGCTGGGTTTTGCCTGTTTGCGCTGGCACTATTTACAGCCAGTTTCCTACAGAGATTGACCCGCATGGTCACTACGTTTTTTATTCACATGGTTTTATCGTTGAAGGGACAAACCCTAAGCCTGTTCACAAAACCTTTGGGGTTTATGATTT
>Ga0066839_10001302_pt1 | contig 10447 bp, 9 predicted proteins | sample ETNtaG_10_FD_66733 | JGI IMG/M metagenome (GOLD analysis project Ga0066839, IMG submission 66733) | Marine microbial and viral communities from oxygen minimum zone, Eastern Pacific Ocean - ETNP201302SV82 | ecosystem: Environmental > Aquatic > Marine > Oceanic | place: Pacific Ocean: Eastern...
GGCAAATGCTGCGGGAATGAGACCGGCCGGCAGGAATCTCCCATAAGGAATAGCAGTTCCGAGAGCGGCGGTCATTGCCATCAACGCGCTATTGTTAAGAAAACCGCGACGAGTTAATGCGCTTGTCCTCCTGCCCCAGAGCAGACGATCTGCCTTTATCGGATCTTTGCTGTAAAGCTTATTTATTCCATGGTTTCTTTCTTTCTTCATCGCAAATTTTTCCTGGAGCCACAAGGAGGTGTATTACAAGTAAAACAATTAAGGAAGATAACGCTCGCTTGGACTAATACAGTTGCAGCGAGGTTATCAAATATGCTGAATAAGGTCCAAGCTGAGTCTAACTTAAACGGGATTAGTGAGTTTCAGCAGGAAACGGTCTGTATTCCTGTTATCGACTGTTAGGAACTCAGACCAATTCCACGAGCCATTAGTGATGCTGTTATTGAAATAAAAACGAGAAGTACCAGTTCTATCCTGATAAGCATCTGGATAGATCGCGGTACGGGAATCTCTCGGTTCCTGGCCCTGTAATTTCTTACAAAGAATAGCGATGGAAAGACAGAAAGCAAGGCAATGAAGGCAAACAGACCCAGCTTGAGTAGGAATAAGGGATTAAGAGTATAGAATTCGGCGGGTTTTCCCACCCAAAGCCACAGGACCAGGCCAAAAACAAAAGCCAGGAATGCACTCAGACTATAAACTGCATTCGCTTTTGCCAGATTATGAGCATCTTCATCCTTAATAACCGGTTTGATTGCCATGTTTGTGATGATGAGCGCGCCGGCGAGACCGAAGATGGCGAGGAAATGCAGATATCGGAAAAGCGTGTATAGCATGGGCTAATGATACTGGAATTGGGGAAGTTGAGCTTAAATAAGTGCGGTAACTGGTAAAATCTTGGTATGCTTCAACGTTCTACACGTCGGGTCGGATACAACTAATAACTTAAAGAACAAAGGTCTGGAGGAAATAATGTCTAGTGACATAAATACACCCCACAACGAAGTGGTAAAAGATGTACAGCTGAAATCCAGTATGCGCAAAGTTGCCCTTACGGCCCTGGCAGGAACCAGTATCGAATGGTATGACTTCTTCTTATACGCTACGGCAGCTGCTCTGGTGTTTCCAACAGTATTTTTCCCAGAATCCACTCCAACCACTGCTCTTATCCTGTCATTTTTGACTTTTGCTGCCGGATTTATAGCCAGGCCAGTAGGTGGTGTCTTGTTTGGTCATTTTGGAGATCGTATTGGGCGCAAGCGTACACTCGTCATTGCCCTAATGCTTATGGGTGTGGCCTCAACAATGATTGGACTAATGCCAACTTACGCAACAATTGGCATTGCTGCACCGATCATTCTGACGCTATTGCGTTTTACCCAAGGTCTGGCGATTGGTGGCCAGTGGGGTGGTGCCATGCTGCTCGTTACCGAAAGCGCTCCGGCGGGCCAACGTGGTTGGTATGGCGCTTATGCGCAGGCAGGAGCACCGGTCGGAGTCATTCTGGCAAACTTGGCCTTTATTATTATCAGCAGATCGGTCTCGGATGAATTTTTCATGGCCTGGGGTTGGCGCATTCCCTTCTTAGCAAGTGTTGCATTAATTGGTATCAGCATGTACGTGCAACTAAATCTGGAAGATACCAAAGCCTTTAAGGAACTCGAGGCGCAGAAAGAAAAACACCAGCTTGATACAACAGTCAACTACGAACCCGTAAAGCGGTCCCCGGTGGTAGAGGCAATTCGTAAATATCCCAAGCGAATTGCGCTCGCGGCTGGAGCCTTTTTGTCAGTTCAAGTGTCCTTCTATATATTGATTGCTTTTATCATCGCGTATGGGGCTGACCCGAATGGGGCCAATTTGACCCGGGATACCATGTTGGCTGCTCTGCTGATAGCCTCGGCACTCCAGATACCCGCCCAGTTTTGGGCCTCAGGGTATTCTGATCGTCATGGACGGCGCGGTATATTCATGCTGGGTGCCATTCTCACGGGAGTCTGGGCATTCGCCCTGTTTCCGTTAGTGGACACCGGTAATTTTTGGCTGATAGTACTGGGTATTTGTGGTGGGCTGGTATTTCTAGGCTTCATGTACGGGCCGCAGGCTGCGTTTTTTACAGAATTGTTCAGCACTGAAGTACGCTATTCAGGTGCTTCTCTTGGTTACCAGCTAGGGGCCATTCTAGGTGGAGCGTTCGCCCCTACTATTGCCGTATTTCTGTGGACGGAATATGCCATAGTCTGGGTTTCAGTCTATATTGCTTTAGCTTCAGCCTTGACCCTGCTATCAGTATCGATGCTAACGGAGACCTACAAAACGAGTCTGTCTGCTACCGAGTAGGGAAAATCAGTATTGCTGGTTAGGTTAACGTTACACAAGAGGAATAGAGATTGGGTATCAAGGATTGTCATAACACCGCTGATTTTCGCCAATTGGCTAAAAAAAGACTACCGGCACCATTGTTCCACTATATCGATGGCGGTGCTGACGATGAGGTGACACTAAGGCGTAACACAGAAGCTTTCGACAATTGTCGCCTGATACCAAGTGCGTTGGCAGACCTCACGGGAATGGACCTCAGTGTCAATGTGCTTGGCCAGGATATCGATTGGCCGGTGTTTTGTTCACCCACTGCAATGAGTCGTCTGTTTCATCATGAAGGTGAGTGTGCGGTCGCTCGAACAGCTCACAAACATAAAACTATGTATAGTCTCTCTTCACTGTCCACTACCAGTATAGAGGAAATTGGAGCCAGCACGTCAGGGCCAAAATGCTTTCAGTTATATATCCATAAGGACCGCGGGTTAAGCTGGGATTTTATTGAGCGATGCAAGGAATCGGATTTTTCAGCGATGTGCCTTACCGTGGATACGCTGGTGGCTGGCAATCGGGAGAAGGATCTCTACACAGGTATGGTGATTCCGCCAAAATTTACGTTGAGGAGCTTGCTAAGCTTTGCTGGCCATCCAAGCTGGAGCTTTAATTATTTGCTTAGGAAGAAATTCGAATTGGCCAATGTCGCTGGCAAGATTCAGGAAGGCACCGGTAAGCTGACTTCAGTAGTGGGTTACATGAATAGCCAGTTTGATCGTTCGATTACCTGGGAAGATGCGCAGCAGGCAATTCAGCGATGGGGTGGCCCTTTCGCTATTAAGGGAGTGATGTCGGTTGAAGATGCGCGAAGGTCGGTAGATATAGGCGCGAGCGCCGTAATGATTTCCAATCATGGGGGCAGGCAATTGGACGGTTCAACTGCTCCGTTTGATCAACTTGGGCCCATAGTCGATGCTGTCGGCGACAAGATTGAAGTCATTGTCGACGGTGGTGTGCGACGCGGTACTCATGTACTCAAGGCGTTGGCCATGGGTGCCAAGGCCTGCATGATAGGCCGCGGTTATCTCTATGCGTTGGCGGCCGGAGGTGAGGCAGCGGTTGATCGGGCACTTTCTCGTCTGCGTGATGAAATAGAACGCGACATGATTCTGATGGGCTGTTCTTCTATTAAAGAACTTGATCGCTCCAAATTACATTTCGACTGAAAGGTCTAAAAAATTTGCGGATAGTAAGCCTTGGTACTTAATAATGTTCGTCGGGGGTAATAGTGACGTCATCGTCCAATAACAAGGTCGCAAAGGGCACTACATTAAAAGGCTCGCGCGATGCGTTGTGGCCCAATTACCAACCACCGGAAGATCTGGTATTCAGTCATGGCAAAGGCAGCGAGTTGTTCACGTCGGACGGCGATGTTTATCTAGACTTTTTGTCTGGCATCGCCGTGACTAGTTTCGGTCACACCCATCCCCACCTAGTGGCAACCCTCACGGAACAGGTGGGTAAACTCTGGCATTTGTCCAACCTATTCAGGATTCCGGCCGCTGAGCAATTGGCCGACCGTCTAACCCAGAATAGTTTTGCCGATAAGGTGTTCTTTGCAAATTCCGGCACCGAAGCGGTGGAGGCTGGTATCAAAGCTATTCGAGGTTATCAGGTTGCTTCCGGATGCAGGGATCGCTACCGAATCATCGGTTTCACCGAGAGCTTTCATGGTCGTACCTTGGCGGCACTGGCGGCTGCTGGTAATGAATCTCAAATGAAGGATTTCATTCCGATGGATTATGGATTCGACCAGGTGGAATGGGAGAATTTAGAGCTTCTCAAACAAACGATCGGACCTAATACAGCTGGTATTGTACTTGAGCCGGTACAGGGCGAAGGGGGCATACGCCCCGTCAGTGCCGGATTCATGCAGGAAGTCAAATCCCTGTGTGAAGAGCATGGCTTGGTGCTAATGCTGGATGAAGTGCAATGCGGCATCGGGCGCACTGGGAAGCTATTCGCTCACATGCACAGCGGTGTAGAACCGGACGTCATGGCCCTAGCCAAGGGGTTGGGCGGCGGTTTTCCAGTTGGTGCCTGCCTGACCACTGAAGCCGTTGGCGAGGCCATGGTGGTAGGAACTCACGGCAGCACCTTTGGTGGGAACCCTCTTGCTATGGCGGTAGGCAACGCCGTGATGGATTTGCTGCTAGAACCTGGGCAGTTAAATGATGTGGTGCGTAAAGCTGATTATTTTAGGAAACACTTGCAGAGGCTTGTCGAACATTTCCCGGAGGTTGTTGTATCTGTTCACGGCCTTGGTCTAATGGTTGGTCTTAAGTGTAAAGTGCCCAACACGGACATGCTCAATAAGTTACGTGACAAGAAGTTAGTCGTTGGCACTTCCGGTGCCAATATGATCCGTTTACTACCGCCTCTCAATGTTTCCGATGAGCACCTAGCCAACGCGCTGGGGATTATCGAAGAAGCTCTACAGGAATTTCACGACGCCTGAAAATCGATTATATTGGTGATTAGCAAAAAAAATTGCGGAACGAAACGAAATCTATCAAAAATCGGTTATGATTTAGGAAGAGTTATTAACTACTGGTTTGTATTAGCAATCCTATGAACATAGAAATCACTTATTGCCAAGAGTGAAACTATAAACCGGAGGCCGACCGTGTGTCAGCCGAGATAAATTTCGCGATTGATGTCGACGTAGCATTGATTCCGGGAAGCGGCGGTGTCTTTGACGTTAAAAGAGATGGAGAATTGATCTTTTCAAAACACGAGCTCGGTAGATTTCCAGGAAAAAACGAGATCGTTAGCCTCTTGTCAACCAAGAGCGACTAGTTAAACTGGAGTTTCCGCGAGATGGTGCTTCGGGTCTACTGGCCGCATTAGCGCATTACTGACTAACGCGATTCCTAGTAACACTGCCATCAATATCATGGTCGAATTGTAGATGCTACTGGTAGGATCGATCGTTCCACTCGGAGCGATCTCCATCAGTCGGGCAATTGTTACTGAATTCTGTGCCACTAAGACGTCGAGCTGGTCGACCCCTGTGCCAAACGCCGCCCGGAAGGCGGTGGGGTCGATCAATGTCACTAATTCATTGATCGCACTGTTGACCGAACTCTCTCTGAGCGAGGTGATTGCAAGAGGCCCCAGTACCCCAGCAGTACTCCAGGCGGTTAACAGGCGTCCGTGAATACCACCAACGTACTTAGTTCCAAACATATCAGCCAGGTAGGCCGGAATGGTAGCAAAGCCGCCACCGTACATGGTGAAGATAATCATGGTGGCGGCGTAAAAATAAACCAGCCAGACAACCGATGGGTTAACGTTAACTTGCGCGGCGGTAAAAGGAATGGACAGGTAGAGCATGATCCCGAGCAGGAAGAATACCCAATAGGTGTTTCGCCTGCCGATGTAATCAGACGCACTGGCCCAGATAAATCGGCCTACCATATTGAATGCGCTGATCATAACCACATAAGTAGCTGCGAATGCGGTATCCACAATATGAGGCAGGGTCGTACCGAAAATTTCGGTGATCATAGTTCGTGCTACACCGAGCACACCGATACCAGCTGTGACATTGAGGCAGAGCACAATCCAAAGTTGATAGAACTGAGGCGTCTTCAATGCCTCATCGATATGTACATTGTGGCCCGAGATCAGCGCTCCTCGCTCTTCTTCTTCGGGCTCTTTCCAGCCCTCTGGTTTCCAGCCTTCGGCAGGTATGCGATAGGAAAATGCGGCGATGAGCATTACTACCAAGTAGATCAAACCAATAATGACGAAAGTTTCTGCTACACCGGCGGCGCCGGTATTAACCAAGTAAACTCCCTCCGGTCCTGGTATGGTCATATCTCGGACTTCATTGGCGCCAATTACAACAACTTCCTGCAAGGCCCCACCTATTTCCGCAAAGCGACGACCGGCTTCGGTTACTAGGTTAACCTCCGCTGTGGTGCCAAGATATTCAGGCGCGCGGTAAAACAACCGGATAAAATATTCTTTCATCGGGGTGCCGATCATGGCGCCACCGCCGAAGCCCATAATGGCCATTCCCGCAGCCATACCGCGCCTGTCTGGAAACCAACGTATTAGAGTGCTTACCGGTGATACGTACCCGAGCCCGAGTCCGCAGCCTCCGATTACCCCGTAACCTAGGTAAAGAAGCCACAATTGGTGGGTCATTATGCCGGCGGCTCCGACCAGATACCCGCCTCCCCAGCAGAAGGCTGAAACGACACCCACTTTTCTAGGTCCTACGTTCTCCAGCCACTTGCCCGCAAAAGCAGCAGCCAGCCCGAGGAATACGATGGCGACGGTAAAAACCCATACAACTTCGCCAAGACTCCAGTCATCCGCGGCGCTTGTTACTACTCCATAGGCTCGGGTTAATGGAGGATTATAGATGCTCCAGGCATACACAGAGCCAATGCAAAGATGGATAGCTACCGAAGCCAAGGGCACACGCCAACGGTTGTAATCGGCGGGCGCAATTATTCTTTGTTTGGACAGTAATTCAGCCATAAGCATAAATCCTTTATTGCCATCCCTGGAATCATGGCTGATTAGCTTAGCAGGGTCGGGACAAGCAACGTTTTTGTAAAGCTAGCTCATTACCGGCGATCTGTAAAACGCTAAAATTCGGTCTTAGGGAGAGCTAAGGTTGTCGATTAGGGGTGGAAAAATGATGATATGGCTGGCAAAGTCCACATAAAGGTTAACCATTATCCGAGAAAGAGTAATTATGAATATGTCTTATACCCGCACACAAAAAACCTTACATTGGTTATTGGCCGCACTAGTTCTATTCTGGTTGTTCGTAAGTGGTAATTTTGTTGAAACTGCTGAGGGGGAACAGAAGGGTACGCTCCTGATGTTTCATTCTGGAGGTGCCATCATTATCTTGGTGCTCACTCTTTACCGGCTTAGCCTGCGCCGGAAAAATACCGTGCCACCAATGTTCGAATTGAAAGCTTGGGAGAAAACCTGGAGTGTGAGAAATCATCTGACTTTCTATGTGTTGATTTGCCTGATGGTAGCCAGTGGAATTATGCAGGGCATTTTTTTTGAACAGGATGTAAGAGTGTTTGGGTTGGTTAACATTACTGTCAGCCACAATGAATCTGTTGTGCGGGTATTTCACCTACTTCACGAACTTATTGCAAGTCTGTTAAAGCTATTAATTGCAGTGCATATTCTGGCGGTGCTCAAACACCAGTTCGTCGATAAGAAAGCAATACTGAAACGGATGACATGATTAGTCTTTACTAAATCAAGCCCTCATTGAATGTGGCTACGGTCGATGAAACCGTCGGCATTAGGCATTTTTACCGCGTTCAGGGTATTGGCGTTGATTAACGTGTCCTCCTGGATGATTCCATTTAGATACAACACGTAGGCGGTTACCTGGTATGCCTCTGTATTGCTCAGAGACTTCGGGGCGTCTGCTGGCATGGCGCGTCGCACAAAATCGAAGATCGTACTAGCGTAGGGCCAATAACTACCGACCGTGCGAAGCGGCGCTTCTTCCGACCGCATATCTCCACCTACTATCACAGTATTACCAGAAGTCCCTTCTCCTTTAGCTGCATGACAAGCAGCGCACTTGGTGTCGTAAACCGCCTTCCCTTCACGAGCAGTACCGCTGCCTTCTGGAAAACCTGAGCCATCTGGCGCCGCAATAAGGTCGAATTCTGCTAGTTGCTCTTCCGAAACCGGGGTGCCAAGTCGCACAGCTTCCTGAGAATTGGCAAAAAGGCCATATAGAACGATTGAAACCGTGACAGCGGTGTAACCTAGACGCTTAAATATAGACATTACTCACCTCGCCGGCGCGATTTACCCCCCAACTCTGGATACAAGGATTATGATAACGATTTATCGTGCCTCGATCGGCAATCACTGCGTCACGAGTCGGTTGGACATTGCCCTGGCTATCGGTCGCGCGGCTCTGCAAAACCGCATCTCCGCCATTCCACTCCCAAGGAATGCTAAAACGGGCTAGGGCTTTTTCGAACTGATCGCTTTCTATTAAGGCATCCGCCCAGCTACGACCCCCATCCGCGCTGACTTCTACTCGACGAATACTGCCACTGCCTGACCAGGCGATACCCGTAACCTTGTACAACCCTTGGCTATTAAGGGCCATTTGTCCAGAAGGTGAAGTGATCAGTGACTTGGTTCCCATTGGAAACGTAAACTGATAACTCGATCTATCGGGCATCGTATCTGTATATTTGCTAGTTTCATCTCTGAATTGAGCTGGTTCACGGGTTAGTTTGAGCTGGGTAAGCCACTTTACGCTAATATTTCCTTCCCACCCGGGGCAAAACAAGCGAATAGGGTAACCCTGCCCAGGTCGGACGGGCTCGCCGTTTTGGTATAGCGCAACTAATACGTCATCTAAGGCTTTACTTAACGGAACTGAGCGCCCCATGCTAGCTGCATCGGCTCCCACGGCAGCAACCCAACTAGCTTCGCGGAGAACTCCTGCTTCATCTAATAAAGTAGACAAAGGTATGCCAGTCCACTCCGCACATGATACAAGCCCGTGCAGGCTTTGAGCTGTTCCATTTTCATTCCCGCCGCGAAGCAGTGCGCCACTGTTGCCCGAGCATTCTAGAAAGTGAATTTTGCTCACCATCGGATATTTTAAAAGGTCCTCATACTCAAAGACCAGGGGCTGTCGCACGAGACCGTTAATGACAAGTTTGTGTTCTGCCGGGTTAATATCTGGGATTCCAGCGTGATGTCTTTCAAAATGAAGGCTGTTGGGTGTAATAGTTCCTTGTAGATGCTGTAAAGGAGAGCGCGACGAACCGCCACCGGGGTAAATTGGGTTTGGGGCTCCGGCTAATCGTTGCATATGCTCCGCGTGTGTCGAACGACTTCCGTATCCACTAGCCCCTGGTCCGGGTACTTTAGACCAGGCCGGTATTTCGAGTTTAAGGGCTGAATCTGCTCCCAAGACGCTGTTGGAAGCAGCCATGCCTAGTCCGGCAGCACTGATTTCTAACAGATGACGCCGACTAATAAGCCCATTGCCAGCGACTTTGTCGAATACTTTATTCGGCATGATTATTTCCTGTTGTTAGTTAAATGCCTAGATAGTCTTTTGTTTCAGTTACTTCTGAAAGACTATCATCTTGCCAGAGAGCATAGAAAGCTTGGTATCTTTGTCTGGCGTTGTAATCGTCATCCATACCCGCATAACTTCTAGCTGCTCCTAATAGCGCCCGCGGACGGTTAGCCATCCGTCTTAGAGAGGACTCATAAAGTTCGGCTGCTTTTTCGTGATTACCCATCGCAAGTAATACTTCACCTGCCAGTTCGTGCACCGGTTTTAGTGGGCTAGCCGCTCCTCGCGGTGGAGTCTGATTTTCCGCAATAGTAACTGCGTCCATCAGCATGGATAAAGCCTCTTCTTCCTGGCCCTTTTTAAATTTGGTTAGGGCTGTAATCTGCATGCTTATGAGGTTTAGAGTTGCATTGTTGGGACTCTGTGAGGCAAGGCTTTCCAATCTATCGGCGACAGCTTGTGCTAGATCAAGATCTCCGAGGTTGGCAGCGCTTAGACCGAGTGCTAACAATTCATCTCCATTTAAGGAGTCTGTTAGTTCATAAGTCTCCCAGTTCTCCGTCTCTATAATGTGACGCGCTTTCATCGTTTTAAGCGTTCCGGCTGAGCGTGGATCGCCAGGATTTTTTGCGAGTACTTCACTAGCCCTGTCAATCCACATGTTGGATCTTTGAAAATCGCCTCGCTGAAGATCTCCATATTGACCCCAATCAGATGAATGGTTCTGGTCTCCCGCAGCATCGCCGGGTTCCCAAAGGTCCGCGCCCGCTTGAAAGGCTGAATTGTTCCATTCAGATACTCTGTCCCACATGCCATGTTGAATAAAGATGTGGGTAGGCATGTGCCTGGCGTGGGATACGGCAGGTGCAATGCTTGCATATTTTTCTGCAGCGGTGAGTGCTAGCGGTGCATAAGTAGGATGATCGAAGGAATGAATTATGTAATGAGCGGCACCTGGATGGTTAGGGTTTTCCCTAAAAAGATCCATTGCTATTGCTCCAGCCTGCATGGTGATTTCTGTTCCAG
>Ga0066839_10001310_pt1 | contig 10424 bp, 11 predicted proteins | sample ETNtaG_10_FD_66733 | JGI IMG/M metagenome (GOLD analysis project Ga0066839, IMG submission 66733) | Marine microbial and viral communities from oxygen minimum zone, Eastern Pacific Ocean - ETNP201302SV82 | ecosystem: Environmental > Aquatic > Marine > Oceanic | place: Pacific Ocean: Eastern...
AAAATACTTGTTGGAAATACATTTATTGGGAAGGGTACCGAGCACAGTTATACGACTTGTTGAATGACCCTAACGAATTCAATGATTTGGCAGAAAACCATCACCAATCTGAGCGTTTAGAAGACTTTGAGAAGCAATTGTTTTCTTGGTTAAGAAATAGAAAACAAAGAACAGTGGTTGAGTTAGACGAACTATATAAGCGTTCTCCAGAGGCAGACGAGAGGGCTGGCATAATTATTGGTAGGTGGTAAATGAGCGATCATCCAATTAAAATTGCAATACTTGATTCTGTGCCTAAATTTCATTGGCATGATGACAATGGCATAACGGATGGGCAGAAATTTGTTAGGTTGTTAGAGCCAAAAAATATCAATGCAAAATTTGATATTTATTATGTTTCTGAGTATGAGTTTCCTGAGGAGATTGAAAGTTATGATGGATACTTGTTGACGGGAAGTCCAGTTAGTGTTCATGATAATTTGGATTGGATAAAAATGCTTTCTGAGTTTATAGGTAAAGCAAATAAAAAAAATAAACCAATCGTTGGAGTATGTTTTGGTCATCAGTTGATTGCAAAGTATTTTGGTGGAATTATTGATCATAATGAAAAAGGATGGATGATAGGGAACTTCTCTTTAGAAATCGAAAAAAATTTCCCTTGGATGAAAAAGAAGGTAAATACTACTGATCTTTATCATTTCAACAAAGAAAGGGTAATAAAATTACCTGAGGGAGCGATAAGTTTTGCCAGTTCTGAAGACTATCCATACTATGCCTATACCATTGGTAACAATATTGTTTGTCTTCAGGGTCATCCAGAACAACCAAAACGCGCAATGTATAACTTTCTTGAAGTTACAAAAACAGTATTAAACGAAAAGGATCTTGAAAAAGCTAATTCTTGTATTGAAAGTGGTAAATCTGATTCAAGTATTTGGGCGCAATGGATAATGGATTTTTTTTGTTTTCACTTTACTAAAAAGAATTAATAATATAAATACTATTTTGATAGATTAGTTATTTAAATTTCTTGACTTAGAATTATCATTATAGTATATTTATCTAAAACGTTCGTATACGAACAATTTTAATCATTTTATTAATTGTTTAAAAATAATTGAATTTTATGTTTGACTGGAGAATATATTTTGGGTGAAATAGTGGGAATTGGATTGGTGTCTCATGCACCGACAATCATGATGACCAAAGAGCAAAGATATGCTCTAAATGAAGGTAAAGAAATATCATTAGTAACTGGTTTACAGGAAATAAAGCTCAAAGTATTCGAACCGCTCAAGCCAGATGTTGTTATTGTTATTGATACACATTGGTTTACGATTGTTGAGTTTATTGTATCAAGTCATAAAAGACGTCAAGGTTTTTACACATCTGACGAGTTACCTAGGACAATGTACAGTATCCCCTTTGATATAACTGGTGACCCTGAGCTAGCAGATAGTATTGCAGAACGCGTAACTGAGAATGGCGTTCGTTGCTCTACGAATAATAATAAACATTTGCCAATTCATTATCCAACTGTAAATATGCTTGAGTATCTTCAGGGTAATGAACAATGGCTTTCTATGAGTATTTGTGCTACAGCTAACAAAGAACAATTTATGAGGTTTGGTAAAGGCTTGAGGGAAGCCATAGAGCAATCCGATAAGCGTGTCGTTATTTTAGGAAGTGGCGGATTAAGTCATAAATTTTGGCCACTTGATGAACTAGAGCAACATGAAGCATCTGATCCTATTCATGTTGTAACATCAGAGGCAAGGGAAGCTGATGAAAAGCGAATTGATTGGTTAAAAAAAGGTGACCATCAATCTGTATTTGAAGGAATGGATGAATATAATCAATTCGCTCCAGAAGGTAAATTTGGACATTACTTAATAATGGCTGAAGCGATAGGAGGAATAGATTGTAAAGCTAAAGGTCGTCAATTTGGTGATTACGAAAATGCAACAGGGACTGGTCAAGTTCACCTCTGGTTCGATCGGCCAGTTGACGGCTGGACTTAACAGTAAAATTAAATAATCATCAATGGAGATGATTAACTAAACTTTTTAGATTACCTTCAAATTTATTGATGTTTTCTATCGAAATACGCTGATTAGATGAAAGTAGTTTTCTTCCACAAATATGATTTAAACCATGATTCATAGTGTCCAAGGCAACTAATTGGTCGTTAACAAAATGAAGAACTGTTAATGTTCCTTTTTTTTGATTTTCTAGGACATGATGTTTTGCATTTAAATTCCCAATACCAACCATTTGTAGCTTTAGATCGCCCTGATCTGACCAAAACCAGGGTATAGGAGAGTACTTTAATAATTGCTTGTTAAGTCTAATTGCAATAACATTTTTTGCTACGGTTTTAGCTTGATCATTGGCATTTTGAATTGACTCTAATCGCAGACGACCAGTTTCAGAGTTAAATGGAAAGTTTGAAATATCACCTATCGCAAAGATATTTTCATTATTAGTTTGGAGATATTTGTTAACTACTACACCATCATCAACGTCTAAATTTGCTTGGGTAGCAAGTCGAACATTAGGGGTAACACCAATACCAGCAATAGTGAGGTCCGTTGAAATAATTTTCAAATTGGTTTTAACCTCATTATTGTCAATTGATAAAGCTTTACAATTTGTCAAAATATTAATGCCTTGAGATTTGTGATATTTTGCAACTTTTTGCGCAAAAATAGGTGCAACCGAACGACCTAGAATTGAAGGCTCAGCTTCTAATAGAGTTACCTCCTTCTCAAGTTTACGTGAACCTGAAGCAATTTCGCAACCTATAAAACCACCACCGATTACTGTAATTCTTTTTGCTGTAGATATACTTTTAGAAAGGGAATAAGCGTCTTCCATTGAATAAAGAGTCTTTGCTAATTCGCCCCCATTTATCTTAAGTTTGCATCTTTCTACGCCTGTTGCAATTATTAATTGTTCATAATGGATTAGTTCTTTGGATGCTAAATTGATGCAATTATTCTCAGGATCAATATCTTCAACAGGTGAGTTGCGAGTTAATTTAATATTATTTTTGATGTAGTAGTCTTCACTTAAAAGAAAATCACAGCTAGGTTTTTCAGAATAAACTGTCTTTTTAGAAAGAGGAGGTCTATGATATGGTAAATTTTTCTCTTCAGAAATAAGGGTAATATTAATATCTTTATCTAATTTTCTTAAGGCAGTTGCAGCAGCTACTCCCGCATGTCCAGCGCCAATAATAACTACAGACATACTAATAATTATTGATTGAAACAATACGTGCAGTAATTGATTCTATTCCTTCACGTATCACAATTTGGCATCCCAAGCGGCTGTTAGTGGCAAGCTCATCAAATTCTATTTCTAGCATTTCCTCCTCCATCTCTGACCTGTCTTCAAGTTGGGCTCCATTAATCGATTCAATCTGAACATGACAGGTTGCGCACATACACGAGCCACCGCAAGCACCTTCAATACCTTCGACTCCGTTATCAACTGCCAATTGCATTAAATTTTGTCCTATATTTGCCTCAATACAGACTTCAGAATTGTCCTCTAGTATATATTTAACTAATGTCATTTGCTTTTCCTTTAAGAAATTAATGAATACTACTTAGATAAAGAGTCGTCAAGTATTTGAAAGGTTTTTAAGTCACTATGAAAATCGATTCCATAGTCACCACCTTCGCGACCAATTCCACTTATGCCAAAACCACCGAATGGGGCTGTAAGGTCACGAATAAGAAAACAGTTGACCCAGACAGTGCCAGCGCGAATTGCCCGTCCGACTCGCTGAGCAATAGCATTATTTTTCGTGTAAACCATTGCTGAAAGGCCATATTTGGTACTATTTGCTAGTTCGATAGCTTCTGATTCAGTGTTAAAAGTTTGTAGTGTTAGTACTGGACCGAAGATTTCTTTTTGAACCACTTCAGATTGGTTAGAAAAGGGTTCGATTAAAGTTGGTTCGTACCATAATTCTCCATCCTTAAAAATTTTTCCACCACAAAGAATTTTATCCCCATTAATTCTTGCCCGATCAACAAAATCAGCAACATTTTTTAGGTGATCAGGATGAATCATCGGAGTGATTTCTGTTTCATCATCAAAACTTGATCCTAGTTTTTGTTTGGCGGTTAATTCTAAGAAACGACTCAAAAACTCCTCTTTTATGGACGAATGAATTATCAATCTTGTACCAGCAAGGCAAATCTGACCAGAGTCATCAAACTGACCAGCAGCTTTTCCAACTGCCGTATCAAAATCTGCATCAGGAAAGATAATCAATGGGCTTTTTCCACCTAACTCACCAGTGAATGGAATGATATTTTCAGCAGCTGATTTGCCAATATCGCGTGCTGCTTCAGGAGAGCCAGTAAATGAGATACGATTTACGTTTGGGTCTGACACTAGTGCCGCTCCAACCTCTTCACCAATACCCTGGACAATATTGAAAACCCCAGCTGGAAAACCTGCCTCATCTATCAAATCACCCAACAATGATGCTGACAATGGAGACCATTCTGCTGGCTTTAAAATTACACTATTTCCTGCAGCGAGGGCAGGCGCACATTTCCATGTAGACAACATAAATGGAGCATTCCATGGAGTAATAATGACGCTAATTCCACTAGGCATTCGTTGAATTTCATTCTCAGTAGTGTTTGAATGCCATTTCCTTGGTTTATATTCTTTAGCTATATCTGCATACGAACGAAAATTTCTAGCACCTCTTGGAATAACTCGGTTTCTTAGACTTTCATGACGCATACCCATATCTAAGCACTCAATAAGAGAAATATCATCAACATTACTATCGATCAAATCAGCCAGTTTGTGCATAATCGATGAGCGTTCATCAACACTCATTACTGACCATACATTAAATCCCTCTCTGGCAGCAGCAACTGCAAGTTTCGCTATTTCTTTATCACCCCTTGATACTTCAGCGAGAACTTCACCAGGATTATTTGGATTAATGACGGTAAATTTTTTTTTGGATGAAACTCGCTTTCCAAAAATATAGTGATCCGTAGAAACCTTGACGCCTTTGATAGAAGTTCTATTTGACATTACATAATCCTAGATATATTTTAGATATTGGTCAAATTCCCAATCAGTTGTATGAGAGACGAAATCTTGCCATTCCTGTTCCTTGATAGCAGTATGATTATCAATTAACTCTTGACCAACTGCTTGACATAGGGCTTTGTCAGCGTTTAAAGCTTCTAAAGCAAGACTCAAGTTATCTGGTACATGTCTATCGGTACTTTGAGATTCAAGGCAATCTAGAGTTTCCGCATCTGGTAAATCATAGTTATTTTCTATACCCAGCTTAGCAGCTTGAAGAACAGTTGCAACTGCAGTATATGGATTTGCAGCACAGTCTGGCATTCTAAACTCAATTCTAGAAAGAGGTCCCCGCTCATCAGGTATTCTAACTGTAACCCCTCGGTGATCGTAACCCCAGTTTGCCCAATACCCTGAAAGACTTGCTGGCAACAATCTTCGATAAGAATTAACTGTTGGTGCCACTAGGGCCGACATACCTTCATGGTGATAGATTAGTCCAGAAATTGATTTTTTGGCAATCTTTGATAACCCGTCATTCGTAGACTTGTTGTAAATTGCATTCTTACCTTTTTTGTTATCAAAACTAAAATTAATATGCATTCCACTTCCACCATTTTTTGATAAAGGTTTAGGCATAAAACTTAATAAGTAGCCATTCTGTTCAAATATCTCTTTTGCCATTGTTTTAAATAGAAATATCTGATCAACAGCTTCAAGCGCCTTGTCATACTTTAGGGTTAATTCAAATTGGGGTGAATCAAACTCTGAATTATATGATTCTAACTCAATGCCACAAGCTTCAGCCTGCTCCCAGACTTCATCAATCAAGCCAGCAGGGTCTGTCTTTGCTCCAGTACCATATACATAAGCACCTGGTGTGTTGTATGGTACCCATTTATCATCACTATTTTTTTCAAAGATATAAGCTTCTAATTCAATTCCAATATATGGTGTTAAGCCAATTTCTTCAAACTGAGCTATTGTCTTTTTTAATACATTACGTCCACAATGTGCCAGAGGCTCTCCTTTAAAATAGATATCTGGGATGACCACACCAGTGTCAGCCTCCCAAGAAGGGCGAATACTCTCTTCTTTGTATTTAGCAACCACATCAGGTAAGCCATCAAGTAATCCACTACCTGGGACTGGTAATAACTGCTTATCATAGGTAAGGCCGTAAAGGCTAATACAAAATCTTGCCTCACCACCAGCTGCAGTTTTTATAGGTTGATATTTTCCTCTCGCTAAACCTAAATGATCTGAGAATAACACTCGAACTCTTTTATAAGCTTTCACTTTTTCTCCTATAATTAATTTTTAAATATTATATTATGCTGATGTTAACTTAACAGGCAAGTTTTTTATCCCTCGAATAAAATTAGAGCGTAAGTATTTTTCGGGGGCGATTTGTTCAATTTTCGAAACCCTTTTAAGTAACTCCTGCATAGCCACACGAACTTCTAATCGTGCAAGCCACATACCCAAGCATACATGAGGGCCACCCTGACCGAAAGCGAGATGATTATTATTTTCTCTCTCTAAAATAAGATTAAATGGATTGGAAAACTTGCGCTCATCATAATTTCCTGAAGTAAACCAAATAGCAACTTTATCTCCCTCTCTGATTTGCTTCCCATGAAGTTTATAGTCTTCTGTTGCTGTACGTCTAAAGTGCATAGTTGGTGAAGCCCATCTGATAAATTCTTCGGTAGCGCTGGCCCAAACTGGGGCATCGTCAGGTGCAGATTTTAGGCAGTTAAAAATATACGGATTATTAGCTATAGCATGTATTGAAGATGCCATCGAATATCTGGTTGTATCATTTCCAGCAGCAATCATTAGCGCAAAAAAGTTTTTAAATTCAAGGTTTGATAGTTTGTCGCCCTGCTTATTTGGTTGCAATAACATTGACATTACATCACCCATATTATGATCATCACGAAGCCCCTTTTGTTTTTCTCCATATTCGTAAATTTCCTTGCCTGCTGGAGAGCGAAAAGGTAAGAATCTATACTCATCTGTATCTACCTTATCAACAACATGATCCGTAAAATCTGGGTCACTATTTGCAATCATTGCGTCACCTCTTGAAACTAGCCACTCTGCATCCTCATCTGGAGTTCCGATAACACGACCCAGCATTCTCATTGGTAATTTTTTTGCAATCTCTTTGGTGGCATCGATTTCGCTCGAATCAACTGCTTCATCAAGGATATCGTTACAAATATCACGAATCAATGGCTCATAAGTTGAAATGAGTTTGCGTGAAAATCCACGATGGAACATCATACGTTGACGGGTATGTACTGGTGGATCAGTTTCTTGGAATGTTTTTCGAGCTTCGAACTCCTCTTTAGATTGCTCTTCTAGGCGAATCCCTTGAGCTGAGCTGAAGATTTTTGGTAAACCATTTACTTCCTTGATGTCATTATAGCGGGTGACTGCCCAAAACCCATTACCACCATTGCTTTCATTTATCCAGGCGCAAGGATCTTTGTCACGCATATGTTTGAATGCCATATGAGGAAATCCCTTTTCATAGGTATCATGATCAGTAATATCTGCATTGATATCATCATTGTTAGTTGGGCAAACTGTTTTAACCATTATCTAATTCTCACTGTATTTATTTTTTATTTTTTAGAGCAGATTTATAGTGCTTTGAGCCTTGACCACCTGCAGCTCTTTGACCGCGAAATTCCCAATCGCCACCCATAGCAGTAGAAACCACTTCCTCTGAGCTTGATGGTTGGGCGCCAACATCATCACGGATTGGTATAGTGCCATGAATAATTGTATTTGATAAGAGTCCTAACCCTTCAACTTCAACTTCAACTATATCGCCTGGTTTAACAGGGCGACTATTGGCTGGTGTACCTGAAAGCAAAAGGTCTCCAGGCTCTAGAGTAATATTGCGTGCGATATCAGCAACAAGATAATTCATATCCCATTCCATTTCGTTAGTATTGGCATCTTGCATTACTTTTCCATTTACAGTTGTACGTATACCTTTGTTATGAAAATCCCATCCAGTAATAAGCCCTGGTCCGACAGGGCAAAGTGTATCTGAGCCTTTAACTCTTAGCATTGATCCTGCATCGGTATCCCTAAAATCATGCAATCCATAATCATTAGCTATTGTGTAACCAGCAATATACTCTCCAGCTTCTGCAGGACTAATATTACGACAATTTCGACCGATAACAATTGCAATCTCACCTTCATAATTAAGCCATTTGCAACGCTCAGGTCTTATAACTTCACCTTTATGGCTATTTAATGCAGTTATAGGTTTATGAAAATAAGTGGGAGCTGATGGTAGCTTTGTTATATATTCCTTAACACGGCTTTCATAGTTTAAATGAACGCATATAATCTTTGATGGTTGAGTAGGTGGGAGATGTTGAGCTTCTTCGATGTCAATACTTCTTCCATCCTTTGTAATAAGTTCATCTCCTTCTACTGTTACCTGAACTGAAGATCCATTTAATAGTATTTTTCGATATTCTTTGGTTGCCATGATTTATTCCTTTATATCGTTTGGGTACGAATGATTATATTATATACTACCATTTTAAAATATTAAATATTAAATATTAAATATTAAATATTATATAATTTCATTCGTTCCCGAATGGTATCATATATTTATTAATTATAAATTCTTAGCCATATGTCTTTAAAAGGTTTTATGTTTCCAAGAACTCACACTGGTGATTCGTCATTACTCCCTGATGTTCCTTGGCACTACTCTGGGGACTTGTTAACCTTAGAGTACAGAACTAACCCTAATCGAGTTGCTGAACTATTGCCAGATGGATTTGAACTGGCTGATGAAGACCCTGGAGCTGTTGCTATAGTATGGGCAGACTGGCAAAGCTGTAGTGATAACTTTAACGAATTATTAGACCCTGTACGTGCTCAATATAAAGAGGTATTTTTTGTTGTTCGCTGTAAATATCAAGAAAAAACCTACTCACGTTGTATATATATTTGGGTAGATAAAGACTATGCAGCTATTCGTGGTCAATTTCAAGGTTATCCAAAAAAACTTGGCTCTATACATTTAACAAGACCAACCACTGTAGGAAAAGCTGGACCTCGGCTTCAACCTGGTGGTATCTTTGGTGCCACACTTGCAGCTTATGATCATCGTCTAATTCAAGCTCAGTTCACCATTGAGGAGGAGTCAGATCATGCAGGATTTGTAAATGCCTTGCCTATGGTTCATAATCGCTGGATGCCTGCGATTGAATGTAACGGAAAAGATAGTCTGAATGAAGTTGTTACAATGTCAGGTTTTGATGCTGAGATTGGCCTAACCTTTAAAGGTTCTTTTGAAATTGATTTTCTCTCTTCACCTGTTGAAGAATTTCAGTTACTTGTACCTGAAGATTTAATTAAAGGTTACTATCGCCAAGTTGGTGTTTCTTGGAAAGGCGGCACAACACTAGCTAGATCTAATTTAGCTTAATCTTTTGCATGTCTGTAAATTAGAAATTTATAATGGATAATTTTAAAAACTCTCCCCACCCACAACTCTCTGATGCAGAAGAGAGAGCTAAACAACATCTAGTTTCAGTTGGCTTATACGGCCGATCAGTTTCAATCATTTCTAATGCTTTTAGGCTTACATCTATCATCAAAAACTACTCAGAAAAGCAAGTATTCAAAGAGTTTAATTTGTCTTTTTCAGGTTTTACGGTTATGTGGGTTATTTGGGTGTGGGGAGATCAAGAGACCGCTAAATTGGCAAAAAATGCTGGTATTGCAAAAAGTACATTGACCGGTATATTAAAAACACTAGAAAAGCATGGCTATTGCAAAAGAATACCTCACTCTTCTGATGCTAGACGTGTTGTTGTTCATATCACAAAAGCTGGTGAGGAATTGATGGAGAAAATCTTTCCTAAATTTCACGAGATTGAGGATATGGCAGTATCCGACTTAACAAGTGATGAATTTGAAGCTACTATAGATAGTTTGAGAACTATGCTCAGTACGATGGAAAAATTTGCATATAGAAATAAAAGTAAATAGCCTTTTATTGTTTTTAATTCAATCTAAGTTCTTTAATTCTTCAGTCTTGATTTAAATCAAAGATAAAAAAACCATTCCTTAAGATAATCACTCTTATCGTGAAATCTTAAGGAGAAAGTTCTTTGTCAACAATAGGCTTAGATTCAACACTTTCAAAAAGTAATATTTTCGACATATACGGACGTTCTGTATCAGTTATTCCGATTATTATTAGACTTACATCTATCATTAAAAACTATTCAGAAGAGTTTGCATTCAAAGAGTTTAATTTGTCTTTTTCAGGTTTTACGGTTATGTGGGTTATTTGGGTG
>Ga0066839_10001336_pt1 | contig 10359 bp, 7 predicted proteins | sample ETNtaG_10_FD_66733 | JGI IMG/M metagenome (GOLD analysis project Ga0066839, IMG submission 66733) | Marine microbial and viral communities from oxygen minimum zone, Eastern Pacific Ocean - ETNP201302SV82 | ecosystem: Environmental > Aquatic > Marine > Oceanic | place: Pacific Ocean: Eastern...
CCGGTCGATACCGTCTCAATATCCCTTCCAACCTCGGAATCTCCAAGCCGCATGACAGATCCCTTGCCGAACTGCCGCTCAATCTGCCCGAGGGCAGCATCCAGTGCTTTTTGCTTATTGCCGTCCATGTAACGCTCCTTGAAACTAAGGATTAACCGAGGACGCCCGCCGCTGCGCTGGCCTTCCTGGCTTGCCCAGCCGCGCGCGCCGCATAGTCCCGCTGGGGCCGAAATAATACGGTCGGGCGGGAAGAATCGTGGTATCTGCCATTATTTCACAATAGACCTGGCCGGCACAGTGAACTTCTCCACAATATCAGGTGCTCAAGCGACCGCTGCGGCTCGCTCGTGCAAACCCTCGAGGGCGGCCGCCACGCACTGATGACGAACGGCTGCGCGGTCGCCGGCAAAATTAAACCTCTGACCACCCAGCGCCCGACCCGGCACCTGCCAAACAATAAAAACCGTGCCAACCGGTTTTTCAGCACTGCCGCCATCCGGCCCCGCTATGCCGGTGATGGCAAGGCCCGCTTCTGCGCCCGTGCGCGCAAGCGCACCTTGCACCATCGCCTCTGCCACCTCCAGGCTGACGGCACCATGGCGTTCGATTAACCGCACTGGCACTCCAACCAGCGCCTGCTTGGAGTGATTACTGTAGGTCACGAAACCGCACTCAAACCAGGCCGAACTCCCAGCCACAGCGGTGAGACTTTGTGCCACAAAACCGCCCGTACACGACTCCACCGTCACCAGGTGCCAACCGCGCCCGGCCAACAACTCGCCAATTTGTCCGGCGCGTTTTGTCAATTCCTGAAGGTTATTCATTGCGCTGCTTAAAGTGCCTCATTGTGGTTGCCCCAGAGGCTCACTGGGTGAGTTCGAAAAAACACCCGGGCAAGTCAGGGGATACCGTTTATTCTTCATTCCAGTATCATAAACTGCGACTCCTGTCGTTCAACCCCGTAATATCTCCGAGATGCGCCAGACCTTGCTCACAGCGACTTTCTTCGTCATCCTGACTGGCGCAGCAACAGCTCAGGCCAGCGATTTCGAGCGTGAGCAGCGGTTGATCGAGGAAGTCGAAGCCAACCTTTTCTCCGGGGAACTGGTCAGGCTGGAGGCAGTGGGAGTCGGGTTCGCTGCCGTGGAGATGGCATCTGAGACCGATAGCACCCGTGGTGCTGTGATCCTGCTGCACGGGCGGGGCTTGCACGCGGACTGGCCGGAGAACATCGGCCCGCTGCGCGTGGGCCTGTCCGAAGCCGGCTGGCTAACTCTGTCGCTACAGATGCCAGTGCTGGAGAAATCGGCCAAATACTTCGACTACGTGCCTATCCTGCCCGAGGCATTGCCCCGCATCGATGCCGGAATCGCCCATGTCGCCGGCCAGGGCATCTCACCAGTGATCCTGCTGGCGCACAGTTGTGGTGCGCACATGGCCTTGCGCTGGCTGGAGGAGCACGCCGACACCGGGATCGATGCCTTCATCGGCATTGGCATGGGCGCAACCGACTACCAACAGCCCATGCAGCACCCCTTTCCTTTTGCCCGCCTCAAGATCCCGATACTCGATCTTTATGGCGAAGATGACTACCCGGCGGTGCGGCGCATGGCTCCCGAGCGGCTGACGCTTATCGAGGAAGGTGGCAACCGCGCATCCAGCCAGAGGATCGCACCCGGGGCCGGCCACTACTTCACCGGGCAGGCTGACTTGCTACTGCAAGAGGTAGGCGCCTGGCTGGGCAGCCTCGGCTATTGACTGCTAGTCCCCGTAACCACGCGGGAAATAGTGGCGGCCAGCACGAAACGATTGCGCATCGGCCCAGTGCCCGAAACTGGTTAGCTTGGTTGTGCCGCCAGCCGGCTGGATATCATCGGGTACCGTGTAGGCAGCCAGGGCCCGGCGCGCCTCTGATAACACCTCGTTGCGGTAGAAATCCCGCAGAGACGCAAGGCTCACGTTGCGGATAGCCTCGGCCAACTGCTGACGGCTGTCAAAACCGAATTCCTGCTGGTCGATCTCCCGCCAGTAGCGCGCACTGCGATCGCCCAGTTGCTTGTCCGCGGCGAGTAGGTGACTTATGAGCGCCTGCCGGTGTTGGCCATAGACATCAACCGGCAGAGTATCCAGGGTTCGGGCATATTCTTCCAGAAAACGAACCACAGCCTGGTGTATCTGGGGCACGCTGCGCTCGGGTGACTGCACGAACAGAATCAACCCCGGTACCCGCAGCACCGGCATGGCCCCGGCAAAGACAACGTAACCCATCTGCTGCCGGGTGCGTAAATCCTGATAAAACGGCGACTCCAGTAATTGACCCAAGAGCAGATACTGCGCCCGCTCCTCCAACGAGCGGTCCAGTCCTTGCAGATACAGTGCAAACGCCGTATCCGGGTGTTGCGAAGCGCTGGCAAAGGCTCCCGCCTCGCCTGGCAGCAGGCGTGCCACTTGCCCGTGGGGCACGGAAACAGGGCTGAGAGATGCCGCCATAGTGCCCGCCACAACACTGGCTAGTGCTAAGGCCTCATCGCGATGGTAATTACCGTGGGCCAGCGCCTCAACATTCATTTGTGCGAGCAGCCGCGGGGCGAAAGCGATGAGTTGCGCCCGGTCGGTAGCCTCGGCCGCGTTGATGAGCGCCATCGGCCACCACGCCGGGTCCAACAACAGGCGGCGCAAGTCGCCCAGGGTCCGACTTGACGGGTCCTGCCGGGTCTCGTTACGCAGGACGCGCAGCAACTGCTCCCGGACCCGGTCAAAGCGCGCGGCGGTGATCTGCGGCTGGACCACGGCCTGCATGATTCGCGCCAGTAACCGTTGCTGCTTATCAGTGTACCCCTGCAGGCGTAACGTGAAACCGCGCAGATGGTGATAAAGCTCGAAATGCAGCCCTGCAAGCAGTGCCGGGTAGGAGAACGCATTAAGTTGCTCACTGACGAGCGCCACATACAGGCGGGTCAGCACCGAGTGCGCAACCGAATTGTTGGCCAGCGGCGAGCGAAAGGTGACGAAGAAGTTACCGCGCGGCGCGGCAAAGGATATGTCGGGCGCAAACCACAAGCGCAAACCATCTCTGACCGCGATTGGCGACGGCTGCGGAACCTGCCCCGGAACCATCCTGAGGTCCAGGTCGACGGCGATAAACGGATTAGGCCCGGGCAGCACCAGCGCCGCCTCTAGCCCGGCATCCTGCCAGGCACTGACCTGTTCTGCCGGCAATTTCTCCAGCGCGTAGCGGGCAGCATAATTGGGCTCGGTCTGGTCGACCGCAAGTTCTGGACCCACCAACACCAGATGTAGATTACCCGGTACCAACTGCGCCAGGTAGTCGCGGATAAGCGTCTCGTCATAGTGGTCGAAGCGATACGGCGCCCACAGCACGTCGTCGGCCGGGTAGTCGTGCAAGCGTGCGGCCAGGGTCCGCACCAGGGCAGCCGGCTCGGCCTTTTCCTGATACTCGAAATCGGTGCGCGCCAGCTGGGCCTGCTCGTCGAAGATCCACCGCTGCAGGCCTTGCTCGCGAACCTGTGTCACGGCTGCAAACAGCAACTGGCCGATGTCCCGGTAATGTGTCAACCCCGCGGCGGTCAGCGTGATAGTGACTTCCAAGGTACTCTGACGCTCGCCGACGATTCCTTTGCCCACAGAGAGTCCCTCTGCCCAACCTTTGCTTTTTAGCAGTGCGAGCAGCGAGCCCTGCTCCTCATGGCCGAGCAGGTGGCTGATGTAGGTGAGTGGTTTTGCCGGATAATGTGCCAGTGTGGCTGGCACAGGAAAGACGAACATCGCCAAGCGCAACTCCTTGATTGGCACGACCCGCTGCACCAACGGCAGTGCACCCGGCGCATACATGGCGGGTTCGGGCGGCCGTTCCCGGGCGGGCCCTGGGGGCACCGCCGCAAAATGCGTGCGTACCCACGCCTCCAGGGTATCGAGTGGTTCCCGACCCAACACTGCCAAAGTCATGTTGCCAGCACGGTAATACTCGACAAAGAACTGCAACAGATCCTCGCGCACCGGGTCGTCGTCGCGATCTGCCAGGGTCGCGGCGCTACCCACGGCAAAGCCACCATCAGGAAAAGCCGGCTCCAGGGCCTGGCCACGAGCGGCCCAGATCCGGCGCCAGTCACTTTGCAACTTGGAGGAATACTCCGAGTGGACCACTGCCCGTTCGCGGTTAACAAACTCGGTGTTCAGCAACGGTGCCGTAAAAAACTGCGCAAACCGGTCCAACGCCGGTTCAAGGTAATTGGCCGTGATATCGAAATAGTAATTGGTGTGGCGCGGCGCGGTATAAGCGTTGTCACTACCACCATGACGGCTGATAAAGGACTGGTACTCGCCCGCCTCGGGATACCCTGCAGTGCCGAGAAATAACATATGCTCGAGCAGGTGGGCCAGCCCTTGGCGATCATCTGGGTCGGCGCCGCTGCCGATTTTGACATCGATCGCGGCGGCTGCTTTGTCGGCAGAGGGATCCTGTACCAACAACACCTGCAACCCATTATCAAGGACAACGGCCCGATATGCCCGGGTATCGGCGCTGGGGGCATGAACGACAGCGGCTGCCGGCTGCAGCCACAGTGCCGCCAGCAGCCAGAGGGCCCGCCAGGGCCAACAGCGCACAGCTAACAGGAAATAGTGGTCACCTTTTTTCATGGCAGGCCTAGCCTAGCAGGATGTAAACCCGGCGTGGGTGACTATCTGGTAAGCATGATCCGCGGCAACAACAGGCTGCCTAGCTACCAGAGAGCATAAATTCGCAATCTACCTGCCAACGTTTACCATCGTGCCAAAGCAAGGTCAGGTTGGTGACAGTGAACGCGAAGTGTGCAGGCCGCTCTCGTACTTCTTCCCAGAGCGCTCCAAATTGCCGACGCTTGAGATCCCGAAAGGCGATGGTCAGATGGGGATGGTAATGCCGCCGGCGTGAAACCTTTTCCGCCACCCCACATTGTGTCTGCAAGCGATCCACAAGCAACAACTGTAACTCGACAAAGCCTGGCGCCGGCCTGGCTGCGTTAAATTTTTTCTCGCCAGAATCTCCCAGTTTAGCCCTCTTTCGAGTTTGTTTACCTGCTGACTTTGAAGGACTCTCGAACCCGCCTATTTCCATAGGCAGTGCTGAAAACCGGCTACCTAACCACATTTCGCCCTCCCACTGTGATGACGGTCACATCCTGCTGGCTGATTCCGAGTAAACGGGTGATAGCTATCACAGACGATCAGCTCCCGCATACCGACAATGGCATTACTGACACAAGCCAACATAACTAAAGGGGAGACAACAACAATGACTCAACATCAGCAACTGGTGAGACAAAGTCAACTGGAAAAAAGCCAGACGGTTACGACGCAATTAAACGGCGCCAAGACGCTGCGTTACCTGTTACTGCTAGCGCCACTGCTGCTGGCTGCATGCGGTGGTGGCGACACGAGCTCCGGGCTGAAACAATCCAGCGACTCGGAAGAAAGCGCCAGTGTCGACGCCTCTACAAGTAGCAGTAATTCGACAAACAGCAGCTGCTATGAGGACTACGTTCGCGACCACACCGACCTGCTAAAGGCCTACCAGGCAAGTGGGACCACCAAATCCATCGAGGACTGGGGCCAGGCGCACTACGAAGACTCAGGCAAGGCAGAAGGGCGCCAGTTGCCATCCAGTTGTCCTGGCAGCAGCACCAGCAGCAACAGCACCAGCAGCAGTGCCAGTGCCACACCCCGCAAACGCGGTAACTGCTCGCCCGGGGGCACGTCATCGGGTAGCCTCGTGGGCCCGGACCTAAGCGGCAGTTGGAGTGGTACTTTCACCCGCTACACTGGTGCCAGTGGCGGCATCTCGGCCATTGTGTCACATATTGGGTCGCGGGTAGAAGTCAGTACCAGCGCCGGGTTCGTCTTGGTGGGCGGCATTAGCAACAGCGGCAGCATGCGGCTTTGTGACAGCGACCACGAGGACTGGACCACGATCTACGGTGGGGCTACCACGACCTCGATTCGATTAGCCGACCACTATATGGATGGATCCGGAGTGCGGCTGGGTACTGACGTGCTGGTGCTGACCCGCTGAGTCGGTCGAGCCCAGTGGGCTGACCGCCTTAGCTTGATTGGCGTCCCCAAGGGGATTCGAACCCCTGTTGCCGCCGTGAAAGGGCGGTGTCCTAGGCCGACTAGACGATGGGGACGGGGAGTGGTGGAGCCGGACGGGATCGAACCGACGACTTCTACAATGCCATTGTAGCGCTCTCCCAACTGAGCTACGGCCCCGAGAGAACGCGGTATTTTCGTTTCTACGCCGGTTTGGGTCAAGCATCCTGCCCTGCTCGCGCGGCAATAAAGGCCAGCGCGGCATCAATACGCTGCAGGGTTCTTTGCTTGCCGACCAGGGCCAGGGTCTCATCGATTGGTGGCGTGGCCGCTGTGCCCGAAACCGCTACCCGCAGTGGTTGGGCTACCTTGCCGAGCTTTGAGCCCTGCGCCTCTACACAGGCGTGCAACTGTGCATGAATCACCTCAGGCGCCCACTGATCAACGCCGGCAAAGCGTTCCCGTACATCTTCCAGCAAAGGTCCTGCCGCCGGGCGCAGGTGCTTTTTGGCGGCGCCTTCATCGTATTCGCCGACGTCCTGAAAAAAATAGAGGCTCTTGCCCACGAGTTCATCCAGAGTCTGGGCGCGCTCGCGAAGCGCCTCGACCACCGCAGCGGGTTGCGGCCCACCTTCGAGACTCACCTCCAGTTCACGCAGGCGCTGACATAAAAGGAGCGCCAGCCTTTCGCCATCGGCCTCCTTGATGTAATGCTGGTTAAGCCATCTGAGTTTGTCCTGGTCGAATGCCGAGGCGGCACGGTTCACTCGAGAAAGATCAAAAAACTCGATCATCTCCTCCAGTGAAAAGATCTCCTGGTCGCCGTGCGACCAGCCAAGGCGAACCAGGTAGTTGCGCATCGCCTCGGGCAGAAAACCCTGATCGCGATACTCCATAACGCTAACGGCACCATGGCGCTTGGACAGGCGCTGTCCATCGGCACCGACAATCATCGGTACATGGGCAAAGACTGGCAGGGGTGCATCCAGCGCCTTGAAGATATTGGCCTGGCGTGGGGTATTGTTGACGTGGTCATCGCCACGGATTACGTGGGTGATTCCCATGTCGATGTCGTCTACCACCACCGCAAAGTTATAGGTCGGTGTGCCATCAGCCCGCGCGATCACAAGGTCATCCAATTCGTCATTGCTGATACTGATGCGTCCGCGCACCAGATCCTCGAACACTACGGGGCCTTCCAGTGGGTTGCGAAAACGAATGACCGGCTCAACCCCGGGGCGCGACGGATTCTTTGCATCGCGGCACTTGCGGTTATAGCGCGGCTTAATGTTCTGCGCCCTCTGCTCCTCGCGCACAGCGTCAAGCTCTTCCTGACTGCAGTAGCAGCGATAAGCCAGCCCCTGCTCCAACAGCTGGTCGAGCACCTCGCGGTAGCGATCGATGCGGTCAGACTGAAATAAGGGGCCCTCATCGTAATCCAGACCGATCCAGCTCATGCCCTGCATGATGGCCTCGACCGAGGCCTGAGTGGAGCGCTCGCGGTCAGTATCTTCAATCCGCAGCACAAAGACGCCACCGTGGTGGCGCGCGTAGAGCCAGGCAAAAAGTGCGGTACGCATCCCACCGATGTGCAGGTAACCGGTGGGGCTGGGGGCAAAACGGGTCCGGACAGCAGCCATCAGGGAGGGTTCCGTGGTGTAAGAGGCGAAATTCTAATTATAATAAGGTTGTAGCGTACGCTGGTCTCATCAGCGTCTTTTCCCTTCGGGGCGCGTAGCTCAGCGGGAGAGCACTGCCTTCACACGGCAGGGGTCACTGGTTCAATCCCAGTCGCGCCCACCATTTATCCCTGTATTTCCGCCATTCCGGGAGACCACTGCCTGTTGAGGGTTTTCGGTGAGATGAAATTGGGATGAAAATACAAGATTATCTACCGCATCATGCAGGTGATCGGGTGCCAAATGAGCGTACTGCTCGGTCATCTGAATACTGGTATGACGGAGCAGTTTGCTGCCCTCAAAAAGTGGTGTTCCATTCTTTACCAACCAACTTGCGACGTGACCTCACAGCCTAACCTGGGATCCATTGTCGAGGCACTGCGTCACGGCCCGCGCGATACCGGTCTGGATGCCAATGCCATTCGCGAACTGTCACGTTACTGGGAGGCGGTGCGCGAAAACTATGCCGCTTTCGAGGGTGAGGAACGTTCTGGCGCCTCAGAGGTCTATGTCCACGGTATGCCCGGTGGGCAGTACACCAACCTGCGGGAACAGGCCCGTTCGCTGGGGCTGGCTGAACGCTGGCCCGAGGTGGCGAGTACCTATGCGCAGGTCAACGATCTTTTCGGCGATGTCATCAAGGTCACTCCCACCTCGAAAGTGGTGGGCGACATGGCGCTGATGATGGTCACCAATGGCCTGACCCGGGAGAACGTCGAGGACCCGGACTATCCGGTGGCCTTTCCGGAATCCGTGATCTCATTGTTTCGCGGTGACATCGGTCAGCCCCATGGGGGTTTTCCCAGCGCCCTGCAGCAGAAAATCCTCGGCGCCCAGACGCCGCTGACTGAGCGGCCCGGTGCAACCCTGCCGCCGGCCGACCTCGATGACGCACGGGCGACGGCCGAGCATCGTATTGAGCGTCAGTTATCGGACAATGAACTCGCGTCTTACCTGATGTACCCGCAGGTATTCACCGATTACGCCAAGGCACGGCGCCAGTACGGCGACATGACGGTGGTGCCGACCCGGGCATTTTTCTACAGCATGGAATCCGGCCAAGAGATCAGTATTGAGCTGGAACCGGGCAACACCCAGATTATCCGTTTCCTGGGCCTAAGCGAGCACCACGACGATGGCTTGCGCACGGTATTCTTCCAGGTCAATGGCCAGCCGCGCCAGATTAAAGTGGCCGACCGCACCCACGAGGTCAGCCGCGTAGTGCAACCCAAGGCCGACCCGGCGGATGACAGTCAGGTCGGCGCTCCCATGCCAGGGCTGATCGTACAGATCAATGTGGCGTCTGGCGATCCGGTGAAGAACAGCGATGTACTGATGATTATCGAAGCGATGAAGATGCAGACCAGCGTACGTGCCGAGCGGGACGGCACGGTTGACGCCGTAAAGGTAGCTCCTGGCCAGCAGATAGAGGTCAAGGATCTGCTGCTGGTATTCGGCTGAAACGCGGCGCCAGGCAGTAGATCAGCTGGCAAGAATCACGAGTGTTCTAGTGGGTCATAAGATTAGCTTCATCAGATGATCACGTGAACCAGTAACGTACGGTAGCTAGCGATTGGAAAGACTCGATAGGCTAAAGGATTTTCGATAGAATCCGATTTCTAAAGAAAACCTCTATTAGGAGTAACGTATGGGTCAGAGAGTAAAAAAAGGGAAAGTTATGAACAAGGTCAGACCCGTGAATAGGCGCAATGCTGCTAAGCGTCAACAGCGAGTTAGTGAGAATGCGAAGGTCTTGAAATCTCTTAGTTCAGCATCTACAGAAAAGGCCTAAAACTTTCGTTGGCGAGAACTTTTCTTACTGGAACAGGTAGAACAAAAAGCGTGCCACGGGGTTTCTGATTGAATACCCCCTCGCAATGAAATACTCACAAGACTTAGAGCGGTATTTCCAGGGCTTCACGACACCAGTTGTTTCGTTAGCGGATTTACCCCTGCCTGAGGAGCCGCACGTCGGCCGCTGGCGCGAATACCTGAAAATGAGCCGCGGCCGTGACATCTTCGCGACTCTCCAGGAAAAACTGCCACAACTTTGCATCCCCCAACACCCAGGGATCTCTACGAGTGCGGCATACGCTGCAGTGATGAGAAAGGGCGCCCCTTTTTCCACGACGGATTTTGATGGCCGCCTCGTGCTGGAGCGTCCAGACTTGCTCACCCTCGAGATCCACAGCCATTTCGCCGGTGCGCTGCCAGTACTGGGGACAACGCACCGCGAAGATTTTGTGCGACTGGTGAATGCCATAGGTAACCGCTGTGAGCCCACCACAATACCCGAGGGCGTGCACGCCAAGTGTATCGGCGGCATCAACAACTGGGACCGGGTTAACCTGCTGCATGATCTTTGGAACAAAGGCCTGGTTTTCAGGGTTCCCGGTGAACACTGGGGAACAGCATTACAACGGGTGGCGAAAGAAGAGCCAGACACAATCCGCGATCGCGTGGTGCTGCTCCACCAGACCCCCTACGGTAGCGTTAGTTATAGCGACGCACCGGGCATGTCCGACGTGGCCGCCTGGCTGGCTGCTTCCGGCAAATTGCGGATCGAACACGAATTCACCCACTACGCCACCAA
>Ga0066839_10001340_pt1 | contig 10330 bp, 6 predicted proteins | sample ETNtaG_10_FD_66733 | JGI IMG/M metagenome (GOLD analysis project Ga0066839, IMG submission 66733) | Marine microbial and viral communities from oxygen minimum zone, Eastern Pacific Ocean - ETNP201302SV82 | ecosystem: Environmental > Aquatic > Marine > Oceanic | place: Pacific Ocean: Eastern...
TGGCACGGTTGAGAATCCTACTGGACGTAACAATTAGGCTGGTGTCAGATTTCAATTGCATCTATTTATTGATTTGAATCACAGGCGTAAGTTTCAATCGAAAAAGACATGAAAAGAATGTCTCTATTCAGTGTGTGCATGGCAGCATCAAGCCTCCTTCTGGCGGCGGAGTCGGAGAACCAATCCGTCTCTGGAAGTAATCGGGCACTGCTGGACCAGTACTGCGTAATCTGTCACAACCAGGCAGTCGTCAACTCAGTGGCTCAACCAAACGAAGGACTGCAGACTACACAACTGCGCAATCTCGGCTTGACCCTCGATGTTGAAGACGTGTCGAACCTGGCTGAAAACCCCGAGGTGTGGGAGAAGATTATCAAGAAGCTTCGGGTAGGAGTGATGCCACCTCCAAATTATCCGCGACCAGATAAAGAGAGCTACGATGGCTTTCGCGCATTTCTTGAGAATGAGCTCGACCGCGTCGCGTCGAGACAGATTAATCCCGGTCGCACTCAGGCGTTCCATCGGCTCAATCAGACAGAATACCAAAACTCGGTTCGAGCTCTGATCGACCTCGACATAGATGTCGCCGATTTGATCCCCACAGACGCGCCAGACCAATATGGCTTCGACAATAACGCCGAGGTTCTCGCCCTATCTCCGTTAAGCGTGGAGCGTTATGTCTCCGCTGCGCATAAAATCGCTGAGCTTGCGGTGGGGGCGACACCCCGAGGCGCATCTATCAATACTTACGAGGTGCCTTTAAACCTGATTCAGGATGACCGGCTTAGTGAGGAGTTGCCATTCGGCTCACGCGGAGGAACCGCCATCGAGCACATGTTCCCGGTTGACGGCGAATATCGGATTACACTCCATCTGCAAACCAACTATGTGGACTTCGTGCGCGGATACGACCAACCTCACGAGGTGGAACTTAGCCTCGATGGTCGGCATCTGGAGACTTTCGCTTTTGGTGGTGATGCACCTGGTACACCCGCACCCTACAGTTATGCTGGTAATATCCGAGGCAACGATGACTGGGAAGAATTTATGATGGCCTTCGTTGAAGAAGGCTTCGAAATCCAGGTGAATGTGAATGCTGGCCTGCGTGTTATCGGCGCGACCTTTCCGCGCGAAATGTGGGAGAACGAGGGTATACAGCAACCGCGCCTGTTCGGCTATCACCTGGCAGTAACCGAGTTGCCAGACGCAAATCCAGCGGTAGATAGTATCGAAATCGAAGGCCCGCTGTCGGTAGACGGACCCGGTGACACACCCAGTCGGCGACGAATCTTCTCCTGTCTTCCGGCAAATCTGGATGAAGAGCCTGCCTGTGCTCAACAAATATTAAGCTCATTGGCACGGCGCGCTTACCGCCGTCCTGTTAGCGAAAGTGACGTTCAGGAGTTGGTGGAGTTCTACAACCAAGGGAGGCTAGATGGTGGCTTCGAAGTGGGTATTCAATTTGCTCTGGAGCGGGTACTAGTCTCCCCCGACTTTTTGTTCCGAATCGAACAGGATCCGGCCGATGCACAACCCGGAGCTATGTACTCGATCTCTGACATCGAGCTCGCTTCCCGAATGTCTTTCTTTCTTTGGAGTAGTCCGCCAGATGACGAGCTGTTGATTCTGGCCGAACGTGGTGCATTAAGAGAGCCTGGCATGCTCGAACAGCAGGTGCAACGAATGATGGCCGATCCGCGTGCGGACGCTTTCATTAAGAATTTCGTCGGGCAATGGCTCTACCTGCGTAATCTCGAAGACTTCTATCCGGACCCCGCTGCTTTTCCCGAATTCGACGAAAACCTCCGGATCGCCCTGCAACGTGAGACAGAATTGTTCATTGACGATCAAATCCGCTCCGATGCCAGCCTTCTTGATCTACTAAGTGCTGGCTATACTTTCGTCAATGAGCGATTGGCGCGACACTACGGCATTCCTGGTGTCTACGGTAGCCGCTACCGTAAGGTGACTGTCGATGGTAACCAGCGTGGCGGATTGCTCGGACATGGCGGTTTGATGATGGTGACCTCCTATCCAAATCGCACTTCACCAGTGTTGAGAGGGAAGTTCGTGTTAGAAAACTTACTCGGTGGACCACCCCCCGAGCCACCACCTAATGTGCCAGCACTGGAGACAAGTAGTGATGGCAAGGTACTCACCATGCGCGAGGCAATGGTCATGCATCGGGAGAATCCGGCTTGCCGTGTTTGTCATGCTGCCATGGACCCGATTGGATTCTCCTTGGAGAATTATGACGTTGTTGGTAAATGGCGACTCGAGTTCGCCGGTCAACCGATCGATGCCTCTGGGCTGCTCCCTGATGGCAACACTTTCGATGGTCCGGGCGGTCTGCGGGGTTTGCTACTCGAGCGGCCCGATGACCTGGTCGGCACGATAACTGAAAAGCTGATGAGATTCGCTCTCGGGCGTAGTCTCGAGTACTACGATATGCCAGAGGTGCGTGCAGTTGTTCGCGCTGCCTCCGAAGACGACTATCGTTGGTCGTCAATTATTCTCGGTGTGATCGAAAGCACGCCATTTCAAATGCGGAGAACTGAGCTATGAATATCTTTAAGAAAACCCTACCTCGACGCACAGTGCTGCGGGGACTCGGAGCCAGTTTAGCGCTGCCGCTTCTCGACAGCATGGTACCAGCACTCTCGTCTGCTTCAGCGCAAGTGGCGCAACCTGCAAAACGCCTCGGCGTAGTCTACGTACCAAATGGGATGGCCATGAGGTCGTGGACACCTGCTACTGAGGGCGCTGGTTTCGAGATCACCCGAATCATGGAGCCTATGGCTGCCTATCAAGACCGCATGTTAGTGATCACCGGACTCGACGGACCACGCAGTAATGCAGGAGTACATGCCAGCGCTTCGACCCGCTTTCTCACCGGGGCGATCCCGGCGCGGACCGAGTCTGACCTTCAGGCGTCAGTGTCCCTTGACCAAATAGTGGCCCGCCAGCTCGGCCGCGAGACTCAACTCGGCTCGCTGGAACTGGCGCTGGACCAGAACGACGTGTTCGGTTCCTGTGACATTGGGTTTAGTTGCCAATATACCAGCACCATTGCCTGGCGTGATGCTTACACTCCGCTACCGATGGAAACCAATCCACGAGTCGTGTTCGAGCGCTTATTCGGAGATACCGGCACTACTGATCCAGAGGTGCGGCTACAGCGTATGCGCAAGGACAAGAGCTTACTGGATGCTGTAACCGAACGAGTGAGCGAACTTAACCGTAGTGCAGGCGCTGGTGATCGCGCCAAGCTGGATCAGTATCTGGATTCAATTCGAGATGTAGAACGGCGCATCCAAATGGCTGAAGCTCAAAGCAATCGGGAGTTACCCGAAGTGGATCAGCCAGCAGGTATTCCAAGCACCTATGAGGAGCATGCCAAGCTGATGTTCGACATGCAGGTGCTTGCTTATCAAACAGATCTGACAAGAGTCATAACATTTATGTTAGGGCGTGAGTTATCCGGCCGAACCTATGCCGAGATTGGAGTACCCGACTCGCACCACCCGACTTCTCATCACCGGAACGATCCAGGGCTTTATGAAAAGGTCACCAAGATCAACGAATTCCACACAAGACTGTTCGCTTACTATCTAGATAAGCTAGATGCGACACCTGACGGTAATACCTCGTTGCTGGATAATACACTCCTGCTCTATGGGGCTGGTATGTCCGACAGTAACCTGCATAGCAACCGGGGACTACCTTTGGCGCTGTTCGGTGGTGGTTCAGGTACTGTTAAAGGTGGTCGTCACATCCGCTTTCCGAGTGGCACGCCGATCAGTAATCTGCACCTGACCATGTTGGACAAGATGGGAATTCCGGTGGATGAGATGCCCTACAGCACAGGTCCACTCGACCTGTCGTAAACAGTGAGGTTCAAAATGATCTCAGCAAACAGGCATCGGTGGAGTAGATTTTTGGCGCTACCGTTATTGGTTCTGCTGCTTGTCAGCTCGACCGTGGCGACCCGCGCGTTTGCGGTGGATCTGATTGAGGCGGCTAGAAATCAGGATTCAGAAGCTGTGCAATCGCTTCTGGCCGAGGGCTCAAATCCTAATACACAACAGGCCGACGGAGCGACCGCTTTGCACTGGGCAGTGTATGGTGAGAACAGCGACATGGCGGTTTCTCTCATCGAAGCTGGTGCTGATGTCAATGCAGTTAACCGGTTAGGTGCTTCAGCACTCTATATCGCTGCCAAGAGTGGTCAGGGTGACCTAATCGAACAGCTACTTACGGCGGGAGCTGATCCAAATCTCGCCTTGGATATGAATGAAACACCGATTATGACCGCATCTCGTTCTGGCACAGTCAAAGGCGTGCGCCGCTTGATTGGTGCAGGGGCAGAGATCAACACCAGAGAAAGCTCACGTAACCAGACTGCCCTGATGTGGGCTGCGGCTCAGGGTCACGTCGAAGTTGCGAGAGCGCTGATTGAAGCGGGAGCCAATTTGGAATCACGCTCCAAGGTGCGCCCCATGCTTATGTTTGCCGATGCGACAAATGGCGGTGCATTCGATCAGGGAGTCATGGAAAATCTGGGTGGTTATTCGGCCCTTCTTTTTGCGTCTACTCAAGGCCATATAGAGATGGCCCGCCTTCTTCTGAACTCGGGAGCAGACGTAGATGGTCTTGCTGGCAATGGCACCAGCCCGCTGGTAGTCGCGGCCCACAGCGGTCACGGTGAACTTGCCCGTCTGTTCCTCGAGCAAGGCGCTGACACCAACGCGATGGAGGCTGGTTATAGCGCATTGCATGCTGCGATTTTACGCGGTGACCTCGATACTGTGAAGGCACTCCTGGTCTACGGCGCAAATCCCAATGAGCGACTTTTGAAACCCAACCCTGTGCAGCGGGCGAGCGAAGATTGGGTACTCAAAACACCCTTGGTTGGTGCTACCCCATATTGGATAGCCGCCAGTTTTCGAGAAGCGCAAATCATGCGTGCCCTTACTGATGGCGGCGCCGACCCCCTTCTGACCAATGAGGAACAATGGAGTCTGCCGAGGAATCGAGGGGACCGCGATTCTTATACACCGCGAGTGGTTGGTGGATTAGAAACTACCGTACAAGCTGCCATCAAGGGAGACAGTACTCGCGGACGTTACTATGTTCAGGCCAATCCAGACCCTGCTGGTGAAGAACAGCTGGCACTAGCAGCAGTGAGAGCAGCAGCTGACCAAGGTGTAAATCTGAATCACACGGACTTCACAGAATCGACTGCACTTCACGATGCAGCGGCGAGAACGCTACCAAACATAATTCGCGAACTGGCCGAGCGAGGCGCTGACATTAATGCGCTTAATGCTCGAGGGCAAACATCGCTTGACCTGGCCATCAGCGCTGAAAGCAGGCCAAACTTCTTTGGGTTTAATACGAGTATTCCCGGCCCGTTAGCAAGTGAAGTACTTAAACGATTTGGAGCCGTGAAGTCGGAAGAGTTGAATCGATAATTACTTGTTCTATATCAAGAAACCCACAAATTCTAAGAAATTGACCAGTATTCCGCATGTTTTGGAGGGAATTTCAACGCGAAATGATTTTAATTCATCCTCGAATTTTTTATCATTCGTGTTTCTTTAATGCCCAATTTAGTCACGCATTAACGAATCCAGTGTAGACGAGGAGATGTACATGCGATTTTTGTCGTTCATGAGTAAAGGTTTGTTACCGGCCGTCCTGGCCCTAGTGCTTTCACCAGCAATCCTGGCCCAGGAAGTCACCTTCCACAAGGATATAGAGCCAATCCTGCAGCGAAGCTGCCAGAATTGCCATCGTCCCGGCGGCGTGGCTCCCATGTCAATGATTACCTATGATCAGGTAGCCCCCTTCGCCGGACTTATAGAGTATAAGACGGGCCTGCGCGACCGAGCCGGTGCTATGCCGCCCTGGTATGTCGAGAAAAACATTGGTGTTCAACATTTCAAGAGTGATCCTTCTCTAAGCGATGCTGAGATTGCCGCGATTTCCACCTGGGCAAGAAGTGGCACGCCAAAAGGAGATTCCGCCGACGCCCCTGAACCGATGGTTTTCGATGACAGTATCAAATGGCGTCTGGGGGAACCTGACCTGATTGTAAATACCGAAGATTACTTCATGGCAGGTGGCCGACCCGACTGGTGGGGTGAGATTCCCAGCGTTCCAACGGGATTGACTGAAGACCGCTATGTCAAGTCAGTAGAAATCGTGGAAATGAACGATGTGGGTACTGGTGCAGAAGCTTCCGATACCGTGGGTGGTCTATTCATCTTTCACCACATGATCTGGCGTACTGAGGTACTGGACGAAAATGATGATGTGATTCCTGGTGAGACCGTTAACTGGCCGGTACATGAAGTGGGTCGAAACGGAGATATCTTCGACCCGGACGCAGGTCGGTTACTGAAAGCCAATTCCGTTTTCTACACCGATTCAGCGCACTTGCACTCCAACGGGCGCGATACCACTGGTCATCTGCAGATAGGCTTCATTTTTCATCCGAAAGGCTATGAGCCGAAGTTTAGGGGTGCAATTAGTTTTTCTGGAAATGGCGTTGATATCAGCGTCGAGGGCGATGCAAGAGATCAGGAGTTGCATGCTTACACGGTGCTCACTGAAAACACCAAGGTCATCACGTTCGAGCCGCATCTGCATGCCCCTGGTGAGCGTATGTGCCTGGAGGCGATCTGGGGTTACTCAGTCGAAACACTATCCTGTGTGGGCTATGACCACAACTGGGTGAGAGGCTACCCCTATGAAGACGACTACACCCCGCTGTTGCCCAAAGGCACTATACTTCACATCACCGGTTATTTCGACAACACATCGGCCAATGTCAATGTGCCAGATGCGCGTAACTGGCAGGGCTCTGGTAACCGCTCGGTAACGAATATGTTTATCGATCTGGGAATCAGGGTAACCATGACCGATGAACAATTCATAGAAGAAATGGAAAAGCGCCGCAGGAATCTTAATCTCGGACCCAACGATCACTTAATAGGTTGTCCATTGTGCCTGGCGCCCTTGGTATGGCCTATTGCAGATTCTTCGGAGGCCAGTGATTGACAGAAGTTTGATGTGCTGGCACTGGAAAATGTTAAGCAGTTGCTGTAGTGCCAGGGCATCAACTGGGCAACCGAGTAGTGAGACTCCCGGTGGGAGCCCCGCCCTTTGCCAACATACAAACTTGTAAGATAAGAGAGTTACCCAAGAAGGTAAGATATGAAAAGTGACAAATTGGTAAAAATCACTGCCTTGCTGTTGACAGTTGTACTGACGTTCCTATCAAACTTTGCAACAGCAGACAAGCCCTACTACTACGCCAAGAATACCTACAGCAGCGGTCAGCACACAGAAGTAGCCTACGAAGGCTGGCGTGTAAATGACGACGGCACTATTTCTCTCACATTCGGCTATTTCAATCATAACTGGCAAGAAGAACTGGATATTCCGGTAGGAGAAAACAATTTTTTCTCACGGGGAGAGACAGATCGTGGTCAACCAACACATTTTCTACCGCGTCGAAATCGGTTCACGTTTGATGTAATCGTTCCTAGCGATTTTGGAGACAGTGAGCTGGTCTGGGAAGTGACTTCTCCTAATGGTCTGACGCGAAAAGCCTACGGTACTCTGAGGGAAGATTACAAAATAGATAACATAATTATCATGTCGGAAACTGGTTCTCTGGGTGCAGGATCATCCGACGCGGAAATCAGGGCGAATATCCCACCGGTTGCGGAATTAATCGGAGATGAAGCTCGAACTGCCAGGGTCGGGCAGCCTCTCAGTTTTCAGACCCGGGTAACCGACGATGGCGTTCCTGAGCCGTTTGATCCCATGCGGTCAATCAGGCTTCTTCTCGGAGGTGCGGCTTCGGTTTTCGCAACGCCTGAAATGGTTCGCAACATGATGATGATGCGTCCGCCACTGAAGCCTACCGTGGCGAAAAATAATGGGCTGTTCCTGTCCTGGAATGTTTACCGCGCTCCCGAGACCGTGGCGGCGGTACAGGATGTTGTTCATTTCGACCCGCCTCAAATTAAACCCTGGGAGGATACGCGCCCATCGGCAAACTCACCCTGGAGCTGGCTGTGGATACCACCTGAGCTGCCCGAGGACGGCATTCATGAAGTTTCGGTCAGCTTCGACGAGCCCGGTACTTATTTGCTTTGGGGCCGGGCGGATGATGGTGGGCTCTATCATGATCAGTACCTGACGGTTAACGTGGCGCCGTAGATCGATCTGGATACTGTGATTTAGACGAATGTGGGGTGGGGTAAAAACTAGTTAAACATGCAGGGTGACAAAGAAAATTGTTGGAACTTCACAAAACGCCAAACGAGATACCAATACAGGTACGTCTTGCGACCAATCTACAGGTAGTCATTCTAATACTATCCTGTTTATTTGGAGATCAATGTATGCAAAAACTTACTGTGATATTGGTTAATTAAACAGGCAATACCAGTTTGTCATTTACGACTTCGATGGTTTGATAAGCAAGCTGCTATGCCTATTTATTCGACCGGAAATGAAGAACGCCCCGAGCCGGTTATCACTGGCTCGGGGCATCGTAGCTTTTGAAGTGGAGGTTGAACTTAGGGCGTAGCGGTCACCGGCAAGTACGCGTTTGACCAGCAGCACTGGTTGTCCATCTTGCTGTCTGGCGCCTTGAAATTATCGACCCTCAGGCGAATGACATAATCACCCGGCTCGGAAAACGTGGCTTGTGTTGTCACCTCGGTCCACCCATTACTGCTGCTTGTGCCGCTCTCGACGCCGTCTTCGCCTCTCTCACGGCCCGTTATGGTCGCGGGTTCGAACTTGGGAACCGCCGGCCCCTGATGCAAGATCCACTCTTTGCCCACCGGAAAGAGAAGGCTGTTGACATCATATCCGCTTCGCTCTCCGCGATCTTGTGCGAAGGCCGACAACGTCACCGGGGTCCCAACCGACACTGTGACTCGGGGCCCCATGATCCCCTCCCGATCGGTGGACTCAGAGCCGTTTAGGTTGAACCGAATGGCCGGTGACAATGAGCCGAGAGCTCTTTCTGATCGGCTCATCTCGTACGCTGTCGACGTGGTCCGCCCAGGAATGGAGTAGCTGTGCCCCGCGTGAGTCAAGGTCCACACGACCTCAGTTCCGGCCATGTCCGCCGGCACCGTGACGGCGAACGCTCCTCGTTCACGGATACCTGTCAGGCCGCCCCGGTCGTACACCGGAAAGTGCGTAGGCTGCGTCCCATCGAACTGTGCGGGTTCGATGTAGTTGTTCGGGCCAAGCGGAACATCCACAAGTTCGTCCGTGTTTCGGTTCATGAAGCCGAAGACCATCGTGACTGAGCCGTCACCGTTGTCAACCCAGCCGTCGAAGAAAGGAGCTACGAGATCGCCGCTCTTCTGAAACTGAGCTAAGGGGTAGTCCCGCAAGTGGGCTGGTAACTGCGAATTGACAGGCACCGCGGTCAGTCCCATGAGCACGATCGTAACGGCTCCGACAGAAAGCTGCTTATACTTGTTCACTCGGTTTCTCCTGTCGCGGCGACGGTTCTCTCTTCGCGCTCCTTGAGTATCGCTTGGTAACCCTCTTCGTCCAGATGCGTGACGGCGATCCAGGCATGGGACATCTCGTCAGTGGTCCTCTGGCCCATACCGACCCACTGCTCCGGATCCGGGTTAAGCGGGTTATCTGCGGAGTTGTCGTACCATGCGGTCAGGATGATCGTCGTATTGGCCGGAATCAGCGGCTGGAAACCTTCCTCATAGATATGACTATGGTTCCAGCCCGCATTCCAGTTCGAGGCCTGGCTGAGCACCTCGCGTCGTCCGGTTGCAGGATCGAAGACCTCCATCGACATCGCCACGCCGCGCAGGTGCAGGTGTGGCTGCCAGCTGTCGAGGCGCACTGGATGATCAAAGGAGTGGAATCCCTGCGTCATCAGCTTTCCGTGCGGCGGAATGTCGTAGTCGCCGCCCTGAAGGAAATAGGCGCGCAGATCCTGACTGTAGGTAGACTCTTCGTAGAAATCCTCATCCTGGTACCAGATGCCGACCGAGACCTGGTCATTGGGCACCGCGTTGCCGTCGGGATAGTAGTGGATGCTCCACCTCACCTGGGAATTCGCGGGCGCCTTTCTGCATGCCCCCTTAGGAACCATCTCTCCAAGCTTGCCGAATGCGAACTCGGACAGGCGGCCATAGGTGACCCACTCACCATCTTCGTTCAGAGTCTGGAACTGAGAGTTTGCATGGTGTGTCGATCCATGCGCGGCCTTCGAAGGTAGCGTCTCGATTGCCTTGATGCACTGCTCCTCAGTGATGCCTGTGGG
>Ga0066839_10001342_pt1 | contig 10324 bp, 9 predicted proteins | sample ETNtaG_10_FD_66733 | JGI IMG/M metagenome (GOLD analysis project Ga0066839, IMG submission 66733) | Marine microbial and viral communities from oxygen minimum zone, Eastern Pacific Ocean - ETNP201302SV82 | ecosystem: Environmental > Aquatic > Marine > Oceanic | place: Pacific Ocean: Eastern...
CGTTTTAGCGTTACCGATGACATGCATGTTATCGCTGGTTTCAACGCTATTGATTTTGAGCGTACAGGGCAAAACGCGGGTGCGGCTATCGATAACTCAGAAAGCGAAGCCAGCCCTTATGTGGGCGCGACTTATGCTGTAACTGAAGATATTAACGCGTACGTAAGCTATTCAGACGTGTACCAGCCGCAAGAGCAGTACGATATTAACGGTCAGTATCTAGACCCAACCAAAGGCCAAAACTTTGAGGCGGGCGTGAAAGCCCAGTGGTTCGATGACCGTTTATTAACCACGTTCGCGTACTTTACTGCAGAGCAAGATAATTTGGCCGCCTACGCAGGCACCAACCCAGATACGCTACAGTATTACTATGAAGGCGTATCGGTAGAGTCTAACGGTTTTGAAGTTGAAGTGGCCGGCCAGGTAACTGATGCGCTGCGTGTTAATGCGTCTTACACCAATATTGATGTAGAAGACGAGCAGGGCGCTGACGCTAACCTGTGGGCGCCACGCGATGTGGTTACCTTCCAGCTAGGGTACACAATACCGCAAGCGCCAGAGGTGGAAGTGGGCTTTGGCGGCCGCTGGCAGTCTGAGATAAGCAATGTGGATTATAACGTTAAACAAGGGGCGTATTTCTTGGGTAACGTGTATGCGTCTCGCGCGTTTACCGACGACCTTACTGTTCGCATGAACATCAATAATATTTTCGATAAGAAGTATATTAACAGCCTACATACCGTGGGTTACTACGGCGCTGGCATTAATGCACAGTTAAGTGCCTCTTATACCTTTTAATTGACCTCCTTATACGCTGCGCAAGCCTTTGTGCAGCGTTTACGCTATCCCTCCTGAAATTCTAAAGCTCTCTTATCCTAAAGGCTAATATAAATTAAGCCTTGTGAGTGATGAATATCTCCTTCAGATATATTTTTTAGATTAATCATTCTAATTATCTAGTGTTTATTGGTTTGGCTGTCTCGTTCATTTTAATTGCCGGCCGCCAATAAATATTAATCACGCCAATAATAAAAATAATTAAACACTTAAAAAAACAACACGTCTTGAAGGAGAAACACAGTGGATCAAGGTAACTTCCCTAAGGGGAAAAAACTTAATCGAATAACCTCGGCCATAATTGCAAGTTCATTACCGCTTTTTGCGGCAATGACAGCGCCTGCTTTAGCACAAGAAGCAGAGGAAAAAGCAGAAGATTTTGAAAATATCATTGTAACCGGTACGCGTATGAGCAACCGCTCTGCGGCCGATTCTCCGGTTCCGGTAGACGTTATTACCGGTGAAGAGTTCCGCCAGAACTCATCAAGCGACGTACAAGATATGCTACGTACCAACGTACCGTCGTTCGATGTAAACACCCAGCCAATCAGTGATGCGGCTACCATTGTGCGCCCGGCTAACATGCGCGGACTATCACCAGACAACGTGCTGGTATTGGTAAACGGTAAACGTCGTCACCGTGGCTCTATCATCTCTTTCTTGGGTGGTGGTATTTCTGATGGTGCACAGGGTGTTGATATCTCGGCAATTCCATCACTTGCTCTGAAACAAGTAGAAGTACTGCGTGACGGTGCATCGTCGCAGTACGGTTCAGATGCTATCGCAGGTGTACTTAACTTCTTGCTTCGCGATAACGATGAAGGCTTTGAGTTCCGCGCAAACTACTACGGTGGTTGGGACGACACAGGCAATGGTGTAGACGGTATTGACGCGGCTATCTTGATAGACGTTGAAGCTAAATACTCTTACAGCGAAAACCTCGATCTTGTTGTTGGTGTGAACAACCTGTTCGACGAGTATCCAGAAGAAAACCCAAGCGCTGGAAGTTTAGGTCAGCTTTATTCTGAATCTAGCCCGTTTGGCTTCAATGGTGGTATGTGGTACGTGCAAGCACGCTACACTTACTAAGCCATTTTTAGCCTGATAATAAGCTAACCAACTAGTTTATAAACAAAATTGAATACCGCTTCTTATTATAAGAAGCGGTATTTTTTTGACTGAAATTTGTTCAGGTGCTAGTTTGAATAGTATACAAAAGAAACAACGAGGATGTTGACTGTGATGAACAGACGTAAACACGGATTTCACGCCATAAAAACTGCCGCGCTTTCGCTAGTGCTAGCAGCAAGCTTTCAAGTAGCGGCGCAAAACGACAAAGAACGCGTTGAAACCATAGAAGTATTCGGTCAAAAGACCACGCCGCAATTAAAGAAAGCATTCGATAACCAGCGCTTCGAGTTCTTAGAACTGTACAACAGTATCAATGACGTCGCGAAGTTCGATGTTATCTGTAAATACCAGAAACCCATTGGTAGTAAAATTGCTCGTAAAAGCTGCGAACCCCGCTATGTGAAAGATTTTCGCGCCATGAAGATTCAAGCCTCTTCTACCGGCCCGGGTATCGACTTTAATCGCTTACCTAGCGACGACGATATTCGCTTTCTTACTAATGACACGCGAGAAGAAGCTTTTGAGCATGTTGCCGCGCTCATTGCCACACACCCAGAACTGTTCGACAGCTTCAGTAAGCTAGACGCGCTGCATCAGCGTATTAAGCAGCGCGAAGAAGAGAACTAGTTCTTTTCGAAATGAAGTAAAACCAACAAAAAATGCGGCATTAAGCCGCATTTTTCGTATTAGTTTTACTACTGATATTTTTTGAGTTCTAGGCGAGATACCATGCCTTTGTGCACTTCGTCAGGGCCGTCTGCCAAGCGAAGGGCTCTTGCGCCAGCCGCAAAACGGGCGAGCGGGAAGTCGCTACACATGCCCGCGCCACCGTGAATTTGTAGTGCCATATCCACTACGCTTTGTAGCATATTTGGCACAACTACTTTAATGGCTGAGATCTCTGTCATGGCGTGTTTAACGCCAAGGTTATCTATTTTCCACGCCGCGTAAAGGGTAAGCAAACGCGCTTGTTCTATCGCCATGCGAGCATCAGCAACACGCTCTAAGTTACCCCCTAAACGGATGATAGGCTTACCAAAAGCAACCCGTTCGTGACCGCGTTTAAGCGCAAGCTCTAATGCTTTTTCGGCCATGCCGATAGCGCGCATGCAGTGGTGAATGCGGCCCGGGCCTAACCGGCCTTGTGCTATCGCAAACCCTTTACCTAAACCCATTATGATGTTGTCTTTACTTACCCGAACATTATCAAAGTGCATTTCGCCGTGGCCGTATGGCGCATCGTAATCACCGTAGGCATCTAGCATACGCTTGATGTTAATTCCTGGTGTATCTAGCGGCACTATCACCATACTGTGGCGGCTGTGCTTGTCGTTGTCGGGGTTCGATAAACCCATGAATATCGTGAATGCTGCGTTAGGGTGGCCTAAGCCTGTCGACCACCATTTCTTACCGTTAATAACTACGTCGTCGCCGTCTTCAATGATGGTTGCGGCCATGTTAGTAGCGTCGGACGATGCAACATCAGGTTCGGTCATGCCAAACACTGAACGAATCTCGCCAGCCAGCAATGGTTTTAGCCACTGTTCTTTTTGTGCATCGTTGCCGAAGTGATAAAGCACTTCCATGTTGCCGGTGTCAGGCGCATTACAGTTGAATATTTCAGGGGCAAAAAGGTATTTTCCCATGCGCTCAGCCATTGGCGCATATTCAAGCGTGGTAAGGCCCTGGCCTAGTTCAGCATCGGGTAAAAATAAGTTCGCTAAGCCCGCTTCACGTGCTTTGGCTTTAAGGGCTTCTGTACCAGGGTGCAGCTTCCAGCTTTTCCAATCGCCGTGGTTATTTTCTTTGTGGTGAAAGTCGTAAACTTCATTTTCGATTGGCGCTATATGCTCAGCAATAAAGTTATCCAGCTTTTCTAGCAAGGCTTTTGTTTTGTCGTTATGTGAAAAATCCATAGGGCACCTGTTATATAATTTATTAAGTTCATACTAGTGAAAGTTGTTTAGTGAATGAAATGAAATATAATCTCTAAATGGTGTGAATTTTATTCATGGTGTTGTGGGTGTTAGAGCACAGACAATTTGAAAAGCTAGACCTAAACCTGCTTAAGGTGTTTGAAGCACTCTGGCAGCACAGAAACATGACCCGTGTGGCCGAGGCGCTGCACATTACGCCGTCGGCAGTCAGTCATGCTATGCGCCGGTTTCGGGATATTTTAGGCGACCCGCTTTTTGTAAAAGAAAAACAAAGTATGTTGCCTACCGCTGCCTGCGAACGTTTAGCCCCCGCAATCCTGAAAGCGTTGAGCGATATTCGAAAAGCATTAGGGGAATTTGTTGATTTCGACCCGTTACACAGCCATCAGCGGTTCGTTATTGCCATGCAAGAGTCGTTAGAGTTAGGTGTTTTGCCTGCACTGCTTTCAACCCTTGAAAAGCAAGCGCCTAATATTGAAATAGTAAGCACTCGCTTACATCGTGACACTATGCTGGCAGACCTAACTAACCGAAAGCTGCATTTAGCTATTGATATTGGCCGTGCCGTTGCTGCGCCTATTTCGCATTCCCTATTACGTCGCGATACCTACAAAGTGCTCATGAATAAGCAAAACCCATTGGCACAGAGTTTAGATAAGAAAAGATATGTAGCGGCGCGGCATATTACGGTGTCTAACCGGGCTAAAGGGGCGTCGGTGGAAGAAATTGCGCTGCAACAGTTAGGCGTAAGCCGCCCTTCTTTGTGGCGCTGCCAAAACTATCGTGCTGCGGCAGATGTGGTGGCTAATACTGATGCGTTACTCACCTTGCCGGGTTCGGTGGCCGATGCCGTGAATGACGACAATTTGATTAGCACCAAACTGCCGTATCAGCTACCTGAATTGGAAACCCACCTTTACTGGCATAGCCAACAAGAAGGCGAACCAGGGCTAATGTGGTTGAGGGATTTAATGCTACACTTGTTTGCTGAATCTGGTCTTACCAGATAGTCTTTGGTAGAGTTTACTACCGTCGCGGTTGTGCTGACGTAGAGCGGCGTATACCACCGTGAAAGAATGGGTGAAAAGGAAGTTGTTATGAAAATTCACACGCTAAAAGGGTACATTCAACATATTTACCTAGCTGAAGATAGCAAAGGTCTGCTTTTGCTGGACGGGTGTAGTCGTGCTGACGTAGACACCGTGTGTAATTACATAACACAAACCTTGGGTCGCCCGCTGGTTGATTTAAAGCTGATTGTGGTTACACATATGCATCCTGATCACGCCGGTGGGGCCATCAAACTTCGCGTGCGCACAGGGGCGCAGGTGGCATGTCACCCCAAAGCGATTAACTGGTATAAAGGGCTTGCTGGTCGTACGGCCCACGGTATCGACTTGCTGCTCACGTGGTGGGTGGCAAGCCGTATAGGAAAGCCCCGTTTACCCATTTGGTATAACCCAATTCTTACGCCAGATATCACGCTTAAAGATAACCAAACATTACCCGGTTTCCCTGACTGGCAGGTTATCTATACCCCTGGGCATACCGATCACGATTTAACGCTAATGCATGCGCCTACGCAGCAGGCTTACATTGCCGATGTGCTAGTTAAAGTGAAAGGCAAGTTGGTACCGCCATACCCTTTATGCCACCCTAATCAATACCGAGAAAGTTTACATAAACTGGCGCAGTCACAAATTGATACATTCTTTTGTGCTCACGTACCGCCCACTAAACGCGCCGATATTGATTTTGAGCATGTAATGGACAATGCCCCTCGAAAGCCAAAGAACCACTGGCATTCCAGCAAAAATCGTATAAAGAAGAAGCTGTTTAACCAAACCAATGAACACTAAAAACGGTAGACGTTTTTTATAGTGCGAAGCCCACTTAGCTGGCACTGCCCTTGCTTTTATTACCTAGCAACCACATTACTCTTTTATATCTATACTTAACCGTATATTCACGATTATGCGAAGGTGTAGCCTTTTCGTTAGGTGAATGGCAAAGGAACTAAAGCTGCAAAGGCAGAATACAAACAAATAATGCAGAAAAATATCGCTACGTTTTTTGACAAGACTCGGGAAATAGCGTCGCTAACTGGCGACAAACTAAGTAGTGCGTTTAACAAAGAAACGCACCGTTTCACCATAACGGGGCTTAGTCGAAGCGGTAAATCTATGCTGTTTACCAGCCTTATTACCATGCTTAAAAGCCGTAGTGAAGAGGGCTATGCGTGTTTGCCCTTGTTGCGTTATTTACCGCCCTCCCAAGTGCTTGATATGCATATAGAGCCTATTGATGGCTATAAACCTTTTCCTCATATACAGAATATTGAAGACCTGGAGAACGGGCAGTGGCCGAAGGCTACTGAAGAAGCATTTGGCTTTAAACTAGTGGTGCGCCTAAAAGAAACAGCCTCACTAAAGCGCCATGTATTGCCGCACAGCGACGTAGTATTTGAATTTATCGATTACCCCGGCGAGTGGGTAACCGACATTCCTATGTTAAGTAAAACCTATGCGCACTGGTCAGATTCTTCATGGGCACAGCTTAGTAGCGGGCCGCAGCAGTATTTTGCTAATCAATGGAAAGCGTTCGTTAATCAATTCGATTTCGAGCAGGAGCCAACGGAGCAGCGCATACAGCTACTGGTTAACGCTTACCGCGATTATTTAGTAGACGCCAAAGCGAACGGCATATCTTTACTTCAGCCGGGCAGTTTTTTGTTGGAATCTAGCGACTTTGATTGGCAGGCATTTGGGTTTACACCACTGCCGTCCAGCATTACCAGCGACGTGTCGCACCCGTGGTTCAACATATTCGATAAGCACTTTGCTAAGTTTCAAAATGGATGGTTAACGCCGTTAAAACAGTCCATTTTTAAAGAAACGGATAAACAAATTATTCTGGTAGATTTGTTTGAAGGGCTTAACCACAGCAGGCAGCATTTGTATCAGTTAAAGGAAACCCTAAGCCATTTGGCCGATACGTTCGTGTACGGGCAAAGCACGTGGTTTTCACGTAATGTGTTAAAGAAAGAGCAAATAGGTAAAGTGGCGTTTGTGGCCACCAAATCCGATCTTATCCCGGTTAGCCAGCGGGGCAATTTACTGAGTTTGTTAATGCAAATTACCGAAGGGGCCAGAGCACGGTTCGATGGTAAACCTATCCAGTTTGAACATTTTTTAGTGTCGAGCATGCAAGTGACCGACGATGGCAGTAATGAAGATGCTATTCGCTATAAAGACACCGATGGTCGCTATGTTGAATCTACGTTCGAGCCCATTCCTAGCACATTGAAAGAGATGGAAGAGGGCAGCCATTTCCCTGTACCAGATGTAAGTGTGCCAAGCGATTACAAAGCACGTATTTTGGCCGGCAAAGGCGTAGACAGATTGCTTCAGTTTTTACTGGGCAAAGGAGAGCAAGAGTGAGCGATAAACCTTATAAATTTGACGAAAGCCCAGAGCCGACTCGATCGTCTAATATTAGCAACTCGCCCAATATCAGAAGCGAAGCGCTTTATGGCGCGAATAGCGACCAGCAAGATGAAGCAAATACGAAATCTCAAACAGCGTCTCCGGGTGAACAAAATAGTAGTACGGTAAACAAGCCGCAGTACAAAACCAAAGTTAAAACACAAACCTTAGATATCGCGCAGCCTGAAACCAAGCTACCGCAGCAGGTTACTGAGGATGTATGGGAAGTCGAGGCTAAAAAAGGCGGCATTTCGTTAGGTGCAGCGACCTTGGGTTTCGGTGTAATTTCATTATTGGGTTTCTTTGTTTTTGAAGCTTATACCACCCTTGTTGCAAATGTTTCTGAACATCCCATTGGAACCAGTGTATTGGGTGCGCTGTTGATAGGTTTTGTTAGCTGCTTTAGCTTTTTAAGTTTTAAAGAATGGCGTGGCTATAAGCAAGTTAACACGGCAATGGAAGACGCTAGCGTTATCCGAAATTTGTTGGCTAATAAGGGCATAGAGCCCTCGGCGGGTAGAGAGTCTTCAGCGGGTAATCAGCCCTCAGCGGAAAACCAGGCCTCGCCAGACAAAATAGATCGCGTGTTGAACCAGCACGGAAAGCGCTTTTCCCAAGGGTCTTACGCGGCACATTGTTTTGACCGTTACCAACAGCAACTTCAAGACGATATGACCGGGCCAGAGCGATTAGGTCTTTATGAAGATACCGTGCTAAAACCGGTGCAGGAAAAGGCCTACAAGGTGCTAAATAAAGAGTCGGTAACGGCGGGGAGTTTAGCGTTCATTAGCCCCAATAACCTTATTCAAACCTTTGCAGTGGTGTGGATTAGCTTTCGCACTATTCGTCGCATGGCTCGCGTGTATGGGCTAAGACCAAGTACCGCGGGGAACTGGAAGTTGCTAAAAGTGTTGGCGCAAAACATTGCGGCGCAGGGGGTATTCGACTTAGCAACCGACGAAGTAGCCAATCAAATTGGTGGCAGCTTGTCGGCGAAATTTATGGAAAATTCGGCTGAAGCCATTGCCGCTGGCGCACTTAACGCCCGTTTAGGACGGGCGCTGATCAAGCTGCTTAAATAATAATGTTTGTTATAGCGCCTTTTTCGTAGGCATAACAACGTTGGCAAATATCAGCCCTGCCACTAACGACATGAAGATAAGAAACACTTCTTGGCCTAAATGATCGGCTTTTACAAAGTCTTGGCCCGTCATAAACGAGTTTAAGCCAATGTAGGTTTTCGACCCCGGCACTAATACAATTAGCCCGTGCATCGCCACAATAGTAGCGGGCTGATTGGCAATGCGGGTAAACGCATTAGCAAAAATACCCAACGCAAATGCACCTACGAAAGCGCCTAGCCCCGGGCTCATGTAATCTGAACTCCACGCCGTTGCGCTGTATGCGATAAACGCCGCTGCTAATGCCCAAGGTATGTGCTTAAGGCGGGTTCTAAATATTGCAACTAGCGCAATACACAATAGGAATACAGCAAGCCAAGTCGCCCAGTAAGGTAGTGACTCTGCTGGGGTATACACGTTTTCACCAAACACGCTAAAACCTACCGATACACCTAAAAATGCACCAAAATACAGTTTGAATAACTGCATAATGGCGTCCATGGTACGAGCGGTGCCCGACACCATATTGCGCGAAGATAGTTCCGCTAATCCCATAGTCAGGGCAAGGCCTGGCACAAATACAATCACCGACGAAAGTACAACTAGGGGAATGTTCATCCCCGGGTCGATATATCGGCTGATTGCGCAAGTTAGAATGCCGCCTACGAACGCGGTGACCGGCTCTAACATCAGGTTTACCCGTTTAGATTGCTGTGCCCATAAGGTCCATAAGTACGCCACTATCCCCAGTGCTGCAGACCAACCTATTTCACTCCAGCTTGCACCCATTAGCATAGCGAATGCACCTGTTGCCATGGCAAACGCCGTTCCGGTAGATAACTTACCGTAAGGGCTACCCATGGCATCTATTTCATTTAGGCGCTTATCGGCTTCAGTTAGCGACAGGTTTCCCGATAGCAACTCGCTGGCTAATTCATCGGTTAGCGACAGTGCATTCATGTCTAGGTCGCCAGGCTGTAATCGCGCAGCATGGTTGTATTCGTCTTCGTGACGGTCGCTCCAGATAACAAAAGTTAGTGACGTGGGCGTCGAAATAAATGAAGCGTGTACGCCCAAATATTTGGCGACTTCACCGAGGTAAGCTTCAAGACGGAACGCAGGCGTACCGTACTTGTGCAGCATTTTTCCTAGCTTCACTATAAATTTACGAATTTGAATAAATTCAACGGTATCCAACGCACTGCCCTTAAGTTTTGATAACTTTAATATGAGATAAATAAGACAAAAAAGCCAGACGCATAGGAAAAGAGTCTGGCTAAAATTTGGGCGGATTCTACGGAGGGTTTTACGTGAAAGCAAAACAAATTTTTTATTTATTTTGCCTTAAAAAAACTAATGTTTTCGCTCAAACCAAACGCTTGGTATCAAGATCAAAAATAGCTATTTATACTATAACGAGGTAGAGTTATTCGTTATGGGAGGTGTATATGTCGCATACTGTTTCAAAAAATAGTAACCACAGGAAAGAGAGGTTTGTTCCTAATATTCAAAACTACGAGGTAAGTCTTAGTTACGAAGGTTTGGAGTTAAAGAAAACCAATGAGCGCAAGACTATTGTCGATTTAAAGCGAAAATATGCGAGTTAAATATTATTCATCCTTTTAGAGAGGGAAATGGCAGAGTACAGTGATTCTTTTTTGAAGAATTACTATTTGTTCTGGGGTATGACATCAACTGGCCTAAGATTTCTCAGAATGCTTGGATAGAAGCTAACATTGCTGGAGTCCACTTTGACTTGTCACCTTTAGAAAAAATTTTTGCCGAAGCTATGTCGGCGAGAGCCTAAAGGGCA
>Ga0066839_10001359_pt1 | contig 10230 bp, 8 predicted proteins | sample ETNtaG_10_FD_66733 | JGI IMG/M metagenome (GOLD analysis project Ga0066839, IMG submission 66733) | Marine microbial and viral communities from oxygen minimum zone, Eastern Pacific Ocean - ETNP201302SV82 | ecosystem: Environmental > Aquatic > Marine > Oceanic | place: Pacific Ocean: Eastern...
AGATGCCCAGCGTACCGGTGCACACCTGGCTGCCCGACGCCCACGTCCAAGCTCCGACGGCAGGCTCGATGCTGCTGGCGGGGGTGATGCTGAAGATGGGAGCCTACGGATTCTTGAGAATCGCGGTAACCGTCTTCCCCGAATCCACCATAGAGTTCGTGCCGCTGCTGATTGTCCTCGGGATGGTCAGCCTCGTCTACGGCGCATGGGTGTGCATGGGGCAGACCAACCTCAAGCGCATGGTCGCCTATTCCTCGGTTTCCCACATGGGCCTGATTTTCCTCGGCATTGCCACGATGCAGCCTCTGGGAATCGCGGGCGCTCTGTTCATGATGTTCGCTCACGGCATAATCAGCCCGCTGCTGTTCGCAGTGGCCGGGGCGTTCAAGCATCACTACCATACTCTGGAGATCGGCTCCATGCGCGGCATCGCGCACCACAGCCCGTGGCTGGCTGCCCACATGATGATCGGCTGGATGGCCAGTCTAGGCCTGCCTCTGCTAGCCGGCTTCGTCGCCGAGATCACCATCATGATCGCCTTCTGGATGACCTATGGCTGGTTGGTGCTGCTGCCCGCGCTGACCCTCATCGTCACTGCAGCCTACTACCTGAATTCAATGCAGAGGACCATCTTCGAGTCCAATGACCCGGAGCATGGCATTCTACCGGACACCCTGCACGGCGAGGATCCCAGTGACCTGACCTGGCACGAGAACGCCGGCATGCTGGCCCTCGTAGCGATGACGGCGCTGTTCGGTATCATGCCGTTCATCTTCTGGGACATGATGTCGGACTGGAGCTCAGGGTTCGTCATCGACACCATGATCGAAGCCATGCAGACACAGGGGTGGAGCCCATGAGTTCGATAATCAGCGACATGGACCCGGACACCGCCCAGCTCATCCTGCCCGAGTTGCTGATGCTCGGCGGCATCATCGCGATGATACTGGTCCCGAACCTCGGGGATGCGACGATGCGTATCCCACTGACGAGGACCCGGATTCCGATTCTGATCGGCGGCACTAGGTTCGCTACTACCAACAATCCAAAACTCCCGAATCAGATAGCGACGACCGTCCTCGCTCTGGCATTCCTGACCTCCCTCCTCTTCCTGGGCGAAGAGGGCGAGGTCGGCAATTCGCTGCACGTGGACGAGTTCAGTAGGATGTTCACCCTCGTGTTCACCGCCGCACTCCTGCTTGCCTCGCTGGCGACGACTGCTCGGCTACCTGCTAGGCCAGGGGCTTCGGCTCCGCTCGATACCGATTCCACTGCTCGCTCTGATAGCAAGGTCAACGCGCTGATAGACAACCGCCGACAGGTCGATTTCCACATCCTACTGCTCACTACTGGACTCGGGATGAGCCTGATGGCGATGGCTACCAACCTGTTCATGCTGTTCGTGTGCCTCGAGCTCGCCTCACTGTCATCCTACGTCCTTGTGGCCTTCCACAAGGAGGTTGATGTCGGTGGCGAGGCTGGCACGAAGTACTTCATCGTCGGTTCAGTCGTCTCGGCAGTCGGCATATATGGGATGTCGCTGCTTTACCTGTGGAACGGCAGCCTCGACATGGCCGATCTGGCGACCTCGTGGGATGCGATGGAGACGATGGATCCGTTTGCGGCCATCGGCGTCGGCCTGATGCTCGTCGCCTTCGGCTTCAAGGTCGGGGCAGCCCCGTTCCATCTGGCCGTTCCCGATGCCTACGCCGGAGCATCTTCTCCGGTCGCGGGGGTACTGGCAACAGCCTCGAAGGCGATGGGATTCGTCGCCCTCATGCGACTCCTACTAGTGGTCACGATGCCTTCGGCGGGGCAGGCCTTCTGGCTCCTCGCGCTGGCGATTGTCGCCGTAGTGACGATGACATGGGGCAACCTCGCAGCACTGACCAGCGACAACCCGAAGCGAGTACTGGCCTACTCGAGTGTGGCCCACGCAGGGTACATGCTCGCAGCCCTCGCTGCAATCGGTTCCGGGCTGGCCGACCCGGACACCTCCGCACTCATCGTCACCGCTGTCGTGTTCCACCTCGTCGTGCTTGTGCTGTTCAAGATGGGCGCCTTCCTAGTCCTCTCGATGCTGGAGGCAGAGGGAAGGGGGCACAGGATGGAGGACCTGCATGGACTGGGCCGGCGTGACCCTGTGATCGCCGCTTCGATGTTCGTGTTCATGCTCTCCCTAGCGGGGGTCCCACCGCTCTCTGGGTTCCTCTCCAAACTGCTGATGATCAACGGGATAGTCAACGTATCAGCCGGTACAGGCTCTGCATCAGCAGTCACAGTGCTCTCTTGGGCACAGGGGGTGGACCCGGTGTTCTGGCTCGCAGTCGCCATCGTGCTCAACAGCGCTCTGTCTCTGTTCTACTACCTCAGAATCGGCTTGGTCATGTTCTTCGAGTCGCCTGACACGGAGAAACCCCTCAAGCGCGTCGCTTCTCTGAGGCTGGCTATCATCGCATGCGCCGCGCTGACACTGCTCTTCGGCATCGGTCCGCTGAGCAACTCGCTACTCGACATGGTAGGCTCCGCAGTCGACTCCTTCATGGGTAGTTGATTAGATATGCTCAACTTCACATAGGGGACTCTCGACGCAGCCCCATGGCCCGTAGGGAAGAGAAGGTCGACACAGAGCTTCTAGCTCGACTGGAATCCGGCGGCGACCGCATCCGCGTCCCCCTTCCAAACCGGAAGGTGAATGAGATGTTCGCAATCGCCGACCAGATCCTCGGCGGACGCAGGGTCAGAGCAGTTTGCGAGGATGGCGATAGCCGTCTCGCCCGCATCCCTGGCAAGATGCGACGCCGGCAGTGGGTACGTGAAGGCGATCTCATCGTGGTACAGCCCTGGGACTTCCAGGACGAGAAGGCCAATGTCTGCATGCGTTACACCAAGACCCAGTCTCTCTATCTCTCGAGGAAGGGAGTGCTCCCCGAGATAGTGGATCTGTTCGGCATGGCTAACCTCGAGGACGTGGAAGACGTCGACATCGAGCCTCAGGTCCCGGAGGCCATCGAGTCCGAACCCGAAACCGCTCCGACTCAGGATCCTGAGGATGACATAGACTCGTTCTTCGGGTGAGAACATGTCGGATGAGATGGACGACCTTCCAGAGCTCGACGCCCTGATGCGGGCGGAGAAGAAGTACGATTGGATGTCCGAACCGCGCTTCAAGCGGATGTTCAACGAGATCGAGGACGGTCTGCAAGGAGTAATGGGAAAGGGCAGGTACGAATGGGTCGATAGACGGGTCTTCGACCAGGTCTTCGACCGCTCGACCCTGCTGGCGGTCCACAAGTTGATGCAGAAGGGGGAGATCGAGACCATCGACTACCCGATAGCCAGAGGCAAGGAGGCGCACGTGTTCCACGCCACCACCAACCACGGTCCGGTAGCCGTCAAGATATTTCACACCACGAATGCCGTGTTCAAGGGTCTGGCGAAGTACATCGACGGCGACCCTAGGTTCTCCGGCCTGTCGCGCAGGCACCGCGAGCTGGTCAACATCTGGGTGCGCAAGGAGTCCCGCAACCTCAAGCGCATGCGCAAGCATGGACTGAGGGTGCCAGAGCCGATTGACAGCCTGAAGAACGTCCTCGTGATGGAGTACATCGGCGACGAGCAGGGCGCCAGTCCCCGGCTCAAGGACCTCACCATCGATAAGCCCTACGAGGTCTTTGAGGAACTGCTCGAGTTCGTAGCGATCAACTGGCAGACATGCGATCTCGTGCACGCTGACTTCAGCGAGTACAACATCCTCTGGCTTGGAGGTGAGCCGTGGGTCATCGACGTCGGTCAGAGCGTAACCCGGCAGCACCCCAGTTCAGAGGAGTTCCTAGTCAGGGACGTGACTCGACTGGTCGAGTGGATCAACAGACAGGGGCACAGCGTCGACCTAGCCGAAAGCCTGGCTAGAGTGCTCGACGACCCGGTTCCCACGCTCCCTTCGCTCTCGGGCGGAGATTAAAGCAGGGCGGCGGGTCGGCCGCAGTCGTGGAGCATCTAGCACGCATCCCGCAGGACCGCATAGCCGTGCTGATAGGCAAGGGCGGCGAGACCAGGAGAATGCTCGAGGAGGCTTGCGGGGCGACTCTCGAGATCGACTCGAAGAGCGGCGAGGTGATGGCCGACTGGGGCGAGGCCGGTGCTGACCCCATCGTCCGCATGAAGATGCCCGAGGTCATAGTGGCCATCGGTCGCGGTCTAGCTCCCAAGCGAGCCGTGCAGTTGATTCAGGACGAGGTCTTCCTCAAGATGTACGACATCCGCGAATGGGTCGGCAGGCAACCGAATCAGACACGTAGGATGAGAAGCAGGCTGATTGGCAGGAACGGCCGCATCCGCAGCCTGATAGAGGAGATCTCCCGCTGCGAGATGGCGATATACGGCTCGACAGTACTGGTCATCGGAGACGAGGACGGACTCGCTTTGGCCGCACCCGCCATCGAAGGGATCCTACGCGGTTCCGAGCACAGCACAGTCTTGCATGGCCTCGAGCAAGACCGCAAGCGACAGAGGATACGCTCACGCAGGCTTGAGAGCTACGAGGAGCGCAGTCCCGACGAGACATCCACCTTCGAGACACTGGTTCCGGGACTGGCGGAGGTCCGCAGACGCAGGGAGCGTCGCCACAGGGACTCTCAGGTCGACCCTGATGACGAGGAGCAGGTCAGCAGTATGCTGGATCTAGCTGAGGATGAGGAAATCATCTACGAGGAAGAGTGACTCAAACCGCCATGCATAAGCGTGGCGCGCTTCACGGAACAACGTGACTAATCCTCTTGAGGAGATGTATGACTACGAGGAGTGGGCCACCAAAGCGCTGCTGCTGGTGGCTGGCTTGTTCTTCGGTGGCGTCGCACTGAACGTCCTTGGTGTGGACAACCCCCTGACCGACTTCCTCTACGAGTACTACCTCGATCCGGTGATGCAGGAATCGAGCTCCGATGCCGGCTACAACCAAGTCAACACCATGACCTACGCGATAATGCTCGTTCTGTTCGCCGGCGCCCTCCCAGCGTGGCTCCGCTATCTGGAGATAGATCACAGCGATGCGATGATACTGGCTCTGTTGCCCTACGTCCTCTGGGCAGCCCTCGGTGAGGTCGTGGAAGATGCCAACATGTTCGACGCCTCGCTCGAGCCCTACTTCGTTAGTCCCGGCATCCACTTCCAGACCGCTGCCTGGGTCGTTATCGCCGGGGCTTTCGGATACCTGATTGCCCACGGTGAGTCCGTATCGGAGGAGGAGAGGATATCCAAGGTCGACAACGCTGCGACGATTCTTATCCTCGCTCAGATTGTTATCTACTACACTTCTATCAATGCCGGCTCAGTCACTTCTTCTGCAGGCTTCGACAATACCGCAATGCTGGTGTGCTTCATCACCGCCCTGCTCGTACCTACTCTGATAATCAACAGACCGTTATTCGGCTTCACGCTGGTCCAGCGCTGTGTCTTCATAGTCGGTCTTGGAGGATCAATCGCGCTTCTCGGGCCCCTGCTTTCGTTTGGCATCAGCAACCCCGACCAAGTTACGCTCTGGCCGTTGGCAGTAGTCATCGGCGCGCCGGCAGTGCTCGCCTACCAGATGCACCAGATCGGTCTTCCAGCAGCCAGTGAACTGGCCGAGCACGGCTTCGTCGCGGGCATCCTTCCTCCAGGGATGACAGAGGAACAGTACGATGAGTTGGAATCTTCCGACAAGGACCTAATCGAGAGCTTGAGGAGGAAGGCGGTGTTGGCTTCTCCAGTTGTCTCTCTTGCGGTCGCCGGACAGGTGCTCGACGGACTCGCCTCGGGCATCGGGATAGAGGCCTTCGGATACTCTGAGAAGCACCTGTTGTCGGATGAAATAATCCAGTTCTTCGGTTCGGCATACGGGTTCACAGTAGTCAAACTGGCTCTTGGAGGTCTAATCTGGTACTTCTTGGCTATATCCAACTTCGAGCACCGGCAGCAGCACCTCAGGCTGCTAATCGGGATGGTCATCCTGACTGTCGGCATGGCGCCGGGACTGAGGGATGTCGGACGACTCGTAATCGGTGTCTAAATTCGACATCTATGATGTCGAGTCCATTCAATTGAAGGCTCGCTCGCTGTCTGAGGGGGCCGAGAGGCATGGACCGGCTGACCACCCGCATCGACCGTGATAGCGAGGACTTCGAGTCCCGCAGAGAGGCCAATCTGGTTCTGGCTGAGGCCCTGCGGACCCACTTGGACGCTGCCAAGGAGGGTGGCGGAGGCAAGTATGCCGAGCGCCACAGAGAGCGCGGCAAGAGCCTGCCGAGAGAGCGGATATCAGAGATCTGCGATGCCGCGACTCCGTTCCTCGAGCTCTCGACCCTAGCAGCCAACGGCCTGTACGATGGTAGAGCACACTCGGCCGGAATCATAACTGGCATTGGTGTGGTGCACGGAAAGGAGTGTGTGTTCGTTGCCAATGACGCCACCGTCAAGGGCGGCTCGTACTACCCGCTGACGGTCAAAAAACACATCAGGGCCCAGGAGATAGCCGAGGAGAACAACCTGCCCTGCATCTACCTCGTCGACTCGGGAGGGGCTTTCCTTCCCATGCAGGACGAGGTCTTCCCGGACAAGCTGCACTTTGGACGGATATTCCGCAATCAGGCAATCCTCTCGAGCAAGGGGATTCCACAGGTCGCCGCCGTACTGGGTTCGTGCACCGCCGGCGGCGCCTACATCCCGGCGATGTCCGACGAGTCAATAATCGTCAAGGGCAATGGCACCATTTTCCTCGCCGGCCCCCCTTTGGTCAAGTCAGCCACAGGAGAGGAAGTCTCGGTGGAGGACCTTGGCGGAGCCGACCTGCACACCAGGGAGTCAGGGGTGGCTGACCACTTCGCCGAGGACGAGCCCGAGGCGCTGAGGATGGTGCGCAACGTGGTCGAGAACCTGAACGTCGACCCCAAACACAGGCTCGACGCCTCGCAGCCCGAGGAGCCGGCTCATGACCCGCAGGACCTGATGGGAGTCATACCCATCGACAACCGGACGCCCTACGATGTCAGGGAGGTCATCGCCAGAGTCGTGGACGGCTCGCGCTTCCACGAGTTCAAGCAGCGTTACGGCAACACACTGGTCTGCGGCTTCGCGAGGATTCACGGCTACCCGGTCGGCATCGTCGCCAACAACGGAATACTGTTCTCCGAGTCGGCGCTGAAAGGCACTCACTTCGTTGAACTGTGCGGCCAGCGCGGCATCCCGCTGGTGTTCCTGCAGAACATCTCAGGCTTCATGGTCGGCCGTGACGCCGAGGCCGGTGGCATCGCCAAGGACGGCGCCAAACTCGTCACGGCAGTCTCCTGCGTCCCTGTTCCCAAGTTCACAGTCATCATCGGCGGCTCGCACGGAGCTGGCAACTACGGCATGTGCGGACGCGCCTACGACCCGCGCTTCCTGTTCATGTGGCCAAACGCGAGGATATCAGTGATGGGCGGCGAACAGGCCGCCAGCGTGCTCTCCTCAGTGGGCAACACCGACCCCGACGAGATCCGCGAGAAGTACGAGAACGAGAGCAACCCATACTACTCGACAGCCCGGCTCTGGGACGACGGGGTGATTGACCCGCGCGACACCCGCGATGTGCTCGGGCTGTGTATTTCAGCCAGCCTCAATGCCCCGATGCCGGACCAGAACTACGGCGTTTTCAGGATGTGATGCGATGAGGATGAGCGATGTAAGGCCCTCAGCAGAACTCTGCTCGTTGAGCATCGACGCCTCGGTCGCCACCCTCACTCTGGAGCGAAGCGACGTCTACAACGCGCTCAATGTGCAACTAATCAGCGAGATCATCGACATCCTGGATTGGACAGCGCTCCGCTCGGTAGGCAGAACCGGCTCGCTGCGCGACCATGACGGCGCCGAGTATCTGCGAGTATTGGTCCTTCGAGGTGCTGGACGGCACTTCTGCGCAGGAGCCGACATCAACATGATGCGCGATGCCGGGGTCAAAAGCCCCGAGGAGAACCGTACCGACTCCGAGCGCCTCGACCGCTTGTTCAACAGTCTGTGGTCTCATCCCTGTTTCACCATAGCCGCCGTTCAGGGAGTCGCACTGGGAGGCGGCGCCGGGCTCATCGCCTGCTCAGACCACGTCATCGCCCTAGACAGCTCGAGGATTGCATTGTCCGAGGCGAAGCTGGGAATTCTGCCAGCGGTGATTGGGCCATACGTCTACCGCCGTGTGGGCAGCGCCCAGTTCCGCCGGCTAGCCATGCTCGCGGGGCGCTTCGACGGGCACGAGGCGTTGAACATCGGGATGGCAGACCAGGTCTCCACCTCGATGGAGGAGGCCGCTGAGATGGTCGACGCCGCTATCGCGACGGTGATGAGCACAGGACCAGTGGCGGTCACTGAGGCCAAGAACCTCGCTCAGACCCTCGATAACTGGCGCGGCACCGAAGAGGACCTGCGCAGGTGGACGCTGGACAAGACCAGTGAGATGAGAAGCTCACCCGAGGGCCAAGAGGGGCTGTCAGCGTTCCTCGACCGCCGACCACCGGCCTGGTCACCGGAGGATCAGGACGGTTGAGCATGACAGCAGACCCATTCAGCAGCGCTCCTCGCCCCTTCTCAAAGGTACTCGTCGCAAACAGGGGAGAGATAGCAGTCAGGGTGCTACAGGCCGCCAGAGAAGCCGGTCTCGGCAACGTCGCGGTGTACTCGGACGCAGATGCAAGCTCGCTGCACGTTGAGGTGGCCGACGAGGCCGTCCACATTTCCGGTGAGACCCTCGCTGACACCTATCTGAACTCGGAGGCGATTATCTCCGCTGCCCTCAGTAGCGGTGCCGACGCGATTCACCCCGGCTACGGCTTCCTGTCCGAGCGAAGCGACTTTGCCAGTGCTGTTGTCGAAGCGGGGCTGGTCTGGATCGGTCCTCCTGCGGAGGCCATCTCGACAATGGGCGACAAGATATCGGCACGAATCCGGATGATCGAGTCCGGCGTGCCGGTGATTCCAGGGGAGGAGTTGACCGTCCCCGACGATGCAGACCACCTCGGCGCTCTGGCGGCCTGCGCTGCCCGAGTGGGATACCCCCTACTGCTCAAGGCCAGCGCCGGTGGTGGGGGAAAGGGGATGCGGGCAGTGCATGAGCCCAAGATGCTCAGGACCGAGTACGAAGCTGCCTCGCGCGAGGCCTCGGCGGCCTTCGGTGACGGCACCATCTACGTCGAGCGGTTTCTCACCGGCGCGAGGCACATCGAAGTCCAAGTCCTAGCCGACTCGCACGGCAGCTGCATCCACCTCAACGAGAGGGACTGCTCCCTGCAGCGCAGGCACCAGAAAGTCATCGAGGAGGCCCCCTCGCCTGTAGTAGACCACGAACTCAGACAGGCCATGGGCGCTGTTGCCGTCAAGGCCGCGGAGTCGGTCGGCTACGAGGGGGCTGGCACAGTGGAGTTCCTGCTGTCTGCGAAGGGTGAGTTCTACTTCCTCGAGATGAACACCCGACTGCAGGTCGAGCACCCCATCACGGAGATGACCACCGGCATCGACCTGGTCCTCAAGCAGTTTGAAGTCGCCGCTGGCTTGCCCTTGGGTATCATTCAGGCTGACGTGGGTATCAGCGGACACGCAATCGAAGCGCGCGTATACGCCGAAGACGCATCGCGTGACTTCCTGCCCTGTGTTGGACGTCTAGCGATGTGGAAGGCCCCGCAGGGCCCTGGAATCAGGGTCGACTCAGGAGTGAGGCAGGGAGACACCGTCACCGTCGACTTCGACCCCATGCTCGCCAAGCTGATCGTGCACGCGCCCACGCGCCAAGCAGCCCTGCGCAGGCTCGATACTGCCCTCTCTGACCTCATCGTTCTCGGAGTCACGACCAACATCGGCTTCCTGCGCGATGCCGCTGCACACCACGCTTTCGCCAGCGGCAGCGTGACAACTGACTTCCTCGATTCCTCCGGCATCTCCGGATTCTCACATGCTGAAGCCGACCCCGCGGTCCTAGTGGCCGTTGCCTGCGCCGCCCAGAGGCTCGGGCTCGAACGAGCTCCGTCCGATGGTGGATCAGGAGCGTTAGACGAGCACACAGGGCATCCCGGAGATCCGTTCAGGACCCTGACGAGGTCGTTCCCCTGAGGTGCAATATGGAGTGGAGTGTAGGAGAGGACACAGGGCGGTACACCGCCAGCGTATTGGATTCAGAGGGATCCCTGAGCCTGTCTTCCCTGAATCTCAACGGCCTCGCAGTTGATACCCCCG
>Ga0066839_10001369_pt1 | contig 10170 bp, 8 predicted proteins | sample ETNtaG_10_FD_66733 | JGI IMG/M metagenome (GOLD analysis project Ga0066839, IMG submission 66733) | Marine microbial and viral communities from oxygen minimum zone, Eastern Pacific Ocean - ETNP201302SV82 | ecosystem: Environmental > Aquatic > Marine > Oceanic | place: Pacific Ocean: Eastern...
GGTGTGGATCAAGAACACGGTGGCATTATTCGCCACGGAGCAAAACTGCTCTACGCGTATTGCGAGGCCACGGTTCCCCGAGTGCAGGTGATTACCCGCAAAGCCTACGGTGGGGCTTATGTAGTGATGGATTCGAAGTCCGTCGGATGCGATGTCTCTTTCGCTTGGCCTACCGCGGAACTAGCGGTGATGGGCCCAGAGGGAGCAGTTGAAATTCTGAACCGACGGGAGTTGCAGCAGGCTGCAGATCCCGACGCCCGTAAGGCTGAACTCGTCGACGAGTACACCGAAAAGTACGCGAACCCGTATGTGGCAGCTGAACGAGGAATTGTCGACGCGGTAATTGACCCAGCTGAGACGCGCCAAAAGATTGTGGCCGCGTTCCGAATGATTGAAAACAAACGGGAAGAGCTACCAAAACGTAAACATGGGAATGTTCCGCTGTGAGCTCCCCAATGTTGGGAACAATTCGGCCTTCACCGAGTGACGAAGAGGCAGCGGTGATTGCCACCGCGATCGAACTTCTTTGGCCGCGTCCGGTCTCATTAAACGAAGAAACGCCCCCTTCGAAGTGGAGATTTAGTGGGCGTTGGTGGGATGAGCCGTCGAATTGGCCACCTCGGATCCACTAACTCGCCTTGCGTCCCTCGGGACGCCCCCGCAGATAAGTGGCTCCTAGGTCCCCATCCATGAGCCGTGGAAACCGAAAGGCACGCGCTGGGGTAGCAAGACTTCAGCGATGGGCTCTGATGCTGGGTGCGCGGCATCAAGGATCAGCAAAGCGCTTCTGTCTTCGGACCGGTCGTAGACATATCCCATCAACCAGCCATCATCTTCATCGGTCGATCCAGGCCGGTCCACGAAAACGAACTCCCCGGGGTCACGACCGTTACCCAAATCCCAAGTGAACGAGTCACCGGAGCTGAAGTCGTACTTCACGATTGTCCCAGCCTCAGGGTCAGAATCATCTCGCTTCGAACCAACTGCATAACCAAACTGATATTCCAGACCCACACGGTTGTCAGGGACTCGACCAAACTCGATTGGGCGGTCATCCAACTGCGTTTCAGTGACCCGGCCCGCGACAGTGTCAATCTCCCATCGCCACAAGTTGGCCCTGGTTTCAAATTCGCTGCTCCCGGCCTCCCATACCTTGGGGTACCGGGCGACGTCGATGACTACTCGATCATCGACGTCGTAGCTGTTCACGGGATGGAACACGTAACAAGGGTCGACATCAAGCCACTGGACCTCAGCGTCGCCGTCCTCGCGGTTCATGACCCCAAGTCGAGCACCGTTATCTGGTTGGAACGAAAACGGCATCCCTCCAGTAATGGCCACCTCAAGATCGAACACGACAGGTAAATCCATGAACACCACACGGCTCGCTGTGATGTTGAAGTCATGCATCATTACAGGCGCCGGAATATCGATGTTCTTCTGCTGAACAAGTTCGCCTGTCGCAGAGACACGAAGAAAGGTTAAGTACTCGTGAGGCAGGAACCCGTAGCCGAAGGCCAACATCTCTCCAGTTAGGGGGCAAATCTTTGGGTGGGCGGTAAAAGGGCCATCGAGTCGACCGCCAAAAGAATGCGGGCCGATGGTGTCTAATTCTTCTGATATTTCCCACGGGACATGGCCCTCTTCCAGACAGAGGATGCGGCCGGCGTGGCGCACTACATGGGTGTTCGCTTTTGAGTTCGCACTGTCGAAGTCCAAGTTTTCGAGATCAATCACCGGCTTGGTTGGCTCGTCGTAAAATGGTGTCCGGACCCAACGATTGCGATACCACTCGGCTCGACCCTCGCGGAGGCGGACACCGTGGACCATCCCGTCTCCAAGGAACCAGTGAGCGGACTCACCGGTAATTGGATTCGCGCCGTTCCGTAAATAGCTTCCATCGAGTTCAAGCGGGATCGATCCGCGCACTTCCAGATCCTTAGCACTGACCTCGTCGAAGACTGGGGCATAGTTGCCTCGAAGGTGGGAAGGAACGTCATCGGTGACAGTCATAGAGGTGCTTTCAGCGCGGTTTAAGATCCCCATTCATAGTCTGACGCTCGCTCAAAAGGCAATCACCGTGGCAGGATCATGAGGTGACTGATAACGATCCACCCCTCGCGAATCTGCGAGTTGTGGATATCTCCACGGTCTTCGCGGGACCGCACTGTGCAAGATATTTAGCTGACTTCGGTGCTGACGTCGTCAAGGTCGAACGCCCTACTGGCGACACGGCGCGCAACATTGGATGGCGCGACAGTGACGGTGAAACCTTGTGGTGGAAGCTCGCTAATCGTGGGAAACGAGCCATCACTTTAGATTTGAGCCACACACAGGGTTTGGCAACCTTGCGGCGGATGCTCAGTGTCGCTGACGTTTTGGTGGAGAACCTTCGACCGGGAAAACTCGAAGCCCTTGGGTTGGTTCCCGACGAGCTATTTCAGACAAATCCCAAACTGACAATCACACGAGTTACCGGATTCGGGCAGAGCGGCCCATATCGCGACCGCGCCGGATTTGCGACTTTGGCCGAAGCAATGAGTGGATTTGCCTCCATGAATGGTGAAGCCGACGGCGCTCCGCTCTTGCCGCCGATTGCCCTGACAGATGAACTTGCTGGTTTAGCCGCGGCGTTCGCGACCATGGTCGCAGTGCATGCCGGAGGAGGACAGACCGTCGACGTCAATCTCCTTGAGACGATGATGCAGGTCATGGGTCCGTTAATCTCGGCGTGGCATACCGAGAGGTATCTGCAACCACGGCTCGGCTCCGGGATTGCCTACAGCGTGCCTCGCGGGACATACCAAGCTTCAGATGGCGGATGGATTGCAGTCAGCACATCGAGCGACTCGGTTGCATCTCGAGTAATGGAACTTATTGGTGTCGCCGATGACGAAAGGTTCCAGACCTTCGAAGGTCGAATTTCGAATCGAGAAGAAGTTGACCGGTTGATGGCCGCATGGATTAACCAACGGACCTTGACAGAAGCCCTCAAGGCCTTCGAGGCAGCAGAGGCCGCGGCGGCGCCGGTACTTGACGTCGGCGAACTCTCATCCGACCCTCACGTGGCTGCCCGCGGTGCTTTGGTTGAAGTGGATGGACTAGTGATGCAAGGTCTAATCGCGCAACTTTCTAGAACACCGGGTGAAGTCCGTTGGGTGGGTCGCGCTCTTGGAGCGGACGACGAAACGATACCTGGACTAGACGCTGATTGGTTTGAAGAATAACGCTACGCGGGGAAGCGCCTATTTCAGCCGTGTCGATTCAACTAGCTCAACCAAATCTTGCATGATCCGCACTAATTCATAGTCCTTAGCTGTGTAAACGCGTGAGACCCCAGCATCCAAGAGAGCCTCCCGGTCTTCGTCGGGAATGATTCCACCAACTACCACTGGTGAGATGACGTCATGGTCGCTTAGAGCCTTCAACACGGCGGGCACTAGTTGAAGATGGCTGCCGGACAGGATGGATAAGCCGATCACGTCAACGTCTTCGTCTCGGGCTGAGGCCGCGATGTGTTCGGGTGTGACACGGATTCCTTCGTAGATGACTTCCATTCCTGCGTCTCTTGCTGCCACCGCGATTTGTTCGGCGCCGTTGGAATGACCATCTAGCCCTGGTTTTGCGACTAGCAACCGTGGCGGACCTCCGATGATGTTCCTTGACCGATCGGCGACTTCTCTCAAACCCAACGTGCTTCCCCGAGCGGCCTGCACGCCTGTGGGTCCTCGGTATTCGCCGAAGACATCGCGAAGCACTTGCGTCCATTCGCCTGTTGTGACGCCGACCTTTGCCGCGGTGATTGTGTGCGGCATGATGTTTTGGTCGCTCTCGGCAGCCTCTCTGAGGTTCTGTAAGGCCTGATCTACGTCGCCTTGTACTCGCGACGACCGCCAAGAAATAACGTCGTCAATCATCTCGCGCTCCACCTTGGGATCAACTTTCAAAAAGCTTCCGTCCCCACCTAGGGGTGATGGCGCCGTTTCCTGAAAGGCATTGACTCCGACGACGGTCAACTCCGCAGTTTCAATTTGACGAAGGCGTTCCGTGTGACTCACAACGAGGCGCTTCTTTAGCTCCTCGATCGCAGCAAATGCGCCCCCCAGCTCAATTACTTCCGCCAATTCAGCTTCGGCGTCGCGGACCAACTCCGCTGTTCGAGCCTCGATGACGTGTGAACCATCGAAAATGTCGTCGTATTCCAGTAAATCGGTTTCGAGAGCGAGCACTTGTTGCATCCGAAGAGACCATTGCTGATCCCAAGGTTTCGGTAATCCCAGCGCTTCGTTCCAAGCCGGTAGCTGAATCGAACGCGCTCGTGCCCGCTTAGACAAAGTGACACCTAAAGCTTCGAGGATGATCCTTTGGACGTTGTTTTCGGGTTGGGCTTCGGTCAGCCCTAGCGAGTTGACCTGGACGCCATAGCGGAAGCGTCGGAGCTTTGGGTCGGCTACCCCGTAGCGGCTTGCGCAGATTTCGTCCCACATTTGGGTGAAAGCTCGCATTTTGCAGACTTCCTCAACAAACCGTATTCCCGAGTTCACAAAAAATGAGATGCTGCCAACTACTTGAGGGAATTTCTCTTCAGGTACCTGCCCTGAGTTACGCACCGCGTCTAATACATCGATGGCGTTTGCTAGCGAATAAGCAATCTCCTGAACTGGCGTGGCGCCGGCTTCTTGGAGGTGGTAGCTGCAGACATTTATCGGGTTCCACAAAGGAACATGTTCAGAGCAGTAGGCGATCATGTCTACGATCAACCTTCGGCTGGCCTCGGGCGGGAAAATGTGTGTGCCTCGACTCAAATATTCTTTGACGATGTCGTTTTGGGTGGTACCTCTCAGTTGCGTCGAGTCAGCCCCCTGTTCTTCAGCGTTCGCCAGATAAAGACCCAGCAACCATGCTGCAGTGGCGTTGATTGTCATTGAGGTGTTCATCTGTTCCAAGGGGATTTGATGGAGCAGAGTGGTCATTTGACCGAGGTGATAAACGGGAACTCCAACCTTTCCCACTTCGCCGTTAGCGAGGGGATGGTCTGGGTCGTAGCCAGTTTGAGTAGGTAAATCGAACGCGATAGAGAGACCCGTTTGGCCCTTCCCCAAGTTGCTTCTGTACAACTCATTAGAGGCTTGGGCAGTGCTGTGGCCCGAATAGGTACGCATAACCCACGGGCGATCCCGTCGTGATTCGGATACGTCCTTCACGCGGACTCCTTGCCTTGGCGATGGGGCATAAGGATGTGTCGGTTAGCTCTCAATCATCGAGCAAAGCGAAATTCATCGGCCTTGACCAGACCTCGGCTAAGGGCCGGTCGACGGCCTCAGCTAAAAGTTCTAGATAGGCGTCGCGATTGATTTCCACAGCTCCCAAACTCTCTAAATGTGGAGTGCTCCACTGCACGTCGATCAAAGCTCCGCCAGTCACTTTCATGGCATCAACTAGCGCGACCAAAGCCACTTTCGACGCATTGGGGGCTGAATGAAACATTGACTCGCCGGCGAAGAAAGAACCGATAGCAACTCCGTACAGGCCTCCCACGAGTTCACCATCGCTCCATGCTTCGACACTGTGGGCCCAGCCCATTCGGTGAAGCTCAAGGTAGGCCTCTCGAACATTCGCGTCGATCCATCCGTGAGGACGGACTGGGCTTGCGCAAGCGTCGATGACTTGGTCGAAAGCATGATCGACGCGAATGTCGAATTCTCGACATGCCCTACGAAGCGACCTTCCCACACGTAAATACGAGAGTGGGAGAACTCCACGAGGATCTGGTGACCACCAACCAATCGTGTCACCCAATGGCATCGGGAAAAGCCCGGAACTGTAGGCAGACAACAAAGTGCCGGGTTCTAAGTCCGCACCCGCCCCCACGAGTCCATTCTCGTCCGCCGTATGGGCTGGCGGAAAGGTCCAGTGGCTCGGTTGTGGCTCAGCTGGCCCAGTCAAAGTATCCCCACGCATACCGGTGAGCATACGCGTGTCTCGAGCCTCGACCCAAAGTGGAATGCTTAATCAGTTAAATCCTTGTAAATGTCAGTTTGAACAGAGGTGGCCTCAGAGACCGTTACTGACGTCAGTGAGACAGGATCGGTGGGAAGGTTGAAAGAGTCGGTTTCGACCATTTGGATAGCTAAGGCCACATCGAGTCCTTCGACAACATGACCCAACAGCGAATAGTTCGGGTCTAACGCAGCGCCCAAAGGACCTGTAATCACAAAAAACTGAGAGCCATTGCTGTTTGGATTTCCCCCGTTGGCCATCGCTAGTGATCCAACTAAATACCCTCGCTCTGGTCCGTACGCGCCGGTGAATTTGTAGCCGGGTCCGCCGTGCCCGCTCATCCCTTGGACGTCTCCACCTTGAATCACAAATTCTGGGATTACACGATGAAAAATCGTTTGGTCGTAGGCGTGGTATCGCGCAAGAAATATGAAGTTATTTACGCTGCGGCTATCCAACGTCGGGTCAAGAACCACCGCGAAATTTCCCAGACTTGTTGAAAATTCAGCGGCATACAGTTGACCTGTATCAATACAAATTTTTGGTGGTGTAGCAAACTGAGTTTTCGGTGCCGAGGAACCGTCAGGCGCTGGACACCCTTCTATACCAAGCGTTTTTGCACCAACAGAAGTGTTTTCCGTGGGTTGGGCATCAGGCCGGTCGTCGTCGCCTGTCAAGCTCCACAAAAATGCCACCAGGAATACTGCCCCGGCGATTGCGACCCATCGGACAATGACTTTTTTTCGCCTGACGTTTTTGTCGGCACGCTCTGAGGCGTCGACCTGTGCCGTACGCCTGGCTCTTTGTCGTTCACGCTTGATATTGCTCATAACCCGACTTGCTGACCCCCTTGGAAGAACGTTCACCACCGAAGGTAGCAACGCTGTTCCCGCAAACCCCTCTACATATGACGTAAATCCCCTAGAGCATCCGGCAAGCGCAGAGGTACCCTCGAACCCTGTGGCACTTGTCGTTCAAAAGTTTGGTGGTACCTCGGTCGCTGACGCGGACCGAATGCGTGAGGTAGCCGACCATGTCAAACGCACCCGTAACCGAGGTGATGACGTTGTTCTAGTTGTGAGCGCCATAGGCAATGAGACAGATGAACTCCTTCGTTTGGCCGATGAAGTCAATGACGAACCACCCGGTCGCGAAATGGACATGTTGGTCACCGCTGGGGAACGAAAAGCCATTGCCCTGATGTGTATGGCCTTGCATGCTGTCGGGGTCCCCGCCGATTCCTTCACGGGAAGTCAGGCGGGATTTGAGACTGACAACAATCACCGCAACGCCAAGATTTTGTCGGTAGACCCCCGCCGGGTCCGTGACTCAGTAGACAAGGGACGTGTCGCGGTGGTGGCCGGAGCGCAAGGAATGTCGACCGATAACAATGTCACTTTCCTGGGTCGTGGCGGTTCAGACACCACGGCGGTTGCCCTCGCGCATGGCCTAGGAGCTGATGCTTGCGAGTTATACACCGATGTTTCTGGAGTATTCACTACGGATCCGCGGGTCTGCCCCGCTGCAAAACGGATGGAATCTATTTCGTTCGATGAGTTGCTTGAAATGACCGCTGTCGGTTGCCCTAAACCGGCCATGCGTTCGGTAGAAGTAGCCAGGGCCTTCGGTGTGCCGCTCCACGTGCGGTCAGCGTTTACCTGGGAACCAGGCACATGGGTACTTGAGGAGGACCCTGCCATGGAAAGAGCGATTATAAAAGGGGTAGTTCCCGATACCAGTCAGGCCAAAATTACGCTGAGCGGTGTCCAAGATGAACCGGGCCTCGCTGCGAAAGTTTTCCGCACCTTGGCTAACGCCTCGGTCAACGTTGACATGATTGTGCAAAACGTCAGCGAAAGTGATCGCACTGATATTTCCTTTACTGTGCCCCTGGAAGACCTTGACGCAGCGACAGCGACCTGTGAAAGCCTCGCGGATAGCTTGGGATTCGGAGGTGTCACCGCAGACCCAGATCTTGGCCGAGTGTCAGTGGTCGGAGTCGGAATGGCGTCTAATCCGGGCGTGGCTGCAACCATGTTCGAAACCCTCGCTGACAACAACGTCAACATCGAGATGATCGCTACCTCACCGATTCGAATTAGCTGTGTTGTAGCTGAACAGGATGTTGACCGAGCAACCGCTGCGTTACACACTGCTTACGGCTTGGATTAAGGCCCCATCTTTTAACTACCGCGGAGTGCGACTCGACCATCGGTAACCTCGGAAGTCATGCGAGTAGGAATCGTTGGGGCCACAGGCCAAGTTGGTGGAGTGATGCGTCGCATCCTTATCGAGCGGTCCTTCCCGGTCGAAGAGTTGCGCCTTTTTGCTTCTGAGCGTTCCGCTGGCAAGCGCCTTGAATGGGGTGGCACAGAAATTGTTGTCGAAGACGCCAACACAGCTGACTACAGCGGCCTCGACATAGCGCTGTTTTCTGCCGGGAAGACGACCTCACTTGCTCTCGCTGAAAAAGTTGCGTCCCAAGGCGCCTTGGTGATCGATAATTCGTCCGCGTGGCGTATGGACCCCGATGTACCGCTCGTGGTGTCTGAAGTTAATCCTGACGCTGTGGGCACCACACCCAAAGGCATCGTTGCCAATCCGAACTGCACGACTATGGCGGCGATGCCAGTGTTGGCCCCGTTGCATGCAGAAGCCGGTCTCGAAGCAATGATCGCTTCGACCTACCAGGCTGTATCAGGGGCGGGTCTTGCCGGTGTAGCGGAGCTTGGGAATCAGCTCCGTGCAACTCTCGATAACGCCGAAGATCTCACTTTTGATGGATCAGCTGTCGAGCATCCAGCACCGTCATCGTTTGCGCAACCCATCGCCCACAACGTGCTCGCATACGCAGGAAGTTTCGTAATGGACGACAGCGGCGAAACTGACGAAGAACAGAAACTTCGTAACGAAAGTCGAAAAATTTTAGGAATCCCAGAACTACATGTTTCCGGGACGTGCGTGCGAGTCCCAGTCTTTACCGGACATTCCCTAGCTCTCAACTTGCGTTTTAGTTCTGAAATAAGCCCTGAACGCGCGACGGAAATTCTTCAGGTTGCTGAAGGGGTAGTGGTTTCACACGTCCCCACTCCACTCGCTGTGGCAGGTCAAGACCCTTCCTACGTTGGGCGGATACGACGTGATCCGACCGTTGAGCGCGGTTTGGCGTTGTTTGTTGTTGGGGACAACTTACGGAAGGGAGCTGCGCTCAACGCTATCCAAATCGCGGAGATCGTCCGCGATCGAGGCTTCCGTTAATCGCTAATAGACAGATCAGGGCATCGGCAAGGTTGCGTCTGACACCTCGGGCACCCATTGGCGTAGCGCGAGACAGCTTCCTCGAGCGACAAATCCAACTGAACGGCAAGTGAAGACACCCATGCCAGGACATCGCCGAGTTCGTGGAGTTGCTGTTCGGGAGTGCCTTTGCGGACCGCCTGAGCAAGTTCGCCCAGTTCTTCAGTCAGCCAAGCAATGGTGGCCGCAAGGCCGCGTTCGCTGTCGCGAAGTCCGTAGGTCTGTTCCATAAGATCCTGGAGTTCGGACAACTGCACAACACGACGTTAGGCCCCCAAGCTCGTGTGAACAGGCATTCAACCTTCAGGCGTGAAACAGTGGGAGAGTGGCGCCGAATAGCTGTCCTATTTTTTTGAATCGAATCATTGGGTGTGACATTCGATGAAACAAACTCTCACCACCATTATCGTGCTGCTTCTCGCTGTTGCTTGCACTGTCGTGATTGTCATCGGGATCTCCGGCACACCCAAGAAAAATGTGGGAGACGAAATAGCGGAACCACTTTCTAGTCGCATCGTTGGAGCGTCAAGTGGCTCCGGACAAACAGCGGACAAAGCGGTCGAATTCATCCACGATGGCCCTTCTCAAAGACTCAATAATGCAGCGACGGGAGTCGTTACATGGCTGCCGAAACCAGGTGATGTCGTCGAATTCGGCACCGTCCTCTACGCAGTCGACCACCGACCCGTTATCTTGATGAAGGGTGCCCTGCCGATGTATCGAGAGATCGCGTACAAGATTTCCGACGGTCCCGATGTCGCGCAACTTGAACGCAACTTAGTGAATTTCGGGTTTGTTCTGGACGAAGCCACCACGGGAGATCCGACCGACCTCACTGTCGATCAACATGTCACTCCGTTGACGGTGTCAGCA
>Ga0066839_10001373_pt1 | contig 10141 bp, 9 predicted proteins | sample ETNtaG_10_FD_66733 | JGI IMG/M metagenome (GOLD analysis project Ga0066839, IMG submission 66733) | Marine microbial and viral communities from oxygen minimum zone, Eastern Pacific Ocean - ETNP201302SV82 | ecosystem: Environmental > Aquatic > Marine > Oceanic | place: Pacific Ocean: Eastern...
CAAGTAAAGCAAGTGGTCAATGAGGCCAAGAAAATATGGCCTGATCATATACGCGTTGATTACACCGGCGACATGTCAAAAGACGTAAAGATGATGCTTTCTGATCTGCAAAATAATGTGCTGTCTGCCGTATTATTGGTGGTTATCGTTATTGTGGCGGTACTTGGTGCGCGCACGGCATTTTTAGTGGGTATTGCCATTCCCGGTTCATTCCTAACGGGGATTTTAGTGATCTCTGTGTTTGGTTTAACGGTGAATATCGTGGTGCTCTTTGCGCTCATCATGGCTGTCGGTATGCTGGTGGATGGCGCAATTGTTGTTAGTGAGTTTGCTGATAGAGCAATGAGTGAAGGCAAACAGCGCAAGGTTGCATATAAACTGGCTGCAGAACGAATGGCATGGCCAATTATCGCCTCTACGGCAACAACACTAGCGGCCTTTGCCCCGCTGATATTTTGGCCGGGAATGATGGGCGAGTTTATGAAATACTTGCCGATTACACTTATTGCTACCTTGTCTGCGTCATTACTTATGGCACTGGTGTTTGTACCAACTATTGGTGGACTAATAGGTAAATCAAGGCCGCTTTCTGAGCAGCAAAAACATGATTTAGAGTTAGCAGAATCTGGCGATTTAACGCAAATTAAAGGGATGCTAGGGCGTTATATTCGAGTGCTTGATTATGCAACAGAGCGTCCTTGGTGGAGCCTTGCTGCTGCAATCGTGTTTTCTATTCTGGTGTTTTTTGCCTTTGCTATTTCTAAGCTTGGCGTTGAGTTCTTTCCTGATGTTGAGCCAAATGGCGTCAATATCAAAGTACGTTCTTACAGTGACTTATCCATCTTTGAAAAAGACGTGATCATGAAAGATATTGAGTCGCGCATCCTAAAAGTGGAAGGTATAAAAACCTTGTACGCCCGTACTGGTGGTAAAGATCAAGTAGGCACGTTTAGAATGAATCTAAAAGATTGGGATGAGCGTCCGCCCGCAGAAGATATTATCAGCCAAGTTAACGAAATCACGGCAAGTTATGCCGGTGTAGAAATTGAACTTCGTAAAGATGAAAACGGCCCGGGTGGTGGTAAAGCGTTAAGCATTGAGCTGAGCTCTCGGTTTGTTGATGTGCTTAACAGTGAAGCTAAACGAGTAAGGCAAGCTATCGAGAATGATGGCGCGTTTCGAAATGTTGATGACAGTGCTTCAAAACCAGGTATTGAATGGCAACTTAAATTGAACCGTTCGGATGCGGCTCGTTTTGGTGCCGATGCCAGTATGTTAGGGGCAAATGTTCAGCTTATTACCAATGGCTTGAAATTAGGGGAATACCGTCCAGATGATGTGGATGACGAGATTGATATTCGCGTTCGTTTCCCCCATGACAAACGTGATTTAGGACGTCTTGAAACGTTACGTGTAAAAACCATACACGGGCAAGTGCCAATTAGTCACTTTGTTGAGCGTCAAGCAGCGCCTAAAGTCGATACTATCCGTCGTGTAGATTCTCAGCGCGTTGTTACCGTTAATGCAGACATGAAGCCGGGTGAACAACTTGCCAAGGCATTGCCGCGCTTACAAGCGCAATTAGAAGAGCAAGGATTAGACCCTCGCGTGAAAATTAAAGTACGTGGTGAAACTGAAGATCAAGATGAATCAGAAGCCTTTCTTGAGCAGGCTTTTGTGGTTGCTCTATTTGTGATGGGTATCATTTTGGTGACGCAATTTAATAGCTTTTATCAAGCATTTTTGATTTTAAGTGCTGTGCTATTTTCAACTGTGGGTGTGTTCTTAGGTTTAATCGTATTACAGCAACCGTTTGGTATTGTGATGTCAGGTATTGGGGTTATTTCGCTTGCAGGTATTGTGGTTAATAACAATATAGTATTGATTGATACCTATAATGTTTTACGAAGCCAAGGTCTGGCTGCCAAAGATGCGATTTTGCGAACCGGTGCACAGCGTTTGCGTCCGGTATTGCTAACGACTGTTACCACCATTTTGGGATTGATGCCAATGGTACTCCAAGTGAATATTGATTTATTTAACCGTCACATTGATTTTGGTGCGCCATCTACTCAGTGGTGGGTGCAATTGGCAACAGCCGTTGCGGGTGGTTTAACATTTGCCACGGTGTTGACACTTGTGCTTACACCGTGTTTGTTAATGCTGCGAGATCGTCGTAGATAGTAATAGGTAAATTCGTTACCGATTAATTAAAAATGAGTGACCTTAGTGTTGGGTCACTTTAATCATCAGTAAAAAGAAGCCTAAAACTAGCGCTGATGCGACCAAAATGTATACAAAGCCATTTTTACCTTGCTTAATTGGTACTCGATTGTGTTTTAAAAATAGGTACCATGCTACACACAGTACAATTGGCAACAAAAATAATATACGAAACATTTCTTAGCCTTTTTCAGTATTTACGTACACTTTAAGCATAAATATGCAGAATTTAAAGCGATACTTTCATCTTGTTTGACTTCCAATTGATCAATTTTTTGGTACAGTTAACCAGTTAACTATAGAGCACATGCTTTAATTTTAGCTACACTAAGACATGTATACTAATAAGGTCCATACCTAAAAGGTGGACATTTGTATAATTAATAATTCAAAGTGAAAATTATTAGTATATAATGTATCCAAGAGTGAGACGGGCAAATTTCACTCTTAAGTTTATTAATTTAAATCATCTAGTAGGAGATGTATTTTATGATGGGTAAAACAGTTTCTTCTGAAGAAAACTCGAAATTAACGAAATGGCTTAAAACTAAACGCCACGAGAAAGGTCACACAATGCGTAGCCTTGCGCAGGTTTTAGGTACGCCGCATTCTTTTATCGGTAAAATTGAAAACCAAGAACGTCGACTAGATGTTATTGAGTTCATACGTTATTGCGATGCTTTAGAAGTTGACCCGTACGAAGGTCTTAATTTGCTAAAAGACGCATAATTTTTTAGTGCTTTGTGGTGAAATGACACTACTAAAGTAATACAAATAGTGCAGGGAGGCGCTATTAAAATTTCACCATTTATCTCTCCTCTAAAATTACTTTCGTATCTAACTTGTTAAATCCCTTTGATGATAGTTGTTTTCTAGTGCATAAAGCTTATGCCTAATTAAAAATAAGAAAATTAATGAAGGTAAAACCATAAGTGCTGTCACTACAAAGAACATCGCCCAATTTCCTCCTAACCAGTCATCAATGACCACGCCGCTATAACTTGAAAGTAAAGTTCTACCTAAATTACCTAATGAAGCAAGTAGCGCATAGTGAGTGGCACTAAATGCTCGGTCGCAAAGCATAGATATAAACGCCACCATGGCAACCAGAGACCAAGCCTGTGTAAAACCATCAATAATGATTGCAAACGCGTAAAGGCTCAATTTAGGGCCTGCTATAGCAATCCAAGCGAAGGCGAGATTTGAGGCTGCCATCGCAATACCACTAATAAATAAGCCTTTAACAATGCCATATCGTTGGTTAAACAAACTACCTAGAAAGGTGAAAGCGATAGTAAGTACTGCCGTACCTACTTTTGAGAAGGTAGCAATATCGCTATTCGAGAAGCCCACTTCTTTATAAAACACGATAGACATTCGCCCTAAGAAGGCCTCGCCGATTTTAAATAAGAAAATAAAAGCTAATAAAGCCAATGCTGTTTTTACCCCGTTACGGGCGAAGAAGGTTCTAAAAGGATCAAAAACGGTTACAGCAAGCCATGCAATAACTTTAGCAAAGCGAGTTTGCGTACTACCAGCCAGCTTTTGTTGATAGGTTTGCTCAAGCTCTGCTTGAACTGCATCGCGATTTGATTCTGGTTCTTTCGCCCAAAATACGCTGCTCATTAATAGCAGCATCACGACAGATAGGAAAAAGTAAACTTGTGGCCAATCAATTGAAGGAATGTCGGCCATATAAAACGGTAGGGCGCCTAATAGAGCATAGCCGCTCCACCAACCTGAGGTTGCCATTGCTGCCGCTGCGGTGGCTTTATGGCTCTCATTTTCTGCCAAAGTGTCGATACGAAATGCATCAATAGCAATGTCTTGAGTTGCAGATGCTATTGCAATCATTAAACACAGTGCGGCAGCAAACCAAAGGTTGGCTTTGATATCGAGCCCTGCAAGCGAAAAGGTTCCAATAAAAATGACTGACTGGCAGAGTAAAATCCAGCTACGGCGCTGGCCTAGCCAGTTAAATAAAAAGGGTAACTTTACACGGTCAACGAGCGGTGACCATAAAAAGTTAATGCTATATGCACCAAACACGATGCCAAACAACCCAATCATGCTGCGGCTTAGGCCTTCATCTTTTAGCCAGGCCGACATGACAGAGCCAATCAATACCCACGGAAAGCCGCTGCTAATACCAAAAATAAATATATTAATTAAACGTTTATCTTTGAAGTATGAGAAATACTCTGAAAAAGAAAGGGTTTTTGTCATAGTGTTGCCAGTTTAAGGGGCGTGCGCCCCTATTTATTATTGATTAGCGTCAAGCACTTTTACGTTTAAGATAACAACAGGATCTTTGGGTACAAAGCTGTAACCAATTTTTTCATTGAAAGCAGTTTCGACACGCATGATTTTGTCTAGAGTTTCGTAGCCATCCATGACCATACCAAATACAGCAAAGCCCCAATCACGACCTGGATTAAGATGGTCGTTGTCGTCCATATTAAAGAAGAATTGACGCGTACCTGAGTGTGGTTTACGGTCTTGATATGCCATTGCGATACTATACATATCGTTTTTTAACCCGTTGCCACTTTCATTGAAAATAGGGTCACCTTCGTACAGACCATCGTAGTCTTTATCGTAACCACCGCCTTGAATTACAAAATCACGTTCGTTGTCTTCATCACGTTCAACACGGTGAAATACACTACCTTGATAGCTACCATCGGCAACGTAAGTTAGAAAGTTATTTACTGTGATTGGTGCGCGTGAACGATCCATTTCGACCACAATACTGCCAAGCGTAGTGACAATTTCTACGCGTGGAAACATATTGTCTTTTTGAATAAACTTACCTTCAGTCGCTGCGAATGAACTGTGAGCAAAAAACAATAAAAAACTAAGTAATAAAATGCGTTTCATGGTTAACCTTCTAAATAGGCGATTAATTCTGGGTCAGATACAATGCGTGTTATAACCTGTTCAGTCAACTTATTAAGTTGACCTTCTATTTTTGCACGGTCATGACTGAGTGGTCCTTCAAGATTTGCGTTGCCGCGGTATATCTTACTAAAGTTACTTGTACTTTTAATCACTCTTAAACCAAACTCCACATTTGCAGCACTACTGTGCGTCATCATCTTTTCGGTGACAGTTGCTTGCAACTTATGAATATCTAATTCAAAACGTGTAGTTGCTAAGTTTGAAATGTTTGCACCATTTCGGCTCAGAGCACTGTCTAAGGCACTTTTCACAGAATCAGCTATTCCAGGGCTTGCAAGCGTTTTTACTTTGTCTGAACCAATGATTTTAAGAGTCACATTGTCACCACGTAAGTCAATTACGCTGGTGCTAACATTACTGTTAATAGTTGAAATTTTCCCGCCTTGATAAACGGGGTTCAAAATTAACTGATTTGGCTGATTGCTACACGCAGATAGGGCGGCTAGCAAGCATAAAGGAAGTATTTTTTTCATTTAGTTAGCTCCATTAATTATTCTTTGTAGCACTTAGTACGACAAACTTTTTATTAGATCCTAATAGCTTACAATTGCCGAACATGCGTTTTAACTTTTCATGATAGTCTAGATGACGATTACCAATAATTCTTAATTCACCACCGTGCTTTAATGTTTGTTTTGCCTGTTTGAACATTTGCCAAGCGATATGATCGGTGACCGCTTGCGCTTGGTGGAATGGTGGGTTACATAAAACAAGGTCAACACTGTTAGGTTGAAAATCGGTTAAACAGTCGTTTTGAACAAACTCACACTGGTCTAATTGATCAGGTAAATTGTGAGTTATGTTCAATTTGGCTGATTCAACGGCCATATAGGACTCATCAACGAAGGTTACATGGGCTTTAGGGCAACGTTTGAGAGTCATCAACCCAACAACACCATTACCACAGCCTAAATCAATGATGCTGCGGGCTTTACTTGTTTGTGGCAAATAGTTAAAGAAAAAGCGCGCGCCGATATCTAATGAGTCCCGAGAAAATACATTGGCATGATTTTGAATTTCAAATTCACTGCCTTCAAGTGGCCAGTTAACAGGAAAGGGGGCTACTTTATTAAGACCACTGGTTTTACTGATAATTAAGCGGGACTTTTTAACCGCTAAGCTGGTTGATGTTTCACCGATATACTGACTAAAAGCCTTTATAGTTGAGTTATGAATGTCTTTCGTTTTTCCAGCTGCAATAACATCAATGTCAGCAGGTAAAGCTGCACTGATTGCGGCAAGTTGATGCTGAAGATAGCCTAAATTGCGTGGCACTTTTAATATCACTAAATCAACCTGATTAGGTAATGCTGCTAACGAGTCCAGTTGCGTTAAAGAATCTGTTGATAACTCATTGGTTTGTAAATTATAGCGGGTAGCTTGATGACCAATATACGAGTCGTTAACTGAATAAACTGTTAACGTATTAAAGGCACAGGATAAGGCGCCAAAACTGTCATTGAGTATCAGGATTGAATTTGCATCTGGGTAGTGCTCTTGTACATAATTGACAAGGTACTCATCGCCTGAGTCCCATGCTTGAAGACTGCGATTTTTTTGATCTAACGGAAAGCGTTCTAGGGTATAGGTGTTATCACCGAGCTGTGCTTGGGTGGTCATCATGATTTTACGAAAGTATTAATGTATAGGTAAATTCTAACATGCAACAGCCAAACGCCAACCCTAATCATCTACCTGATGGGTTTTCTTACCAAGCCAATACATTGAGTGCGCAAAAAAGCCTCGAATTATTTTACTTTCTTCAGCAGCAGCTCAATTGGCAGCAACCGGCTATAAAAGTGTACGGAAAAAGCCATGTGATCCCGCGTTTGCAATGCTTTATTGCTGATCAGAACGTAAATTATGGTTACTCGGGTTCAAAATTAATCGTTGAGCCTTGGCCAGAGATACTTGATGCTATGCGTGTACGCTTATCAAGAACTTTGCAGATACCATTTAATGCGCTTTTAGTTAATTTGTATCGAGATGGTCATGATTGTATGGGCTGGCATAGTGACGATGAGAAAGAACTTGGTGAACAACCAACAATCGCGTCTGTATCACTAGGGGCCGAACGTGTATTTAAAATAAAGCACAAATATAAAAATGAACAATATAGCATTGTGCTGCAAAGTGGTAGCTGTTTAATCATGAATGGTTTTAGTCAGCGCGATTACCAGCATAGTTTGCCGAAGCAGCAAAGACTCAAACACCCTCGAATTAATCTTACCTTTCGTTCAATTATATAAAATCATTGGTAAATTGAGCCATGCCCTTGATATAGTAGCTGGCAATTATTTTCTTATGAAAGGTCTATGACACATGTCAATGCAACAACAAATTGAGCAAAAGCTTGCTGCGGGTATCGAATGTAAACACCTGAATGTTGTCAATGAAAGCCATATGCATAGTCGTGGAACTGAGTCGCATTTTAAAGTGGTGGTTGTGAGTGAAGAATTTGCAGGTAAACGTTTACTTGCCCGTCACCGTCAAATTAATGAGCTATTAAAAGATGAATTAGCAAATCACATTCATGCATTAGCGATTCACACATTTACTCCCGAAGAGTTCAGTGAACAACATGGACAGGCACCTGAATCACCAAAGTGCTTAGGCGGCTCAAAGTTCGACTAAATTAGCAGGACAGTCACTCAAAGTTAGCAGGACAGTCACTCAAAGTTAGAAGGACAGTCACTCTAGACTGCTGGTTACTTGGGTGTTTTAAGCTCGAAAAATTTACGTGGGTCTGAAAAGTTTTACTGATCAGACCTGTATTTTAACTATTAGCCTTTAAACTAGCGCTAATTTTTATTGTGATAGATATAGGATGATCAATGGTCATTAAGCCGAAAATTCGTGGATTTATCTGCACTAACGCGCATCCAGTAGGGTGTGCTGAGCACGTACAAGAACAAATTAATTATGTGAAAGCGCAAGGACCACTGAGCAATGCACCTAAGAATGTATTAGTGATAGGTGCGTCTACAGGTTACGGCCTAGCATCACGTATCACGGCTGCATTTGGTGGCGGTGCTAAAACGTTAGGTATTTTCTTTGAAAAAGAAGGTAGCGAACGCAAAACGGGTTCTGCAGGTTGGTACAACACAGCAGCATTCCAAGCAGCCGCTGAAGAAGCTGGTTTATGGTCTAAAAATATCAATGGCGACGCGTTTTCTAACGAAATTAAGCAAAAAGCAATTGATACTATCAAAGCTGATCTAGGTAAAATTGATTTAGTTGTTTACAGCCTTGCTTCACCTCGTCGTACTGATCCAAATACAGGTGAGACTTACTCATCTACGCTTAAGCCTATTGGCTCAGATATCACTACGAAGAACCTGAACACTTCAAAGCGTGTGATTGATGAAGTAACGGTTGAAGCAGCAAGCCAAGAAGACATCGACAATACAATTAAAGTAATGGGCGGTGAAGATTGGGAAATGTGGATTGACGCATTAAAAGAAGCAGATGTACTTGCTGATAACTTCAAAACGACTGCTTACACTTATATAGGTAAAGAGTTAACGTGGCCAATTTACGGTCATGCGACAATTGGTAAAGCGAAAGAAGATCTTGACCGTGCAACTCAAGCAATCAAAGAGTCTACAAAAGACTTAAATGGTGAAGCGTATGTTTCTTCATTAAATGCGGTTGTGACACAAGCAAGCTCGGCAATTCCAATTATGCCTTTATATATCTCTGCTTTATTCAAAGTAATGAAAGCAGATGGTACTTACGAAGGTACCATTGAGCAAATTCATTCACTATTTACTGAAAACCTTTACGGTGAAACACCACGTTTTGACGAAGGTGGTCATTTATTCCAAAACTACAAAGAGTTAGAAGATGATGTTCAAGCTCGTGTACAACATGTTTGGGATACAGTGGATACAGATACAATTGACGAATTAACGGATTACGTGGGTTACCATAATGAGTTTTTACGTTTATTCGGTTTTGGTATCGACAGTGTAGATTACGAGCAAGATGTGAATCCTGATGTTGCGATTTCACAGCTGATCGATTAATCGCTGAACAAACTTGATTTTGTAAAGTCGCTTTTTTAAGCGACTTTTTTGTTTCTGGATGAAAATAAAACTTCATCAATAGCACTTTGGTCTATATTGAATTTTATTCAAAAGGTTTTTGTAGTCTAAATAACCGTATCTGTCGTATAAATTTCATATTTGCTCTCGCATAGTCACCCTGATTGATGTTAAAATTCGGGCAATATATGTGAGGAGTTTACTGCGTTGCTTGTTTGGGGTGTTAAACAGGCTATTCTTTGATACTTAGAGTTTAACTTGAGCATATCAAATGGCGACGTGGTTGGTACGATTTTTCAGTTTCTTTCCGTTAATGTAATGCAAGTGCGTATGATCAACATAAAAAAAGGTCTGGATTTACCGATAGAGGGCGCACCTCAGCAAGTTATTCACGATGGTTCTGCCGTCAAACGTGTAGCTGTGCTAGGTGAAGAATATATTGGTATGCGTCCAACCATGCATGTTCGCGTGGATGACCAAGTCAAAAAAGGCCAGGTACTTTTTGAAGACAAAAAGAACCCAGGCGTCTTATTTACTGCACCAGCTTCTGGGGTAGTTAAAGAAATCAATCGTGGTGCTAAACGTGTGCTGCAATCTGTTGTTATTGAAGTTAATGGCAGTGAGCAAATCACCTTTGACTCTTTCAAGGCCGACGAGCTTTCGAGCTTAGACCGTGAAAAAGTGAAAGAAGTACTTGTTCAGTCAGGCCAATGGACAGCACTTCGTGCTCGCCCATTCAGCAGAATAGCTGCGTTGGATGCAAATCCTAGCTCTATTTTTGTAACGGCTATCGACACTAACCCGTTAGCTGCAGATCCTGCAGTTATTATTGCTGAGAATTCTGCAGCATTTGAAGCGGGTTTAGCGGTGGTATCTCGTTTAACTGACGGCAAAGTATTTGTTTGTAAACA
>Ga0066839_10001375_pt1 | contig 10132 bp, 9 predicted proteins | sample ETNtaG_10_FD_66733 | JGI IMG/M metagenome (GOLD analysis project Ga0066839, IMG submission 66733) | Marine microbial and viral communities from oxygen minimum zone, Eastern Pacific Ocean - ETNP201302SV82 | ecosystem: Environmental > Aquatic > Marine > Oceanic | place: Pacific Ocean: Eastern...
TGGTCCGACAGCGCCGTCGAGGCCAACCACCGTCAGATGTTCTCGATTATCGACGCCGTCGACGCCGCCTTGGCGATGACCGATTCACCAGGACCTATGGACGAATGGCTGAATGCAAGACTGCGAGCCAATCAGAGTGCTTGGCGCCAAGCCATGTTGAATGTCAGCCTGCGCGAGGGCGTGATGATCAGCCACTTCGAGATGCTGGCCGACTGGAACTGGTATCGCCGCCGGGGAGGGTGCGATGGAGCAACAGCCAGGGCCTTTCTGAGGGGATGGGTCCCGGTGCTGGCACCGGCGACCCCTCACATCGCCGAGGAGTTCTGGCATCGCATGGGAGAGGGGGGATTGCTCGCGACCCATGTCCTGTCCGAGCCTGGTGACTCCTCGCAGGACGCTCCTGCGCTGGCTCGTGAAGCCTACCTGCGAAACCTGATTGACAGCGCCCGCAACCTGCGTGAGCTCGCTGAGCGCCACACGGAAGGCGAGATCAGCCGAATCGTCATCCAGACGGCAGCGGCTTGGAAGTCTGAACTTGCGCGCGACGCGCTCCGACTCCACTCAGAGGGTTTCGACTTCAAGGCAGGAGGCCAAGCGCACGTACAATCCCTCGGGATCTTCGAGAACGAGGCGCTGCGAGGCGAGATCTTCCAGACCTGGATGGCCCTGACCGCTGGCAGCAAGAAGAAGCGCGGACGAGTCCACTCCTGGTCGGACGGCGAGAGGACGCTGATTTCCGACAGCCTCGACGAGACCGCGGTCATCGAAGCCAACTCCGACTTCATCGCCGCAACACTGGGGGTCTCGTCCCTCGAGGTCTACCCGGTCGGCGAGGGCGAGGACGTAGCCGGTAAGGCTAGCGTGGCATTCCCGTTGGAGCCTGGTATCGCGTTCCTGTAGGTGAGACGATGACTCAGTCCACAGTGCTGTTCGACGATGCCTGTGGCAAGTGCAGCCGCTGGGCCGCCTTCATCACTAGGCGCGATGCCCGCGGCAGGCTCCGGACGATTGGACAGGAGACTGACGAGGGACGTGAGCTTCTCGCAGTGAGACCACCCGCGTTGAGAGAGGTAGACTCGGTGTTCATCATCACCGAGGACGGGCAGTGGCACGCTAGGAGCGCAGCCGTCTGGCGCATTGCATCCAGAATGAGTATGCCTTGGTCATTCGCAGCCATAATCTGGTTTGTTCCCGGACCCATCAGGGATCTGTTCTATGACCTCTACGCACGCCAACGGTGACTCCTCGTACTCGGTGGGTTCATGGGGCCCCTGTCGTTGGCCGGGGCATTGAGTGAAGAGAAGAGCGGTAACCGACGGCGGGGACGCCGTCGACGCCGCCGGCGCTCCGGGAGCGGTCAAAACGCTCCCAAGGAGAAAAGCCCGGTGGCCGAATCAGAAGCCGTCGAGCGAGCGCTGGCTCGCTTCTCGGCAAAACCCCGACCGATGGGACTCCCCAAGGAGATAGACCCCCCTCCTCGGAAAGTTAACGTCCCCTGGAAGATTAACGCGGTGCCCAAGGACGTCCAACGCAAGGCCGGTGATATCGCCTGCATACCTGGCGAGTTCGGTTTCCTGCCCGAGGAGAGGGTGCAGGAGATAGCCGCGAAGCTCGGCAACCTCCCAATCACCCTCGAACAGGCTCTATCACTTCGCAGCGCTTTGAATCAGGAGAAGAGCGTGTACTCTCACTCGAAACTAATGCGCCGAGCCAACGAGCTCAGTCGCCGCTACAACGCCGGCGAGAGCGTACTGGCCCTGTCCAAGCGATTCGACGCACCACCTGTCAACACCTTCCGTGCCATCCTGACCGGCAGAGGGTGGACCAAGACCAGAATCAAGGATACCCTGAACAAGAACCCCTCTAAACTCAACAAGCGCGACCGTGAGCAGTTCGAACTGGCTGAGTCAGTGGACAGGGTTAGCTCGGTCGACCAGAGCGACACCCAGAGCGCAGCTGAGGTCTTCGAGGACATCCTGTGCGACTACTTCGACTCCATCGGAGTGAGGTTCCGTCGTCAGGAGGACCTGCTGGCCGAGCAGAAGAAGAGCGAGGGGCGGGCGATAATCACCCCCGACCTGCTGCTGCTCGATGATGTCAGGATCAACGGGGTGCCATGTGCGTGGATAGACGCCAAGCACTTCTTCGGTGCCGATCTCAAGTTCCCGCGCAAGAAGACCCAGAAGCAGGTCGACCGGTACGTCGCTGAGTATGGGCAGGGAGCCATAGTCTACCGGCACGGCTTCTGCGGCAGCCTGCGGCTCAAGGGCGCCATTCAGCTCGATTCGAGCCCTTTGGACCTGAGACCGCTCAACGATTTCCACGAGAAGGCCAGAAACGGCTCATGAGAGCCGACCTACCTCGGTTGTCATAGCCTGTAGACCAGTCCTCTCCAGCGCCGCTACCACCGACCCGCACCACTCGACTCCGCTTCGGGGATCGAGGGGGACTATTGCTACGCTCTCTCCCAGCATACAGAGCAGAGCGACCGCCTCCTCGCCGATACCGCACTCCCGCATCGTACCATCCACCGAAGAGAGCAAGTCAACGCGCGACGAATCCGCCAGCAGTCCGCTGTCCTCAGCGAAGCGCTTCGACGAATCGAGCAGCTCCGTCCACCTGCTGATGTCCCACTCCCCTCCGGACAGCGCCTGCATCTGCTCCACCCCGGCCCGGCTGATTGACCGCTTCCAGTCGGGATCATCGATGTAGTCCGAAGTGTGCTTGCCGGCATCGGGGCGCCACGCCAGCACGACCGGTGTGGCGCAGCTCCATCCCTCGGCCCGGCCCGGCCCGCCGCGCAGCAGCGCACCGTGGTAGGGAGCGCCTGCTGCGAGCCTGCGCTCGACGCCGCCGGCAGCCAGCGCAGTCACGTCACCTAAACCGGTTGAGCGCTCGCGCTCCGCCTTGTGAGCCAGCGAGTAGGAGCGCCGCAGGCTCTCCTCATGGGGCAGTCCCATCGCCCTCTGGAAGGCCAGAGCCGCGGCGATCGCTCCCGAGGCCGACATGCCGAAGCCCTGTGAGACTGGTAGAGCCAGTCTGACGCTGATCTCCCAGGCGATTCCAGCCGCCTCGGGGACTTCCGCGACGAGCAGGTCGAGGACCCGCTCGTACAGCCCCGGGTCTCCCTCGCCGCCATCGAAGGCAACCTCGAGCCCGAACTCGCCGGCTTCTCCGTAGGCGACGACCTCGACTCCGTCAGCGACGCACAGTCCAGCCCCGAGGCTGCCCTGCTCGACTGGATCCGTGGCCGCATCGCTCACCGTGAACAGCAGAGTGACGTGGCCTCCGCACTCGCCTCGGCCGAGAAGCGCGGTCATGATGAGTCATCCAGCCATCCAGCCAAGAATCCTCGGCTGGCTCACAGAACCGCTACGAGGTCTTCCTCGAGTTCGCCGAACCGCCCGGAGAGCTCCTGAATGGCCTTCTGGAAAGCTACCCTCGCAGTCATCGAGCCATCGGTCTCGAAGGACAGGATGAATTCACCTGGGACCTTCTCAAGGGTGATCGCGTCCTTGAACTCCCGTGACTCCTCTGTGCCCGCGCCGACGTGGTGCAGGTCGACTATCAGTTGAGCTACTTTGCCGATGTCCTCCAAGCGCCCGCTGCTGCCGAAGTCCTTGGCAGTGATCGTGAGATTGAGGTTCCACAATATCTTCGCCTTCGTCTTGTTGTTGAGGACTCCGACCTGTCGCGGGGAGAATGCTGTGCCGCAGACCGGCGACCACTTGGCGTGGTCGCGGCCGCGCCCCATGATTGCCGTGGCGTAGAACTCAATCATCTGGCCGCGGGACAGCCTGGTAAGGGGGATGCTGTGGTACTTCTCCGAGATGCTGCCGTCCGTTCCCATAAAACTCATGTCGCCAGCGGTCACGATCCGGCCGTCTTCGGTGCCGAAGACCTTGCAAGTGTAGATCATGGTGCATTGGGGGCATCCCCTGTCCTCTACGACCAGCTCGGCGCAGGTCGGACAGTTGCCTTGGAAGTGGAATTCGTCGTGCTTGGTCGGGATGGGGATCATGGCCAATCTCTGAGCCACTACCTCATCGGGCAGCGGGCCATTGGTCTCCCAGACCTCACCATCCTGCTCAATTGTGCCCATCTCGAAGCGAACGGTGTCGATAGCCATCTTCGGGGTGTCAGACATCAGTGTGCGTCGGATAGCGTTGACGAAGGCCCGATCCGTATCACTGAGCAGTATGGCTATCTTCTCGTCGCTTTCCTCGATGACTTTTGTCTTGACCATGCATTCACCTCATACTCGGCGCCCACGGCGCCCTCCCTTACTCTTCGTCCCGTCAGTCGCGATGGGTGTAACGTCTTCGATGCGAGTTATTGAGACTCCGGCTCGGGTCAGTGCCCGAATCGCAGAGGTCGCGCCTGGGGCGCTGTGAGAGCGATTCCCCCCAGCGCCGCGGTACTTCACAATGACTTGGTTGAATTCCTTCTCGGCCAACATCTCAGCCATTCTCTCGGCGGCTCTGGTCGAGGCGAACTGGCCGCCTGAGTCGCTGCCGCCCTTGGTCACCATGCCACCTGAGACCTTGCAGATGGTCTCGGCTCCGGTTAGATCAGTGGCTGTCATCAGCACGTTGTTGTGCGTGGTGAAGATATGCAGGATTGCTTTCCTCGACATCAGCTCTCACTCTCCTCAGCGGGTTTACCGTCCTTGGGAACGCTGTCCTCGGTGTCTGATGAGGCTGCCTCGTCGCGCTTGATCTGCTCGACGAACTCGGGATCCACCACTCGGACCGGCTCGACGCCGCCATCATCGTCATCGGCTACGAGGGTCAATCGCAACTCCTCCATGTCCTTGCGGAACTGGTGCTCCGAATCGGCGAAGGGGGAGTTCGTAGAGTACTGGATCACATCCTCTTCCTGCTTGAGCACGTGGTACCCGGGAACTGTCATCCTCTGGTCGCCGATGCAGATGTGGCCGTGGACTATTAGATTCCTAGACGAGCGCATGGTCGGAGCCAGCCCCTTGTAGAAGACGACTGACTGCAGCCTCCTCGAGAGCATGTGCTCGACGGTGACCTGCAGCACGTCGTCAATCCCCGCGCCCTCGGGCAGCAGCCCCTTGCGGCGCAGAGAGTCAACCATGTCGATCTTCTCGCGAGCGAAGTGGCCCTCCGAGACGTCGACCCTACCAATCAGCTTCATCGCCTGGTTCCTGTGGCGACGCAGAGCTGACTTCTCGCGCCAGATTTCCCTCATGCCGCCGACCTTCTTCAGGCCGTACTTCTCCTTGAGAGCGTGCTCCTCATCAATCCTAGCTTGCTTCCAAGGGTGAGCGGGGGTGCGAGTCTTGGACCTCGCGAACTTCGGATCTCCCATCTGCTCACCTTACTTCTTCTGCACGACGCCGAGCGAGGAGCCCTTGCGGCCGTTTGACCTGAGCCTCTGACCGCGGACTTTGTGACCGCTCCTGTGCCTCATTCCCCGGTAGGCCTTGACTCCGGCGATGCGGTCGACATCATCGTCACGGGTCATTTTGACCTCAGTGGCGACGATGTGAGCGTCCTCGTTGGTCTCAAGGTCGCGCTGGCGGTTGACCAGCCACCAGGGAACCGTTGTGGCGTACTCGTCTATGGAGTTACGAAGACGGTCCTGCTCGTCATCGGACAGGTGACCGCCGAGGGCCTTGCTGTCTATGTCAGCCAAGCGGCAGATCTGCTGCGAGGTCCTCATGCCGATGCCCTTGATTGAAGTTAGGCCGATGGAGATGGGACGTAGCCCATCGATGTCGCTGTCAGCCATTCGCAGGATGTAGGAGAAATCATCTCCAAGTTCAGCATCTTCAGGCATTGTACGGTTCCCCCGTGTTCACCGGTTACCCGGTGGCCCATTGGGCATCTGGGCGACCTGCCTTCCCTATTTGAACCGATTGGACGCCCCTACGGGGCGGCACGGACTACTCCCGACAGACGACGTACAGGTCCTGGCTGCCGGAGTCGCGCTCAATCTCCATGTCCACCATGAAGCCCCTATCGCCGTCGATCTCCTTCAGTTCCCGGTCCAGCCTGCGCTGCAGGGTCGGGTGCACATCCGGGTCCAGATTGCAGCGCAGTGTGATTTTGCCGATGCCGTTCCTCGCCACTGATGCTGCGGTCTGGTCGATGGTGTGCAGCTCGGGGGGCCTGAGTCTGTGCTGGACGATCTCACCAGTAGCCACCACGAAGCCATCGACGTTCTCCGACTTGACTAGGGGGTCGGTGTGTATGAGCAGAGGCCTGCGGCCTTCCAGACGCAGCCAGGAGTGGCCGCAGTCCTCGGGCAGCGCCCGCTCCAGCCAAGTCTCCTGAAGCCCGCTCTGGACCAGAGCGGGATCGACTATCGTCATGTGAGCGCCGTAAGGAGGGGGCTTGCTCATCTCGGTGGTCTCGGATTCAGAGGGGGAGCCCTCGATCGAGGCGATGACGTGTTTCGTCCCCATCCTCACGCATCTGTGGTTTGCGTGCGATGACAGCGCACCGATCCACAGTGAGAGCCTGTCAACCCTGCCACCACCTTGGCTCAACCACTCCCAGGTACTGCTCACTGCGGGGAAGGCGGTCTGGACGTCGGCTTCTACGATGGATCGCTGCTCCTCGTCGAGCCTCGGAGAGAGGTCGAGCATCACGGCCGGACCCCTCGGTCCGCTCTGTAGGTGGTCGGCCCAACCGTGCAGGACCCTCCCGACGGCAGGCTCCATCTCATCCACGTCATGGTTCTGGGCATCACTCGGCCGAGCAGGGTCCAGATGCAGCATGGCGATCGGGGGGTGAGCTCGCGTACCTGCCTCACGCAGGCTGTTCCAGTACTCCGTGATAGCACCCTCGGCGTCTGACCCGTCTCCGATGATGACGCGGTCCATCGAACGCTGCAAATCACCCTCCTCGGAGTTGATGTGCATGTTCGCCGCACACAGCACCGCGATGTTACCGTCCATCTCGATTCCCAGAGAGGGCCGCTTCAGCACTTGCGAGTAGGCGACAAGATGCAGGCCGGACCCCGCGGCCGCATCCAGAATCACTCCGGCCGGAAGCACGCTGGGGTCTATGCTGTTGGCCCGGGAGAGCGCTACGAACCACGGCGTGGAGAGCCTGCGCATGTCCTCAGTCATGTGAAAAGCCGGCTCTCCGCGGCGCGCGGACTCCGCCTTGGCCCGCTTCCTCGCCTCTTTCACTATCTGCGCCGACGGGTTCAGCGCGGTGTGTTGGCCCCCCTCTCCCACACCGACGCCTCCTAGAACTCAGTCAAGTCACTTTCGCGTCCTAAGTGATGGGTCCTCTGTTGATGCTCAGTTCGAAGCGCAACCAGGAATCCTGCAATTCGTGACCGTCGTTGTTGCCGTAGGCGATGGGAGGAGGTAGCAGTGTGGTGTGAGAGGTTCCGGTGTCGATTCCGGGAATCAGTCCCCTGTCGCTGTCTATGTCCAAGCCAATGGCAGACCAGCCGAACCCGTCGATGTAAGTGGGGTCGTCCCCTGCTGTGACGAGCAGGTCTCCTTCGTCCAACTGCTCCCCAGTGTCGGCGTCCCATACTACATAGTGCACCTCGATTCTGTCGTTGTCGTTGATGTGCATCTCGCGCTCTTCGGTGCCCTTGAACACGTTCACGTCGAGCAGCACCTCGGCATCCACCACCGTGAGGTGGCTGACTGCCACTGTTATGCTGCCCTCGGTGATGTCCTCGGTCAACTCGAGCTCGACGATCCCATTCTCGTTGCCCTCTAGGGTCATCAGGTCGCTGGTGTTGTCCGAGCCTGAGAACAGGACTCCCGCCCCCCTAATCTCCAGTACCAGGTCAACCGTGGCGTTGCCGCGGTTGTACACAGCCACGCTGGCACGGTCATCGTCACCTTGATGCTCCCAGTCGCAGCGCAGCTCGCCGGGATAGAGGAACACGCCGTCCTGTTCTGAGAGGCTCTCTGGCCAGACCCAGTCGCCCTCTCTTGGAGAGCAGGTGTCGAATAGCAGGTCGACCTCCCAGGTCAGCCGTCCGTTGATGGTCGGCGCCTCGACGGACGGCCCGAAGGAGTCCTCAAAGTCGGCGCTGAAGTTCCAAGCCGCCCAGCCAACCCATATTGCCGAGAGAAGCAGCACCAATGCGGTGCCCAGTGACAACATCAGGGTGGCTCTGGGCACCACCATCTCGTTGATGCCCAATGGGACAGGCGGGTGCTCGACCTCGTCGGGCGTGTCCGATATCCAAGACCTTGTCACGATTGCTTGTCACTACCGTGTGTCATCAACGTTGGCCCGCTCGGCATTGCCGAGGTATTCATTTCGAAGGCTAGCAACAGCCTCGCAGTACCACGTTGCGACTTCAGTCCTTGACCATCTGCGCCTCGTTGCGCAGACCTAGCCAGGACACCACTCCCAACTCTGCGGCCACCACCATCAGCGCAATCAGCAGGGTAGTCGGTTGGAAGATGTCGGGCACGAATATCAGCGCGCTCAGGATTGCCACCACCAAATCGACCAGCCCCCATACCCGCAGGGTCCGCCGCAATTGCAGTATACCCACCACCCAGACCGTGGTCGAGAGCGCGATCAGCAGCACCGGCAGCAGCACCGAGGTGGCGTGGTGGGCGATGGCGATGATGATGATTAGTAGGTGCGAGTCGACGGCCAGCATCATGGACCAGCTGTCACCCTTCAGAGGAACAGTCAGAGCCAGCAGTGCAAGCAGTAACAGCCCAGTCCCCATCGTGACCTCTGGAAACACATTGAGCGCCGGCTCGTACCAGTTGCCGATGGCGAACAGCGCCATCAGGCCTGCTGGGACCGCCAGACCGACGGCCCAGGGTTGGCGGTACCTCCAACCCTGCTCAAGGGCGCTCGCCACGGCCAGTACACCCGCCGGACCGAACGACAGCATGACCACGAACAGGCTGCGTGCACCGCGACCGGAGGAGCCCTTCCAGTCATCTCTACCGAGGGCCTCCCTCTTGCGGTCCACCCAGACATCCGCCAGAACGACGAGCACCAGCACCGACTCGAGCAGCATCCACGGCATCCCCCACTCGATCATATCGCCTCCGAACGGGTCGATGACCAGCGGATAGGGAAGCGCCTCGACCATCACAGCCCCCAGCATCCTACCAGCCAGCAGTGGCAGGACGATCCAGTCAAGCGCGATTGGTATCCTGTCCAGCAGCCTGTCTTGGCCGATCAGGGAGATCGCCACCAGTTCGACCAGAAGCACGATGAGCACCGCCATGTCGAGCAGATCCTCATTGCTGCTGCCCGGACCGATGTGGGATACGACGTGAATCGCGACCAGTCCGCCGATTGCCATGGCTATCGGCATCTCCATTCCCATGATGTGGGGCAGTTCCAGATCGAGGCTCTTGGTACGGGACCTAGCAAGGGCGATCAGAGCGGTCGCGAAGACGCCTATCGCCACCAGCATGAGCGGATTCGTTCCGTAGAGCAGACCCAGTATGATTCCCGCACCAAGTATCAGCGAGAGCACCGCTAGGACGACCATCGGCTTGTGACTCAAATCGGTCGTGTAGAGCTCTTCGAGGTCGTCGGTACCCGACTTGTCCCTCCGCTTGCTCCGCTCGGCCTCCAGTTCGGCCAGACGCGGATCGTAGGTCGCAACGCCGCCCTCGGGACCATCCTCCTCCTGAATCGCCTCCGCAGCCATCTCGACGCGCGTATCACGCTTGGCCACCGACTTCAGCTCGGCGCGCAGCTCGCCTCTGGCGACCAGCCACAGCGAGCTGACTACGAACATCGCCAACGAGGCGATCTCCGCAGTCTCGTTCTCCAGCTCGAAGGAGAGGGCGATGGTAATCACCAGCAGCCACAGAGCCGCCAGTGCGGGGTTGAGCAGCTTCTCTATGCCACCCGCGCGAGGCAGGTAGGCTGCGAGCACTGCAGCCGAACACATCACGGCAGCGATGCCCACATCGATTTCGGGCAGCGAACCCGTCGATTCCAGCAGCTTCACCGGCTGCCTTCCTGAGAGCGCCATCAGTAGTGGCAGGCTCATCAGACCCAAGCCGCTGGTGTACAGTTTTTCGTCGCTAGGGGCCCTAGTCAGCATCAGAGCCACCAGGGACAGGCAGAGCAGTGCTGTTAGAGGAACGAACATCCCGTGCCTCCACTGGATCGCGATGACGGCGACAGCGAGGACC
>Ga0066839_10001376_pt1 | contig 10126 bp, 10 predicted proteins | sample ETNtaG_10_FD_66733 | JGI IMG/M metagenome (GOLD analysis project Ga0066839, IMG submission 66733) | Marine microbial and viral communities from oxygen minimum zone, Eastern Pacific Ocean - ETNP201302SV82 | ecosystem: Environmental > Aquatic > Marine > Oceanic | place: Pacific Ocean: Eastern...
TCGGGCAACGCTTCGTCTTGCTGGAGTTCCGGCACTTCTTCAGGTTCCGGCAATTCTTCCGGTTCGGGTTCTGGTTCCGGCACCGGTTCTGGTTCAGGTATCTCTTCGGGTACGTCTTCAGGCGCCTGTTCAGGTTCGGGTGCGGCGGTAGCCTCTTCCTCCGGCGTTTCCTCTGCGACCAGGGGCGGCTCCTCGTTGTTGCCCTGATCCTGCGCTGATTTTCTGCGCTTGACGAACAGGAATGCCACCCCGGCGACAGCCACCACACCCAAGGTGCCGGCAGCGGCCCATACCCAGAACGGAATGCCGCTCGCCGCCTCCTCAACGGTGGCCGGCGTTTCCGGTTCCGCCTCTTCCTTATCGACAGGCTGTTCCTCAAGCGGCTTCGGTTCTGGCTCTTCAACCTGGCTGATATCGATCGGCCCGGAACTGGACACAGGCGATTCAATTTCGGGAGCGGGTGAGGCCTCTGGCAACTCATCCTCCATCACTGGCGCTTCCTGCGAGGGCTCGTCAGAAACGACTGCCTCAATTGGGGCTTGTTCGCCCTCGGGCTGAATATATCGGGTAACGGTACTGAAGCGTCGGGAGAACGTTTGACCATCCGCAACAACGCTGAGTTGGTATTCACCGGCATCAGGCAGTCGTGTGATGGTGTCCGTATAGACGCCGTCCTGCGGCGGCTCATCCGGAGACAACACCTTGTTACCGCTGCGCCCGTCCTCTGAGGTTAATGACACACTGACATCGATAACCCCCAGGAAGTCCCGGTTTTCAATTTTTCTGTCTTCCTCAAAGAAGGCCACCTGAAGGGATACTGGTTCGTTTTCCGTGAATGTTGGCGGGACCGGGCTCACCACCATCCGCAGATCGCTGACGACAGTGACCCGACTGCCCTCACCCAACTCGCCGTTGATCGTCCAGTCGCCCGCCTCAGGATCGGTGACGGTAATCAGGTCGTATTCCGTTTCGCGCACCCAACGCATTCCCTCGGTGGCTGAGTCCGGCCCTGCCTTGGTGCCGCCGGGACTGACCAGTTCAAGCGTTCGGTTGGCGGCAGACTCGTCACCAGCGCGAAAAATCAGCGCGGTAAATTCCTCTACGCCACCATCCACCTGAAAGCCATTATCCTCAATGGGAATCTGCTGCTGCGGTACAGCGGTGTTCAGCGCTTCAAGAAAAGCCAGAGTCAGTGCATCAGCGGACGACGCCAGGGCATAGCGGCCCCCGGTGCGTTCCGCAAGGCTCTTCAAAAGAGCAAGATCTGCCTCCTCGGACAATGCGACGGTATGAAGGGTGGCACCACGGCTGCTCAAATCGTCCAGCAATGCCCCCAGAATCCGCTCACGCTCGCGATCATTGGCGCTCTCGTTATCGGAGATATCCACTTTGCCATCGGTGAGTAGAATGAAGTCCGTATTGTCGAGGCTCTCCGAGCCCAACAGGTAATCATCACTGGCAACCTGAATCGCCTCCCCCAGATTGGTACGAAGGGCGACCGAATTGATCTCATCTGAGCGTTCGACAGCCAGCCCCCGCCAGTCATCAGTGACTTTGCCATGGGGCACCAGCATGTTGACGTACTGACCAAAGGTCCAGACTCCGGCATTGGCTTGCCGAGGCAGCATACGCGCCAACAGGCGCACAGCCGGGCGGCGCAGGTTGTCCGGGTCGTTGGTTTTCATGGAGCCGGAGATGTCGACAATAATTCGGACATCGGCACTGTCGGGTAACTGCAGGGTTGGCGCCTGCTGTGCAAGCGCCGTATTTGGCAGGATGAGGATGACAGCAAACAGGCGGCTTAGAAGTCGCATCAGGGCAGCTCCATGCGAGGTGGTGATCAAGGAAAGTCTCAGCGTTTAACCAGCCGGTATCTGACGAGGTCAAGAACCCACACCAACACCATAACCAGGGATGCTATGCCCATGTTCACAAAGGCCCGGCCCGCGTTGGCGGCATCACCCAGAATGGTTTCGTAGCCGCCGTGCAACCAGGCTGGCATCCACCAGCCAGCTACCTCACCGGACTCAACCGGGGTCAACAGGAGGACAATCAACGCGGCCTGCAACAGCGTGCGGATGGCATAAACCGGAATTACCCGAAACAGGCGGGATATGGTGTAGAAGAACACCACGAAGGCGACGGCGTACAGGGCCCAGAATATTCCGTAAGCAAGGTTTGTTTCTGCGTCTATCATCAAAGGATCCAGTGAATTATGTGTTCTTCCCAATCGTCTTCCGGTACATCGGCTTCCGAGATCACGCGATTACGCACCGATACACCCGCTTCATGAACCGTATCGGGGTCACCCGACCGTAGCGGGTGCCAGTCTGCAAGCGCACGCCCTTCCGCCAGTGTGCGGTAGGCACAGGTATACGGCAGCCAATGGTAGTCGCTCAGCGTATCCGGTGTCAGCACCGTGCATGCAGGCACTTTCTGCAAGCGCTCGGAGTACACGCTGCACTGACAGGTGTCCTGCTCCATGTAACGGCACACCAGCTCAGTGTAGTAGACATCGCCGGTGTCTTCGTCTTCCAGCTTGGCCAGACAACATTTTCCGCAGCCGTCACACAGGGACTCCCATTCCTTGGCGGTCATCTCATGGAGACGTTTGCGTTGCCAGAACGGAATCTCTGCAATCATTCCCGGCCGGGCTCCGGTTTACGGCGAAAGTCTACAACGTAGCCGCTGGATTCCTCAGGCATCTGCAGGAAGAAATCCTTGTCGGCAATAGCCTCCAGAACCTGCTTGCCAGACGTTCGGGCAAGCTTCCGTTCCGGTGTCATGATCAGGTCCATGGCGTGTATTGGCTGGCCGAATATGCCCCGCAGGCTATCCGGCAGTTCATCCCAGGCCTGGCCCCGTCGAACGTAGATATACGTGTCCGGCTTCTTACTGCTGCGAAACACCGACACAAAGGTCTTTTCGGTCATGATTTCAGTAATTCCTCAATCTGTTCCTGCACCGGTGCCAGGAGGTCACGGCGCCAGCCCTCGTCAAACAGCCCGGCAGCCAGGTTTCGTTGTTGTACAACAGCCTCAAGGCGCTTGCGAGGCGCCAGCAGTTCCACCGGCACATCCCGTTCCTCCGCCGCCTTCACCATCAGCCGTTTGAGCTGTTTATAGAACATCTGGTCCTGGCGGCTCAGGGGAGCGGCGATAACGTCGATGCCGGAATTATCCGCGGTCGATGCCTCCGCAACCATATTAATAATCGTATCCCCGTAGCGCCTGACCACGGCCGGAGGCAAGCCCTGGATATTCGATAGCTCCCGTACTGACTGTGGCAGTCTCTGGGCGATGGCAATCAGCAGCGCATCGGCCACAACACGGTTGCGGGGCCGATCCCGGAGGCGCGACTCATGTTCCCGCCAACACACCAGGGTTTTCAGCACCCCCTGCTGTTGGCGGCTCAATGTCCAGCCGCCTCGCAGTTTCAGGTAATGGCTGTCGGGATTATCCTGGGCTGCCAGTTCCTTTGAAAATCGAGTGGATTCGTCAGCCAATGCCGCTTCAAGGCCCCGTTTCTGCAACCGAGTAATCACCCAGTGATACAAGGGAACAAGGAAGCGAACGTCATCCAGAGCGTAGCGTTCCTGAGCCGCGGAAAGCGGGCGAGAAACCCAATCCGAGCGCGTCGCCGATTTATCCAGTGATTCACCGAAGAGAGTTTCCACCAGCCGGGCATAACCGACGGAAAAGCCGGCACCGCCCAGCGCGGCGCCGATCTGCAGGTCGAGAATGCCCTCCGGTTCCAGCTGCAACCAGTGCCGGAACAGTTCCAGATCCTCACTCATGGCGTATAGCAATTTGGGGGTGTCCGGGTCGGTGAGCGCGTTGCGAAAGCCCTCTGACGCCTCTGCAACCGACGGGTCTACCAGGCAGAACCGCTGCCCCATCCCCAACTGGACCAGACCAGGAATCGGGAAGAAGGTGTTGACCCGTTCGAACTCGGTATCCAGTGCAAGCGGTTCGCCTTGCCCTTCGGCAAGCCAGCGGTCCAGGTCGTCCGGCTCCCGAATCCAGGTAACCGTGTCGGGAGCCGCAGGAACGGAAGCGGCCGGGGTGTTGGAATCCATATAATAATCCCGGTCAGGTTTAATCAGTCAGAGGTTTTCGGCCACGGAAGGCATGGGTCAGGGTAAATCCGTCAACATAACCCAGTTCGCCCCCCACCGGGATACCATGGGCAAGACGGGTAATCAGGATATTGCGGCCATCCAGCCTGTCGGCAATGTAGTGGGCAGTCGCCTCACCTTCCACAGTTGGATTGGTCGCAAGGATCAGCTCCGTCACCCCTTCTCCGTGGATGCGTTGCAGCAGCCGCTCAATACCGATTTCCTCGGGGCCCACGCCGTCGATGGGCGACAGATGCCCCATCAACACGAAGTAGCTGCCGCGATAATCGCCCGCCTGCTCAATGGCAAGAAGGTCGGAGGGGCTTTCCACCACGCAGAGCGTACCATTCCGTCGTTCGGGGTTTTCGCAGATATTGCAGGTAGGCGTATCGGCGAAGTTCTGGCAGCTCTCACAGCGGCGCACACCGGTCATGGCACGATCCAGTGCGTCAGAAAGCCGCGAGCCTCCAGAGCGGCCGCGCTCCAGCAGGTGGAAGGCCATACGCTGGGCCGTTTTCTGACCGACGCCAGGCAGACAGCGGAGAGACTCCACCAGTTCGTCTACCAACGGACTAAAAGCCATCAGCTATCCTCGATCAGAACGGCATCTTGAAGCCCGGAGGCATACCCATACCCGACATCATGCCGGACATTTTGTCTTTCTGGTTTTCCTCAACACGGCGCACGGCGTCGTTGATAGCAGCCGCCAGCAGGTCTTCCAGAATTTCCTTGTCTTCGCTCAGCAGGGACGGATCGATATCCACTTTCCGCACGTCATGGCGACCGTTCATAGTCACCTTGACCAGGCCCGCGCCGGCTTCGCCGGTAATCTCGGCCTTGGCGGCCTCTTCTTGGGCCTTCTTCATTTCTTCCTGCATCTGCTGGGCCTTTTTCATCAGGTCGCCCATATTGTTCATCACGCTCACCTTCTACAGAATTGCCTTAGAGAGTTGCCACCACGTGGCTCCAACCGCAGACCTTAGCCGGACTTTGCCTGATTCGGCGGCCGGATACTGTTTTCGACGACCCGAGCCTCGAATCGTTCAACAATCGACTGCACTGCGGGATCATTGCGAATTGAGTCTTCCGCTGCCTTCTGGCGCGCCTGCCGCTGGCGCTCTTCCCAGGCAGCCGGCGTTTTGCCCTCAGCATCGCCCTGCTCCACACGCAGGGTTATGGTGGCGCCAAACCGATTCCTCAACGCCTCGATAATTTTTTCTTCATGGCGGGCGTTCAACAACCGCGCGTGACCTTCATCGATGGTCAGCACGATTTCATCGCCGTTGCGGGCCATAGCCGCATTACTGGCGAGGTTACCCGGCATGCCCACAATGCCCAGGCTGCGAAAATCACGTTCCCAGACAAATTCGCCAGTATCCGCGGGTTCTTCGATCGGTTCGGCCGGCTCAGTCGATTCGGTCGACGCTGCTGATTCTACCTGGGGCACATCGGCCTGAGGCGCTTCGACGTATTCCGGCTCAGGCGCTACGGGCTCGGGCTCATAATCCTCAGTGCTGGCCGCTTCGGCCGCTGCAGATTCAGCCGCTTCATCCAGGCTCGCCAGCCAGGCAGCGTCAGGCTCCTCTGGCGCGGGAGCGGGTTGGGATTCCAGTACGGGCTCCTGGGCTTCCGGTTGAGGCTCCGGCTGGGGCGTCGGTTCGGTTCGTTGTTCTGGCTCTGCCCGCTGTTCTGAATCTGGCTGTTGAGGCGCTTGTTCAGGCTCAACAGCCGCTATTATTGTCTCCGACGCTGCCGGGCCAGGCTCAGGGTCTTCCCGGGACTCCTGCCCTGATGATGACGTCCCGGAGGCCACCACCGGTGGTTCACGGCGGTCAGTGCCAGGCCGGAAGGCCAGCATTCGCAGCAACGTCATCTCAAACCCCATGCGGGCATCGGGAGTGACCGCCAGGTCCTTACGGCCCATCAGCGCGGCCTGATAGAAGAGTTGCGCGTCTTCCGCGCTCAGCCGGCGCGCCAGGGACTCCACCTGCGCGGCATCCCCAAGGGCATTATCGACACTGCCCGGCACCACCTGTTCCATCGTCACCCGATGGAACAGCGACAACAGGTCCGCCAGGATCACGCTGTAATCCGGCGCAAAATCGGAAATACGATTGATCTCGGACAGCAGCGCGGGCCCGTCGTCTTCCACCAGCGCATTCACCAGGTTCTCGATATCACTTTGATCAATCGTGCCCAGCATGTTGCTGACATCACTGCCGCTGAGCGTCTGATTGCCGAAGGCAATGGCCTGGTCTGTCAGGCTCAGGGCGTCCCGCATACTGCCATCCGCGGCACGTGCCAATAGCCACAGGGCCGGTTCTTCGAAAGGAATGCCTTCCTGGGTCAGCACGTGGCGCAGGTGCCCGGCAATGTGTTCGGGCGTCATCCGCTTGAGGTTGAACTGCAGGCAACGGGACAACACGGTCACCGGCAGCTTCTGGGGATCCGTGGTCGCCAGCAGGAATTTGACGTGTTCCGGGGGTTCTTCAAGGGTCTTGAGGAAAGCGTTAAAGGACTGGTTGGTCAACATATGTACCTCGTCAATGAGGTACACCTTGAAGCGGCCACGGGTTGGCGAGTACTGGACGTTATCGGTGAGTTCCCGCATATCATCCACGCCAGTACGGGAGGCTGCGTCGATTTCGATCAAATCAACAAACCGCCCTTCCTGGATTTCCTGGCAACTGGAGCAGGTTCCACACGGCGTGGCGGTAACGCCGGTTTCGCAGTTCAGGCATCGGGCCAGCAATCGGCCAATGGTTGTTTTGCCTACGCCCCGGGTACCGGTAAACAGATAGGCGTGGTGCAGCCGCTGGTTGTCCAGGGCGTGGATCAGTGCCTGGAGCACATGCTCCTGGCCGACCATATCTTCGAATGTCCGGGGGCGCCACTTACGGGCAAGTACCTGGTAGCTCATGTTCTGCCAACTGCCGTTAAAAATGGGTTTAACCATAGCACGGTCAGGATGTTAGAAGAAGCCAACAAGAAGCAATCAGAGAGGGATAATCGGGGGCGTTAAAAGGAAAAATCTGGGGGTGACTCCATCAGCGACACTCCGGCACACAAGTCCACCGCTTCGGCTGCTCCCTTCCGGGCCTGACCGGGTTCACGGTTTATCGTTGCGGAGGCACCAATGGAGCCACCATAACGGGCTTTGGGGCGAAATCCCTCAAAGCGGCGCGCATATTAGCAAAAGGGTTCCGGCACTACAATGGCAGCGGCACTTCATCGCATCGGAACCAGCAGGCGACGCTGTAACGGGTACGGTGGGCCGGCAACACCTCATGGGGAATTTCTTCGCTCATAAACAGCGCCATCTGCCCTGCCAGTGGCAATACGACGCCACATACCTCGTTCTCGTTTTCACGATTGAAAATCTGCAACGCGCCGCCGTCGGCCTCCTGCCAACCCTCATTAAGGTACAAAACCAGGCTGACAACCCGCGACGCCCTGCCCTGGAAGCTATCCACATGGCGACGGTAGAAATCACCGTTGTGATAGGTGGCGTAGTGTGCCTCAAACCGTTTCAGCCCCAGGAACAGCCGCTCATTCAAACCCAGCCTGACCGACTCGAAGAATTCGAACAAAGCCGCCTGAACCTGTGTCACCCCCTGCAGCCATGCAATCTTGTCCCGCCTTACGGCTCTGTCCTGGAGTAAATCCTGGCCACGCCCCACACCTGCCTTACGCAGTGCCTCGGTCCGGTCCAGTATCCGAACTTCACTGCGAAGACCCTTTAAAAGAGACGGAGTTAACAGCACAGACACATCCTGGCTCATCCAGCCGTGCTCCGTGAGACCATCGGCCAAGTCATCAAGCCACTGATCGCCTCCCGGCGTCGAAAGATCGACTCCAGCCTGGCAAGACTCGGGAACTGAGGCAGTAATCTGGTCAATCATTCATCAAACTCCGACGGGGACGGCCGATTTTATGATGGTTTCTCGCCGTAAGCACAGTTTTAATTTACCCTGAGTATAAGGACATGCCGTAACGCTTTCGGCACCTCAGACCGACAATCCATTGACCACCCAGAAAGCTGTAACGAGGCACTACGTGACACTAAAACCCGGGCACTGGTCGTTCACCCGATGGACAACCATCGGGCAACTGGAAGCCATGGAGGTACACCACCCCTTGTTCCACGCCCGCCTTTTCCTGCAGGGCGCTCACCTTACTCACTTTGCCGCCCGTGACGAACCAGACTGGCTGTGGATAAGCGACACCGCGCGCTTTGAACCCGGCGTAGCCATCCGTGGTGGCATCCCGATATGCTGGCCCTGGTTTGGGGCGCCCGAGAAAAATCCCCCGGAAGTTCGCCGCAGGCTGCTGACCACCAGCTCCCACGGTTTCGCCCGTACGGCAGTGTGGAAGCTGGAGGATGTCAGGGAAACCGCGCACAACGTGGAAATCAGCCTGTCACTGGATGCAAACAGTGACTTTTCTGATGCCTGGGACGGCCGCGCCCGGTTACTGATGACCTTCCACTTCTCGGCTGACGGCTGCCAACTGGCGTTGACCACCACCAATCCGGGTTCGGAACCGCTGGCATTTACCCAGGCACTTCACACCTATCTTCCGACCCCGGACATTTCCAAAACGCTGGTCAGAGGCCTCGAAAACTGCGGATACGTGGACTCCCTGAAAGACTGGAGCTACCACACACAGCAAGGGCCAGTGAGCTTCGAGGGTGAAACCGACCGCATCTATGAAAGCGGCAATTCGCTGATCGTTGAAACCCCATCAGGGAACCGGCGCATCACCGCCATCGGCAGCGACTCCACGGTTGTCTGGAATCCGGGGCCGGAGAAAGCGGCACGATTGTCGGATTTCCCCGACGTTGCCTGGGAGTCCATGCTGTGCGTTGAAAGCGCCAATGCTCTCGGCGATTACCGCGTGCTGAATACGGGCCAGAGTCATACCCTTGGCGTTATGATAGGAAGAGAGTAGAAACCACATGGGTCTAGCATCGATTCTGAAGTCACGGTTGATCCCGGCAGAGCTGGAGAATCACATCAATCGCATCCGCAAGCCGATTGGTTCTCTGGGGTACGATCCCTGGGGCTATAACAACGAAGTGATGAAGTACGGCTTCTCCCTGACCCGCCAGATCTACGAAAAGTATTTTCGAGTGGAAGCCACCGGCGTTGACAAAATTCCCTCGGAGGGGCCGGTGCTGATCGTCCCGAATCACAGTGGGCAGTTGCCGGTAGATGGACTTTTGATCGCCTACGCCCTTGCCTCTCGCGAGAAAAACCCGCGCATTCCCCGGGCAATGATCGAACGTTTTTTCCCGACCGTCCCCTACCTCGGCAATTTGCTGAACGAGTTTGGCGCGGTTTTGGGCGATCCCACCAATTGCGCCAAGATGCTGGCCAACGGCGAGGCCGTCATCGTATTCCCCGAAGGCATTCGCGGGTCTGGAAAGCTGTATCAGGATCGCTACCAGCTCAAGCGGTTCGGTAACGGCTTCATGCACCTGGCCATGAAGTACAAGGCACCCATTGTGCCAGTAGGCGTGGTCGGGTGTGAGGAAACCATTCCCGCCATCGCCAACATCAAACCACTGGCTCGGTGGCTCGGCATTCCCTACGCTCCGGTGGCCATGCCGTTTGTCTTGCCGGCCAAAGTCCACCTGAACTTTGGCGACCCAATGGTGTTTGACGACCTGGAAATTCCCGAAGAACAGGTGACAGAGCGAGTTGAACAGGTGAAGGCAGCGATCAGTGAATTGATCGATACCGGACTGAGCGAAAGGAAAAGGCTGTTCTGATGGTTGAAAAAAGCAGACCCCAGATTCTTGTAACAGGTGCAGCCGGCGCCCTGGCTCAACAGGTAATCAGCCGCCTGCGGGACACCTGCAACCTCGTTGCCGTGGATTTTCGAGAACAGGTCTATCTGGGCGACGATATCCCCAGCTACTGCATCGACTTCAACAAACGCTCCTTCGAAGACCTTTTCCGGCGTTACCGGTTTGATGGCGTCATTCATCTCGGCCGCATCATGTCG
>Ga0066839_10001377_pt1 | contig 10125 bp, 9 predicted proteins | sample ETNtaG_10_FD_66733 | JGI IMG/M metagenome (GOLD analysis project Ga0066839, IMG submission 66733) | Marine microbial and viral communities from oxygen minimum zone, Eastern Pacific Ocean - ETNP201302SV82 | ecosystem: Environmental > Aquatic > Marine > Oceanic | place: Pacific Ocean: Eastern...
CTGCAATCTCACCCAGTCCTAACAAATTAAAGATAGAGTAGCTATACCCAAACAGAAAAGAGGGGGTTTCCCCCCACATGTACAGGACAGGAAATACTTCTGTAACTCCTGAACTGCGGCTGCAGAAGTACACCTAGAATGTACAGAAGGACCTATGCTATGATAAAGTCTCAAGGGATTCTGAAATACCGAAGTCAGATTCTAGCTCCAACTGAACAAGGCCAAGGAATCTCTGGAGTAGCAAGGGCCGACGGTAAGTCTAGGGCCCAGCAACAAAAAACGGCCCAGCCACTGAATCAGTGACCGGGCCGCCATTCACTATGAAAACTTGGGCTAGTACATCCCACCCATGTCTCCACCACCAGGCATTGCTGGCGGTGCTGCTTCTTCCTGAGGCTGCTCCACTACTACCGCTTCAGTCGTGAGAAGTAACCCTGCGATTGATGCAGCATTCTGGAGTGCTGTACGCACAACCTTTGTCGGGTCAATAACCCCCGAGCTCACAAGGTCTTCATACTCGTCCGACTGAGCATTGTAGCCAAACCCATCACTGCCGGCCCGAACACGGTCGACTACGATGCTACCTTCACTACCAGCGTTCTCTGCAATCTGCCGTATTGGCTGCTCAAGAGCACGGGCGAGGATCTGCACTCCGATCATCTCATCCTCGTTCTCAATTTCAGCATCGGCGAGCTTCGTCTGTGCGCGAAGCAGAGCAACGCCACCACCTGGAACGATGCCTTCTTCGACAGCGGCCCGGGTCGCGTGGAGTGCATCCTCTACGAGTGCCTTCTTTTCTTTCATTTCGGTCTCTGTCGGCGCACCGACACTGATGACCGCAACACCACCTGCGAGTTTCGCAAGGCGCTCTTGAAGCTTTTCACTATCGTAGTCAGAGGTGCTCTTATCGATTGAGACACGAATCTCGTCGATCCGTCCCTTAATCTTGTCCGCTTCCCCAGCACCATCAATCAGCGTCGTATTGTCCTTGTCAATTATGACACTTTTTGCGCTCCCAAGGTCGCTCGCCACCGCATTCTCTAGCTTAAAGCCAATCTCTTCCGAGATTACCTGTCCACCTGTGAGAACCGCGATGTCCTGGAGCATAGCTTTCCGACGATCACCGAAGCCCGGCGCTTTCACGGCCGCTACCTTCAGCGTACCTCGAAGCTTATTGACGACCAGAGTCGCAAGAGCCTCACCCTCAACGTCCTCAGACACAATCAAGAGCGGCTTACCCATCTGTGCCACTTTTTCAAGAATTGGCAATAGATCCTTCATCGCCGAAATCTTCTTATCATAGATTAGGATCATCGGATCTTCGAGCGCTGCCTCCATCCTCTCCGGATCTGTTACGAAATATGGAGAGAGATAGCCGCGATCAAACTGCATACCGTCAACAGTCTCAAGTGTGGTTTCAAGGCCGCGAGCCTCTTCGACCGTAATCACCCCGTCTTTCCCAACCTTTTCCATTGCATCTGAAATAAGGTCGCCGATCTCAGCATTACCGTTTGCGCTGATCGCTCCAACCTGAGCTATCTCAGTCTTACCCTGTGTGTCAGTTGAAATTCTTTTCAGCTCTTCAACTACGAGACCCACACCCTGATCGATCCCACGACGTATACCCATGGGATCTGTCCCCGCCGTAACGTTCTTAAGGCCTTCGCCGAAAATTGCCTGAGCAAGAACAGTCGCGGTGGTGGTTCCATCACCTGCAACATCGGAAGTCTTAGTCGCGACTTCCTTGACCATCTGTGCGCCCATGTTCTCAACTGCGTCTTCGAGCTCCACCTCTTTGGCGACCGATACACCATCCTTGGTCACCGTCGGGGAGCCGAACTTCCGATCCAGCACCACATTTCGACCCTTAGGGCCGAGTGTCACTTTCACGGCTTGGGCGAGCTTATCGACGCCTCTTTTGAGGCGCGCACGCGCCTCGACGTCAAACCAGAGCTCTTTGGCTGCCATGATTCGTATCTCCTAGTTCGTCAATTGCGTTGCGCTAAGAAACGATCGCGAGGATGTCCGATTCTCTCAGAATCAGATACTCGTCACCGTCCAGCGTGACGTCCGTACCGCTGTACTTCCCGTAAAGAACCTTATCCCCGACTGTTACGTCAGGCTCAATCCGTGCACCCTCATCAGACATCTTGCCAGGTCCAACCGCAATGATCTCTCCTTGCGACGGTTTCTCTTTAGCAGTGTCCGGGATGTAGATACTACCCTTCATCTGTTCTGCTTCTTCAAGTGGCTTTACCACGACGCGGTCAGACAGCGGCCTGACATTGCTTGCGCCATTACCCATCTGGCCTCCTCCTAAACGTGGAAATGGGCCTTAAACTGATAGATCAGTTCTTGGCTTAGCACTCTAATAAGGAGAGTGCTAAGAGCGAAATAAGATCGAAAATAGAGGCAGGGTGTCAAGCGTTAGCGTTCTCGAATCGCAGGCTATGACTCCAATAATACCGAACTCGACATTCGCAGCTGGCTAACCACCGGTAGCCAGTACCTCCATACGCAAAACACCGTCGAGACCGACAATGGCGTGCACAACCTGGTCCGCAAGTGATGGGTCGAACCAGTAGCCCAAGTCTGCGAGCCCCATAAACGCTGCTCTTGCTTCGTAATAGGCGATGTCGAGTACTGAGCCAGCCGAATTCAGAAATAGAGATTCGACAAGACCCTCAGGCACTGCTTCACCCGCCCGCAATTTGGTCAGAGTCGCTTTCTCCTCTTCCGATCCGTGGTGGTGGATCTGCGAGACAAGCAGATTATTACTCCGCCGGCCAACATCAACCTCGAAGTCAGTAAGGTCATCAACGATTTGGAATGCCGTGCCAAGTTGTGCAACCGCGTACTCTGCTGCAGACAGCTTCTCACTCAATCCGTCTTCTTCTAGCACCTTCGGTGCTGCAAACGCGAGTGCGAAAAGGTCACCCCCACGAATGCGGTGAACGCTGTCAAGCATTACTTCTGGCCTAGGGATTTCTTCGACACCCTCCTCTTCCGACCCCTCTAGCCTACCGATCAAGGCCATGCGATCAAGCAATTCGCGCTGTATCGCATCACACTGAGTCCCATTAACAATCTCCTTGACTCGTCCCCTTTCAAGTGCCCTCCGTAACAAGCGTTCGAATGACATCAATTGAAGAATCGACATGAAGCGGGCACCCATGTTAGGTGCAAGGGGCAAAAGAGTCTTGGCCTGGTCATCAAAAATGTTGTCAGCCGCGGTTATAGTTCCCTTGATGCAAAAGTTCAGCTCCGTATAGAGCGTCAAGCGCGCCTCCGGAACACCTATCGTGGCGAAGATGGACCGGAAAAGAATCAGGAAAAAATGCTCCTGAAGAAAATGAAGCCCTTCTGGAGTCGTAGCTTCGGCTGCCGATGGAACGTGCGGCGCTTCGGTAAGGAATTGTTCCGCAATCAGCGTTCGGAGATCTGCTTGCACAATCCGCACTGCTTCTGCCTGAGCTTCCATATCACTCCCAAGACGAGTCCATACACCGTGTTTCTCTAACAGGCGCAGCGCGTCCTGGGACCGGAATACAGGGGATAGAGTCATGGGGTTCGAGGCCAGAATCGGAGTGAATTCAAGTTCAGATCTACCCCTCTAAATACTCGCCAGCCATCGCTAGACCGAAGAGAGTGAGAAACGGTTCAATCCTGTCGATCGTTGTCAAATGTGGCCCGATAGTATTGGCGAAACCCCCGGTAGCTACTACATACGCGTCCGGGCGATCCCATTCCTCTCTCAACCGTTGAACCATACCATCTATAGAGTCGATCGCTTGATAAAAGATGCCGCTTTGGATACAAGTTTCAGTCCTTCGGCCAATCACCGCAGGTGGGGGGGTCAGCTCAACGCGCGGTAGCTTCGCCGTTCTTGAAGCGAGCCAGTCGATGCCTGTCAGGAGTCCCGGAGAGATCACTCCTCCTTTGAAGACTCCTTCCGTTGTTATGCAATCGAAAGTCGTAGCTGTGCCCAGATCCACAACGATCGTGTCGCGATGGTATAGCTCACGGGCAGCAAGAGTGTTGACGATCCGATCTGCCCCAACCGACATCGGCTCTTCTACATCAAGCTCGATTGGAAGATCAGATCGTGGATCTATTACCAGCACCTCTCCCGTCACAATTCTCCGTAGCGTCTTCGTCCATACTCTGTTGACGGTAGGAACGACTGAGCCGACTACACCCCTCGTAATCTTGGAGTCGCCCAAAGCATTATTAGATAAGAACGCACGCACCAATACCGTCATCTCATCAATCGTCCGAGACACACTTGAACTGATTCGCCAGTGGCCGGCCAATTCTCTCTTACCTGAAGCCAGTCCAATCACGGTTTCAGTATTTCCTACATCAACAACCAGTTGCATATCACCTCTCTAAACAAGCAAGATCTGCTTTGGGTGCTCAGGGTTAAATCGGAGTCACACTTCCTGATACTACCCGTACCCGGGAACTGTCTTCGCGCTCCAGTATGAGTGCGCCTCGTTCGTCGATGCCGTGTGCCACACCACCTCCCTCCTGCTCTGTCGTCACCTCTGACCCGAACAGTGCATCTCGGCTCAAGAGTTCCTCATAGAGTCCAGAGGGCAACTGATCAAGATACCGAGGATCATCAAATACCGGCTTAACCTTGTGTAATTCAGAAATCAAAGCTTCTGCAACGTAGCTGGGTGCCAGGGTCAACTGGCAAGTCTCCTCAAGTGAAGAAGTACGGCCTGTGGATTCTGGTGGGAACCCGGCTACCGGAGTCCGGATGTTCACACCTATCCCTGTAACTATCCACTCACCTGCTGACTCACAAAGGATTCCGGCAACCTTACCCCCTTCGAGGAAAACATCATTGGGCCATTTGATCTGAGTGGAGTAACCATCAGCCAAGACCTCTATAGCTCGGGCAACCGCAACTCCTACTATCAGAGGGGCAACCAGTTGGGGAGGTGACAAGCCTGGTAGAAGAACAGACATCAAGAGTCCTGCCCCATCCGGTGAGTACCATTTACTCCCAGCGCGTCCGCGTCCTGCTGTCTGCTCATCTGCAATCACCACACTGAATGAAGCCGGTTCAGCTTCAGTTAGATCGATCAGACGGTCATTAGTGGAGCTAATACGGCGGTATATCTCCAGAAACGGAATACCCCATATTTCAGCCCATTCTGAGACTGGGCGACCCTGCCAGTGGTTCAACACCTAGCAATACACATATCTGGGTCAGCTCCCTATTTCATCCATAAGTAGGAGAGGAAGAGCGCTCCTATAATCCAGCAATAAATGCCAAACAAATGAAAGGAGCCCTTTCCAAGAGTGGTAATAAAGGTTCGAATCGCTAGAACACCTGTGAAAGCTGCAGCCGCACCGGCCAATAAGAGTGTCAGAGTTGGAAGCGACTGCGACGCGCCGATCTCGGGCAACTGAAGGAGAGTAGCTCCGAGGATCACAGGTATAGCCATAAGGAAAGAAAATGCTGCTGCATCCTCGGCCTTTAGGCCCAACCACAGCGCCGCGACCACCGTTGTCCCGGAACGGGAGATACCGGGAATCAGGGCGAACGCCTGGGCCAAGCCGATCACTAGTGCACCAATCCACCGGGGACGGTCTCCCATGGAAGGGATAGAGACTCTCCGGCTTGTCCAAAGGACTCCTCCTGTCACCAGAAGAGCAACCCCGGGAATCACAGGATTATCAAACATCACCTTCACCAGATCACCAAGAAAAAGGCCTGCAACAACGGCAGGAAGAGTAGCCAACCCAACCAAGCCCATGTACTCAAGGGCGCTGCGATCTTTACCCAGAATCCCTCTTGATAACTCAGCTATCCGGTTCCGGTAGATCAGGAGGATCGATAGCAACGTGGCCATGTGCACCCAAACTTCGAAGAGAACACCGGGCACTTCGATGTCTAGAATTGCTTGCGCCATGACCAGGTGGCCAGAGCTGGAGATGGGCAAGAATTCTGTAACTCCCTGAAGTATCCCAAGCACGAGTGCTTCCAAGGTTGTCATGAAGACCGAGATCCCAGGATTCGCCGATAATATTCTTCGTATTGAGGTACAATGCATTCAGAGGAGAAATGCTTCACCGCGAAAGCGCGTCCAGCATCGGATAGCTCCTTGCGGTGCTTGTCGTCACTCAAAATCTTGATGCTAGCGGCTGCCATCTCATCGATGTCACCAGCCTCACATAAGTATCCGGTTTCTCCATCCATGATCACCTCGGGCAAGCCACCCACGCGAGATGCAACTACCGGTGATCCACACGCCATTGCTTCTAACGCAGCCAACCCAAACGATTCGCTCATGGAGGGCAGGAGGAATAAGTCCGAGCATGATAGCAATTCTTGCACGGGTGTGTACTCTCCAAGGAATACGACCCTGTCGCGGATCCCCAGTTCCTCGACTCTTACGCGTGCACGTGGAAGATCCGGGCCATCACCTACGAGGACTAATCGGGATGGAATCTCTCCCAAAACACGTGCGAATATCTCCACTACATCCTCCACTCGCTTAACAGGTCGAAAATTCGAGATATGCATGACGATTTTTTCACCGTCAGGGGCGAGTGTGGCCCGATGGCAGGGCTCTAGGCCCGGTCGATAAATCCTTGTATCGACAAAATTTGGTACTACTTCGATACGGCTTTCTGGCACCGAGAAGTCACGCACAGTCTCTCGCTTTAGAAAGTCCGAAACAGCGGTTAAGCCATGTGAGCGAAGAATCGAAAACTGTGTGATGGCTTGGAACGAGGGGTGAAGACCAACCAGCGTGATATCGGTGCCATGTAATGTCGTCACGATCTTCAGGTCCCTCTCACCTTCGAGCATCTCACAGGCCACCCAGGCAGACGTAGCATGCGGTATCGCGTAGTGCACATGAACAAGGTCAAGTTCATGTTTTCGAACTGCGTCATGCAGAGCGACTGCTAGAGCCAATGCATAAGGAGGGTGCTTGAACAGGGGATAATCTTCCATTTCGACCTCATGGAAGAAGATGCGTTCATGAAAATGCGCCAAACGGAAGGGCTGATCGTATGATATGAAGTGCACCTCGTGGCCTCTCTCTGCCAGCTCAAGGCCAAGATGTGTAGCTACAGCCCCAGATCCCCCATAAGTCGGATAACAGGTGATTCCAATCTTCATAAGCTGGGCTCATCGCCTCGGATCTGAGGGCCCGTCTGTTCATGAACCTCAACCCACGCATCAAGCACTGCCGTGGCCTGCAAATCTATAGAGGATGTGGCATCAATGATGCGAACTGACGACGGAAGCTGATTACGGAACCAGGTAAGCTGTCTTCTAGCATAATGTCGTGTATTCCTGCGTATCTCTTCCATGGCTTCTTCAAGCGTCTGATCACCCTCCAAGTACTGCGCTATTTCACGATAACCAGTTGCAGTCATTCCCGGATCATCAAAAGTATAGCCGGCTTCAAGCAAGCTGCGCACCTCACTGACCAAGCCTCGCTCTACCATATATGTCACACGCTTATTGATTCTCTTATCCATCTCTTCGCGAGAAAGCTCAAGCTGAATTATGAGGCCGGTAAGTGCAGCAGCATCTAGAGGTGATCCCCTATGCCAACTGGAAAGAGGGCACCCCGTTAACAAAGCCACTTCGATAGTGCGACTCATACGCTGAGGACCACCATCAATCGCCAAAGAAGCCCTCTCTGGATCCAACTTTTCAACCCATTTAGCAAGTGCTCTGTGGTCAAGGGTACTTAAGTACCGGCGAAGCATTTTGAGGCGTACTGAATCTATTGGAGGCTCAGCAAAGATTGGCTCTGTGATCGCTTTGAGGAAGAAACCGGTACCACCTGCGAGTACCGGCACCCGATCACCCTTGATAATCTCTCTTATCCAGGCACGTGCATCACGTGCGAATTGTCCCGCCGAGTACCGCTCATTTGGCTGAACCAAATCAAGCCCATGATGCCGGACCTTTGTCCTTACATCAGCAGGCACCTTGTCAGTCCCGATATCCATCCCTTTGTATACCTGTCGGGAATCCATTGAGATGATCTCGATTTCAAGGATCCGAGCAAGTGCACAGGAAAGCTGTGTCTTGCCTGAAGTTGTCGGTCCCGTCAGTGCAATGAAGGTCGGCTTGAGTTCGAAGATCACCGCCCAAATTTCCTCGCAAGCTCCGTACCTGAAAGCCGAATAATCGTCGGACGGCCATGAACGTCATGATGCGGGAGGTCAGTAGAAAATAATTGATCAAAAAGCTCTTGCATCTCGATATCGGCCAACTGCTGACCGGCTTTGATTGAACCCTTACAGGCAAACGTCATCGCGATCTTTTCATGCTGATTCTTCGCTGAGCGGACTAAGTCGGAACCGTGGGTCAGCTCATCGATCATCTCCCGAAACGCACGTTCGGCATTGAAGTAAGGATGCGGGTTTGGTACTGCCCTCAAGATCACCGTATCACCACCAAATGGCTCAACCTCGAAACCAGATCGATCAAGTAACCCGCGAAGTTCTTCTACCAAGTTCAACTCTGGAGCTGTCAACCGGATTGTTAGGGGGAAAAGAAGCTTTTGTCCGTCCCGCCCACCTGCTTCAAACGCGTCCATCAGTCTCTGGAATAGCACGCGCTCATGAGCTGAGTGTTGGTCTATTATCAGGAGGCCGTCTCGTGTCTCAGCAAGAATGTAGGTGTTGAGAATCTGCCAAAGATTTGGTCGCGACTCCTCAGGCTTACTCACTAACTGTCCCTCAGTAAGATCCTCAATCTCAGAGCCTGCCAGAAATAAAGCCATTTGAGCATCCGTAGGCGGATCGCTCAGTTCTAGACTTTCCTGTGGTTCATGAACAAGCAAGCGGGGAGTTTCAAGCTCTCTATCTAACGTTGCAGAGCTCTTTTCATCCTCCAACGCAGACCGCACCGCTCTTTCCACTAGATCCTCTATCTGAGAATCTTGAGCGAACCGTACTTCAGCTTTAGTTGGATGCACATTGACGTCTACGACACCGGGAGAGACTTGGAGGTAAAGGAACATCCAGGGTCGTGCTGTCTGTGGGATGGTCGTGCTGTACCCCCGCTCCACCGCCTGAACAAGTTTCGGAGCCTTGAATGGGCGCCCGTTCACGAACAAGTAACGCCTCCCGCGACCAGGCTTTGCTGCATCAGGACGCTGAATCAGACCTTTGACCTCGAGACCTGAGCCTTCAGCTCTTGCGAGAATCAGTGTGCCGCCCTGATCTGGACCCCAAACTTGACTTACCCGTGCAGCAGCATCATCCACTGCAGGAAGATCAAGTAGACTCCTCTTATTAGATGTGAGAGAAAAACTGACTCGTGGGTTTGCTAGTGCGAGTCCCGTCAGGACGTCGCTAGCTATCCGAACTTCAACGCTCACCGACTTCAAGAACTTGGCACGGGCGGGAGCATTAAAGAATAAATTCCTAACCTCAACCGTAGTACCCCTCTGGCGAGCGCTATCCTCGACCGTATCGATACGCCCACCATTCACTGTCACCTGGGTGCCCACTCCCTGATCAGCTTCCCGAGTATCGAGATTGAGTCGACTTACAGCCGCAATCGAGGGCAGTGCTTCACCACGGAATCCGAACGTACGCACGCTAGCTAGATCTGAGGATGATGAAATCTTACTCGTAGCATGGCGGTCAAGACTTAGCAGCGCGTCTTCACGACCCATACCAATTCCGTCGTCACTGACGCGTATCTCACCTTTCCCGCCTCGTAACAGGGAAATTTCAACCCGCGAGGCACGAGCATCGAGAGAGTTCTCGACCAATTCTTTAACTATAGACGCAGGTCGCTCAACGACCTCCCCTGCCGCGATTTGATTCGCGACTACATCAGTTAACACATTGATCCGTCTAGTCATCGTGAAGTCTATCCCCCTACCGCACGCCGTAGAAGCGACAGGCGTTCTCACTTGTTAAACGCCCGATTTCAAGAGGGTCAGACTTCAGGTGGTAAGCAACTGCCTGAGCTACATATGGTACGTATGCGGGCTCATTCCGTTTCCCACGTTTTGGTACAGGAGCGAGATATGGAGAATCCGTCTCAATCAGTAATCGATCTTTTGGAACAACTCGGAGTAATTCCACAGCTTCGAAGCTCTTAAACGAAGCGATACCTGAGAATGA
>Ga0066839_10001401_pt1 | contig 10027 bp, 4 predicted proteins | sample ETNtaG_10_FD_66733 | JGI IMG/M metagenome (GOLD analysis project Ga0066839, IMG submission 66733) | Marine microbial and viral communities from oxygen minimum zone, Eastern Pacific Ocean - ETNP201302SV82 | ecosystem: Environmental > Aquatic > Marine > Oceanic | place: Pacific Ocean: Eastern...
GGGCTCCGGCTCGGGTTCTGGTTCGGGCTCCGGCTCGGGTTCTGGTTCGGGCTCCGGCTCGGGTTCTGGTTCGGGCTCGATGGATGGCGGAGGGGGCATCTCAGGAGGCTGCTCGAAGATTTCCTTGGCACCCCCATACATCGAATTGGCCACCTCGTCGTCTGCTGGGAGCTGGGGGGCGTCAGGGATTCCTTCCTGATCGCCCCAGCCGCTGCCGTCGACGGTCATCTCGTAGGTGTCCAGGGTCGAGATCTCCTCCATCGGAGCGGTAGCGCTCTTGAATATCCTGAGCGAGGCGAATAGCACCGCGACAACGACTCCCAGTCCGATGAGGAGGAACAGGATGTTGCCGGCCCACCACGCTGTCTCCTCAACGTCGAGGCCGGTGTCGATGGGGTTCAGCTTGTGCATTACAACAGACCCATTCTTAGAGACCTTATCCCGGTCTCCGTCGACCTCGAGCGTTATGTCGAAGGTCATCTCGTTCTCGGCGAGGTTCTCGAGGTTGTCATCGGTCACGGTCAGCCAGACGGTGATGGTCCTAGACTCGTTGGCTAGCAGGACGAAGTCCCTGTCGCCCTGATCCACGCGCGCATCGAAGATGTTGAAGAAGATGTCAGAGTTCCTGTCAATGTCGGCCCTCAGGAGCTGATCATCTGGATACAGGTTGACCACAGTGAATACAAGCCCGTAGTCATCCCCGCTCTCTGTTATCACCAACGCCGATGGCGCGAGGATATGGAAGAATCCCTGAGCGCCGACGTGGAAGTCCGCCGTACCGCTGCCACTTACGGCGAATCCATCACTTGCTGCCTCGACGCTGCTGGCGATGAGGGTGATATCGCGCTCGCCACTGGCGGTGAAGTCAAACGAGTAGCGAATTGTGAGGTTCAGTGAAGATCCCGGCGGGATGTACGGCGTCCTCCCGTTGGTCAGACCGGTCGCTTGGACCCAGACATCTGGGTGGCTGGTCTCGAAGTCAATGGTGAAGGCGTCGTTGACGTTGCCGTTGTTCCAGATCTCCCAGTTCAGGGTCCTCGCATCGTCCCCTCCTCTGAACACCTCCGCGGTCAAATCGAGATTCTCGACTTCCACTAGGTTCGTCACGGGCACGGTGAGAAGGACCCTGGCGCTCGATTGGTAGCCTGAGTCGTCCTGACTTGATGCTATAATCCAAATCTCGTAGGTCTCATTGGTGATTCCGTAGGGCATCGGCAGCAGTAGCATCACCGTGCTGTCGCCTCCGAACGGATCTATTCCAAGACTCTGCTCCGCGTTGAGGGATACACCGAGTTTCCAGTCCGACAACAGAGACAGGTCGAATGCCTCCTCCGAGTTCCCGTTGTTTACCATCCTGACCTCGATGAGCCTCAGGAAGCCGTCTGCAGAGGCCATCATCTCGGTGGTCTCCGGCTCAAGCACCAGCTCGTGGAATACCGGGACCTCGATGTAGATGATCCAGTCGGCCACAAAGTTGGCAGGAGGCCTGCCGCTTGCGAGGAGTGTAATCGCATAGGTGCCCGGGGCTATCTCGTCTGGCACGATGACTGTCGCTGTGAGATCGAACTCTGCTGTGATGTTCATCGCGAGGCTGGTGATCACAGAGCCATTGGCATCGTGCCAGACTAGGTTCTCTGCTGCCCAGCGGTTGTCCCCGAAGGTAGCGCCGAGGTTCCAGATCGCTATCTGGTTCCCAGTGTTCTTAATCACCATGGCCACATCTCCAGTGGTGCCTGGATACAGCACCGCAGCTGGGTTGGCTAGGGTCTTCTGATCCAGAGCGATTGAGTACGCGGCTATGACCGATACGGGGAGCTCAATGTACACCTTGGAGAGATTCGTGGTCCCGTCGTTGATCCAGACGAACCAGTCTAGCTCCTCGACGCTGGCGCCCTCGGGGATACTGAGGTTGAACCACGTGTTCATGGTACCGAGGGCACTGATGACCTCGGTTACGACGTAGTTGTCGTGGTCGAACAGGTTGTTGGAGTCGATTCTGAGGGGGTAGCCGTTCATCCAAGTCTGGTTGGAGACCTCGGTGTAAAGGCGGAGAGTGATGTCGACGTACCCGTTGTTCTTGATTTTGCAAAACAGCGACGGCGGTCTAGAGTCGTCGGGGACCACCATGTAGGCGTTGGGTAGTGGATCGTCGCAATCGAGGTCGAGGGTGTACTCTGCGACCTTCTCGAATCCGAACAGTAGGAACGAGTCCAGATGGATGCCCTGGTTCGCGAAGGAGCTGTTTGAATCGAAGCGGAAGGCAAGGGTGTAGTCGGCGTTGGGGTGTATGTCGGTCATGTTCCAGACCAGCTGGGACCAATCACCGTGGTTTTTCGAGAGGCTTTGCGCCGTGTAGTTGTAGTGCTCCAAGGATCCTCCGGCGTCAGCCTCGAGTCTGATGTTGTCACCGGCTGCCATCTCGCCCCAGGCCGCAGTCACCAAGTGCATCGAGATGAAGTCGAACGACCTCACTCTGACCTTGCAGAAGTTGTTGCCGTAAAGGGCCGAGACTGCGGTGTCCAGAGTCCCGTACTTGAGTCCGTGTCCGGGGTCGTCGCAGTTGTCGAACGGTGTGAACCAGCCCCACCAGAGCCTGTCATGCCTGTTGCTGGCGTAGTCCGAGCCCGGCCTAGATACCCTCCAGTGCCACTCGCCCTCGTTGCTGGAGGCGTTCTCCATCCTCCAGTGACCATAGTAGTCGGGGTCCGATGAGAGGGTTCCGTCCGAATCATACCCGGCTCCGACCCATGTCGGCTCGTTGGCGCTGAGTTGGTTTGTGCAGTCTACTACCTGATCACCGTCTACATCTCCACAGAAGCCGTTGTCCATCGGGTCCTTCCAGACCGCTACAGGGACTTCCCTGTCGAGCTCGTTATTGACCTCGTTGTCATCAGCAAGTCCGCCGTCAATGGTGCCACGCAGTATGATTCCGCCGTACAGATTGCCGTCTTCATCGATCGCGCTATGAGCAGAACTCGGATTCCAGTAGAACGACTCAGTGGTAGACTGCAATCCCGACAGTGTCATGTTGACGTAATGCTCTTCCATCAGGAAGCCTATGGGGTGCCACACTTGCATCCAGCCCTCGGCGTAGGCCGGTTGGCTGGATGTACCGGCTTGGGTAAATGTGATACTGACGGCGATGTACTCGTCCCTGAGGACATATTCCTTAGTGGAGTTATCTGACTGATTCCACTGCTCGGAAGAGGTCAGCGAGTCACCGAGCTCGATTGAGGTGACTTCGAAGTCAATCAGTGCCTTGGGGGTTGCTGCACGCTCCTCGGTAGTCGGAGACATCGCTGAGTTGGCGGCCAAGGGGGCTATGCTCATGATGAGCATCAGTGATACCAGAAGTAAGGGTGACAGGCTACGCATGTGACGAATCTTCGTCCCTTCAACCGTGTATGAAGGTTCGCTAGAAGCGTTCGCCGCCCGAAGGGCGGCAACGCGCGGATTGGCAGCTCTCGGACGCCCCTCTAACCGCCCGGAGGCGGGTCTTGCCCAATGAAGGGCTTATGATGACTCGATGAGACGTGTCTGCTGTGACAGTGGAGGATCTGTATCAGAGGTTCGTCCTCTACACAGTGATCGTGCTGCAAGTCACACTGGTTCCGATCGTGGGCTTCTCCCTGACCTACCTGCTTGAAGTGGATCAGGACAACTTCTCAGTCGCCGTTCGAACCGAATTGGTCTACTGGATCGTCATCGCAGGCCTGCTGTACGGGTTCTTGTCACTGCTTCTGGCTCTGTTCTTCGGCGGGTACAAGCCGACGTCAGTCGCTGACAGGGGTGGCTGGATGCCGGTACTGGGCCTCAGCCGAAGAGCGGGGGACCCCGAGCTCATAGACCGAACGAGGCTGGCCCTGCAGGGCAGTCCCTACGGGAAGATGGCGAGACTCGTCCACACGAGGACGGTCGACGAGGGGCATGACCTGATTGCGGTTCATGGGGGGCTGCAGTTGCTGGCCGTACCGATGCAGGTGCTGCTAATCGCCGTACCGCTGGTCATCATGGAGGGCGTTCCCGATGGAGTGATCAAACCGAATCAGGCGTTCGAGTTGGGGATGGTTGGCTACCTGATAGCGCTGTGGATGGCAGTGAGGATCCAACCGCTGGTGTCCAGCGGGCTCGTGGCTTACGCAGCGATGTTCAGGAGCGTTCTGTGGAGGGTCTCGCGATTCTCTTGGGTGCTTCCAGTACTGCTCTTCTGGATAATCGCCAGGACGTTCCTAGCCGCCTCTCTGAACTGGCTCGATGTCGATGTCACCCAATGGGACGAAGTGCAGCTGGAAGCAGTTCTTCTGCATGCGGTAGTTCCCGATGCCGTAGTTCCAGAGACCGCTGTCATAGACTTCCTAGTGGCGATATCAGTGCTCCCGATGGCGACCTTCACCACTCTGTCTGTGCTAGGAGGCGCCCACGACATGCCCGATTGGATGAAGGGGCAGGAGAGTGGGCTCGAGAACCTACAGATGGATCTGCTCGAGGCCCCCGAGGAGGAGGGGGCCGATGCTTCCCCTATACCCGATGCCCTAGGACCGGAGGAGCCTGAGGTGGACGATAGCGAGGGGGATGAGGAGGACAGCAGGATGATTGACCTGCCCTTCAGGCTGTTCGACGACTGATTACTGCAAGGGGAAGGCCCGGTCTGCGACCTGGTTCAACAGCACCCATCCCGAGCCGATACACAGGCCGAACCCGATTGACGAGGGGCCGAGCAGAGACAGGGATGCGAGGGAGACTAGCAGAATAGCAGGGGAGTATACCCTAGGCTCTATCCTAGAGCCCTCGCTGCCGATGAACAACGATGTTAGGAAGAGTGCGAACGATGCGAGAGGTTCCATCGAGAGTCAGTCTCCCCTCAGCTCGGCCAGTACCGCTTCTACCCGGTCCATGCCCCTGTTGATGTCATCTCGCCCGGTGGTGTAGGCGAAGCGGAGGTGTCCCTCGCCCAGCTCACCGAAGGCCGTCCCGGGGGAGCACAGCACCCCTCCCTCGAGCAGTGCCATGGCGATCTCCTCGCTGTTCAACCCTGGGACATCCACCTTGGGGAACACATAGAACGCCCCGGTGGGGACGCGGCAGGAGACCCCGGGCATCGCGTTGAGGCGTTCGCAAATGATGTCGCGCCTAGCCTTGAACTCCAAGCACATCTCCTCAGGGTAGTCGGCAGCCTCCTCTAGAGCCACGAGGACCGCATGCTGCATGGCGTCGTTGCTGCACGCGGTGACGTAGTACTGCATCTTGGTCAACTGAGTCATCGCTTCGGGGTCAGGGGACAGCAGGTAGCCTATCCTCCATCCTGTCATGGCGAAGGTCTTGGAGAACGACTGCACCATGATTACCTTGTCATAACCGGCCCCGAGGAAGGACACGTGGGGTCCGTCGTAGATGATGCGGTCGTAGACCTCGTCGCTAATCAGCCAGAGGTCGTGCTCCATAGCGAAGGCGACCAACTCGTCCCTCTGTGACTCGTTGACGTTGCCGCCGGTGGGGTTGCTCGGGAAGTTGTACAAGATGGCGACTGTGTTCTCGTCGACTCTGGCCTGCAAATCCTCGATGGTCGGCACGAAGCCGTTCTCAAAGGTGCAGGGGTACAGATTCGACTCACCGCCGCAGATTACCACATCCTGAGGATACAACGGGAAGTACGGCTCCGGCAGGAGGACGTTATCCCCAGGCTGCACAAGAGCTAGGAATATGTCCAGAAGGCCATTGGTTCCGCTCATGGTGATGCAGACGTTGGATTCGTCCAAGCCGGGAACGAGGTGGTGCCACATCTCGGATATCTTCCTTCTCAGAGCCGGATGACCGGCAGTGGTGGTGTACTTGTTCCTGCCATCGTTCATCGCTTTGGTGAACGCCTCGATGGCAATCGGGGGCGGCTGGAAATCAGGCTCGCCCAAGCCGAACTGGACTGCATCGTCCCCGGCCATGTCGAACATCCTCCGAACCCCTGTCGGACGGATGTTATTCGCACGCTCGGAGAACCTCACCATGGCCTGCGGACGAGAGTTCTAGGCTTTGAACAAGGCGCTTCGAATCCTATGGATTCGCTATTCGAGGCCCTGTTCAGGGATTAATTCAGCTTCGAGCACCTCCTCTACTGCTGAATCTTCCTCATTCCTCAATCTCGAGAGCAGGCTGTCGATCTCCCCATCCGAGCGAAGCCGGACCAGAGACAGTGAGGCGACCCAAATCACGAATACTGCAAGGATGCCGACAATGACGATCGGGGGGACCGAGAAGTCGGAGGTACTGCCCGCCGAGCCGTGCACTGTGGCTAGGACCGGGAGTGAGGAGGCGTCTTCCGAAATCGCTCTGATCTCGAGTTGATGGGGCCCCTCGCTGAGTTTGACCGAATCCAGAATCACATGCCACATGAAAGGCGTCAGAGCGCCGATCTCCCCGAGCTCAGCCGAGTACGTTGCCTCCTGCCAATCCCCACCGTCGATCCTGAACTCGACCCTCTCGATGCTGCCGAGTTGGCCCCAAGCATGCCCGGTGACGTTGATCGTGCCGTTGGAGTCAGCAATGCTCAACAGGTGATTCTGGAGGCTCACATCCACCGAATCGGTCTGCTCGGTCTGTGCGAGATGTAGTGCAAGTGCAACGGCTGCACGAGCATCCACCATCCCCCATCCGAAGTCGCGGTTCCAGTAGGGGTCGACCTCTGGGGCGCTGGGCTCGCCCCTGCGCTCCGCGGTCTGCTTGAGCACCTCCTTGACCTGTAACGGAGTGAGGTTGCCATTGGCCTCTATGACCAGAGCGATGACGCCGGTCACTGACGGGGTGGCGTAGGAGGTGCCGCTGCCGCGACCGGTGTAGGTGTTGTCGGAGGCATCGCCGCCGAGGAAATTGTTGCAGCCCCCGCTGGTGACGCAGCCCTCGGCCTGCACTATGTCGGTACCCGGAGCGCTGACCTCGGGTATCAGTTCGTTGAGAGGGTTGCCGTCACCGTTGTCCTTGCGCGGGCCGCGCGAGGAGTAGGAGGCGATGCTATCGTCGGACCTATTGACGGTGTTTAGGTCGTCAGTAGCGGCGACTGTTACTGAGAGAGAAGAGGCGCTCATTCCCGACAGACCGTCGTTGTCCGGTCCGTCGTTGCCGGCTGCGTTGGAGACTGCGACCCCGGCCAGCATCGCGTCATCGAGTATTCTGCTGTGCATGTCCGTACCGTCGGAGCCGCCATTCTCGTGGCTTGTTATCCCCCATGACAGCGAGATGATATCGATGCCGTGGTTGGCTTCGTCCACACCTGACCAGGCATCGTCCCTGTGGTCGATGATCCACTGCAGGCCGTTCATCGCGGACTCGTAGAACTCCTGCTCGAGCAGGTAGTTCTCGAACGGCCCCGCGCCTACGTCAGTACCGATTCGGACATCGACCAAGGATGCGTTCGGCGCCGAGCCGTAGTACTCCGACTGTGAGCCGTCGGCCTCCATCCCGGTGGCACTGGCCATTCCCATGCATGCAGTGCCGTGCTGGTTACCGTCATCGGGGTCGAACGAGCCGTCCTCCTCACGGCCGCCGGCTAGCAGGCACTGCGGGTCTGTGTGCATGTAGCACACTGCGTCATAACCGGCCACGAACTTGCCCGAGAGGCCGGGGTGCTCGTTGTCGACACCGGTGTCTGTCAGTGCTATGTTCACCCCATGTCCGCTAACCCCGAGGTCCCATGCCCCCACCGGGTACTCCGTGGAGTTCCGTGCCTTGACCGCCGGCGTCTGGACATCGCCGTAGAACACGAGCGAGCCGTAGCGCTCGACCATCGCCACGCCTTCGAGCTGCGATAGCGCATACACCTCGGAGGCGTCGACGTCCCCAATCAGCACTGCGTCCACTGACGGGAGCTCTAGGTGGATATCGTGACCCTCCAGGGCCAGATCCAAGCGGTTAGAATCAGTAATCCGCCGATCGTACGAGAGTCCAACGTTGACGGGGCCAGAAGCCGTCTGCAACGAGTCGTGGATGCCGTTCCTGTCGGAGTCCAAGGAGGTCCAGGTCCACCATGGTCCGGGGGTCGCCCAAGTGACTGCGGCTTGGTCGGGGGCCGTGGCCTGCTGACCCGAACCAATCAGTTGTAGCCCCTCGCTGTCAAATGCGGATACCTGAGGAGGGGCTACGCTCCCGGCTAGCGGAACCAGTAGGAAAGCGCAGAGGACGGCGTTGAGTGCCTTGGCATCCATCGGTTCACGCGAAATACGCGAAGTCCTTCAACCCAACCTCTGCCGGAGTTGCTCCGAACGCTGTACGCCGAGGCCGAAATGGTGGGGGCACTGGGATTTGAACCCAGATCAGCGGGTGTCTTCCGCCTAGCGTGCACCCGGATTGCGCACGCTCTCGGGTTGCGACAGGTCGGTGCTCCAGTTGGTCATCAAAGCCATCAGAAAAACCACTTGTCGTCATTCCCGTGCAACTGGAGCCCGCGGTACTGCCAGGTTATACTATACCCCCTTAGGAGTGCATCGCCCTAGGGCCTCGCTCTTATGATGCTCTCGGTCAGTCGAATTTGAGACTCACATGGGACCCAGAACCGGGCCTACCAGAAGAGCGAGTGCGACCCAAGCACCTAGGATCGCTGAGGCCAGTCCCCACGCGCGCGGGCGTATGCCGGTACTTAGCCAGCCGAACACCCGTGAGGCCTTACCAGGTGCCAGAGCAATGAGGCGCGCCAGATTGACGATGATACCGGCTGCGACGAGGAAGCCCAGCATAGCCAGGACGGAGAGGAGGATGCCCCACAGGTCCGAGCGGGCCACGGCGCCCACTCCCTGAGGGATTAGCGCCGGGGTCCGCAGCCACAGCAGCCAAGCCAGCCAGAGCCCCAGATAGGCGTCCTCGGCGAAACTGGCTCGGTCACGCCAAGCACGGAATCCCTCGGGCAGGCGCGAGTACACTGCTGAAGCCAGGGATTCGACCTCGGCGATCCTGCCGTGCAGCAGGACTGAGAGCCCGTGGTACACCATGACAACGGCAAGCAGCAGTTCAATCCATATCCAGAAGGCCCCCAGCCCGAGCGCCGCCATCAGGGCCACGGGCAATGCCCATATCCCGAAGCCGACAGCAGCAGCGACTGCCGTCATAATCGAGCCTGCGCCCGGGAACAGCGGTTCATCAGGCAGCTTGAACTCCCGGTCCCTCGGCATCGCCAGAACCACCAGTGGCAGCACCGCTGTGCTGACGATGATTGAGAACAGCGACAACGGGTTGTTCCCAGAGCCCCGGGATGCCGAGGACACGGCCTTGTCGATCTCCAGCGCTGACATCGTTCCGGGCTGCCAGTCCGTGACGAAGCCGGCTGAGTCGATGATGATGACAGCATCGGTCGCACCGCTGGGGAATGCCTTGCCGACGGCAGCGTCGGCCTCGTCCATCAGTAGAGGCCAAGTCTCGTTGAGAGTCAACGAATAGGTGTCCAGATCGACGGATTGGACCCCTTCCCCCGTGGCGATCTGGATGAAGGCGATGTCTGAGTCGCTGATGATTTGCACTCCCCTTAAATCGTCGAACTGCCTGACTGCGTTTGGCGATCCTGCACGGAACAGTCCGACCACAACGGCGTCGTGCCCGGGGAGCAAATCGGACAGTTTGACCAGTTCGCCATCGTGGGACAGCAGAGCGAACGATGGTGCTGCACCCTCTTCCCTTGGGGCGTTGCTGTCGATGTCGGGCAAGTGCATAGCGGGGCCGAGCGCAGTAATCGCAAGCAGTAGCAGTATCGCGTAGGTCTGTATGGGCAGCATCGCCTCGCGCATCGAGGCCCCAATCCATGCGATTATCCCCAACGGGACCACGACCGCGGCCCACATCGAGGCCAACATGGGTTTGGGGTCCTCCGGGACCTCGAATCGCAGCACACCTACCGTATCGCACAGCTCGCCCGGATCTTGGTCGGTGACTGTGAAACAGGAGTCAATCATGTACCTGCCAGGACTGAGTGGCTTCTCTGAGGACCAGGTGAAAATCGTCCTGTTGGCTTCACCAGTCCTCGTCCCATGAGGGATCTCGAAATGCTCCAGCCGCT
>Ga0066839_10001406_pt1 | contig 10012 bp, 9 predicted proteins | sample ETNtaG_10_FD_66733 | JGI IMG/M metagenome (GOLD analysis project Ga0066839, IMG submission 66733) | Marine microbial and viral communities from oxygen minimum zone, Eastern Pacific Ocean - ETNP201302SV82 | ecosystem: Environmental > Aquatic > Marine > Oceanic | place: Pacific Ocean: Eastern...
TCGGCACCCGCCGCACCCAGTTCAGGTTCCCCGAGACCGGCATCGGGATCTACCCCGGGCTCGGGGGCACTCAGCGGACCCCGCGTATCTGCGGTCTCGAGTGCGCTCGCTACGCAGTGCTCGCCGGCAGCTTCCTCGATGCGACGTCCGCCGAGGCACTCGGCCTGCTGACTCATCTGGTGGAGCCCTCGCAAGTCGAAGCCACGGTGGCTTCGATAGCAGTTGCAGGCAAGCCCGAGAACAAGTACCCCGGTAGCCCGGCTGATCCGGAGAACGCTACGGTCGCCTTCGCGACCTCGTTCTACTCGGACGGCAACATGTCCTCGCTGATGTCCGGGAAGGTCCCGGATGGTTTCGACATCACGGACAAGGTGGCCTCTAGGCAGCTCAAGTCGCTGTCCCGGGCCGCGCCAATCGCACTCTCGATGGCTAACGATTTGCTCGACGCGGCTGCCGACTCGGATCTCAAGGCTGGCCTAGAGGGCGAACTCAAGGGGCTGGAGGAGATTTTCGGGACATCCGACGCGCTGGAAGGGCTTGCAGCACTCATCGAAGGTCGTAGACCCAACTACACCAATGCATGAGAACTCTGAATACGGGAGGCTCTGCTGGACCAGCATGGCATACGGGTGTCCGCGTTGTGGTTGGACTGGTGATGACCCGATGGAGGCGCGTGGCGTAGAAGATACCCCTGTCGGATACGGCGGCGGCGGTGCTGGTGGTACTGGAGGAGGGGGGCCTTCCCCGGGTTTCGTAGTCATGGAGAAGAAGCATGTCACCAAGATCTACTGCCCGGAGTGCCACAGATCTCTGCCCAAGTCTCAGCAACCGAAAATTAGCATGACACAGGGGCAGTTTGAACAGAGTTTGGGAAGGATCCTGCTATTCCTTATGCTCGCTGTAGTCGTATTTTTCATGGTTTTCTGACCTACATCTGGTTCTTCGGTGATTGAATCCAAGCAGGTGACCGGTAGTTCGCAATCTCAGCGTAGAGCATTGCCCTCAAACTAAACCTCGGCACCTCAACCATTGCATCGCAATCGCCTATCGTCTCATCCAACCAGTTCTCCAATAATCTGTCCATGTGGTTTCCTCCTGCTACTTAGTGCAGTTTACGCACTAATCATCCAATTCCTGTATATCAACCGAGAAGTATGCATGATTACACCGAGGTGCATTTTATACACTAAATGGCCCCAGCACAACCTGTTTCAAATGTCACTTGGTCCCATGCGAATCTCCTCCTCAGACCTCAAAAGGATTCGCGAGGCGATTTCCGAAGTGGAGGATAGCGGTGCGATGGTTCGCAGGTTGTTCGGGGAATATAACGACGATGACTTCGATGTTGGCTGGGAGGTCGATGCAGCCGTAGACGCGTTCTCGATCTTCAGCTCGAAGTGGACCATAGAGATCCTAGCGACTCTGTACATCGCCGGCGACCGCCGCTTCAACGAGATGAGGAAACTTCTGCACGGTATCAGCAGCAGGACCCTTTCGGACAAGTTGACCACTTGCGTTCAGAACGGACTTGTGGACAGGGTGGTCGAGGACGGTCCGCCGATTCGAGTCATCTACCGCCTCACCGAACACGGTCGCGAGGCCGGCAGGCTGCTGAGCCCCTTGGTGGCTTACATGAAGCTGCATCATGGCAGGGTCGTCGGATCCAAGTAGTGTGACATACCCGAGCATGCCCGATACAACCAACCGTATGCTTCAAAGGTCGTACGTCGACGAAAGGAGCCATGGCCCTGATTGAGCAATGGCGCAGTACGCGCCCTTGGTTCGTTGACGGGCTCGCTGCCATAGCTGGGGGGGCACTGGGCCTCGCCGGTCTTCTACCGCTGATTGCCCCGGCTGCTCAGGGCACTCTGGTAGCGCCTCGAGACCACTCCTGGGAGCATCCACTGAGGAAGCGCATACTCAACACCCTTGAGCGCTCTCCGGGAATCCACTTCCGCGAGCTGCAGCGCCAGCTGGACGCTGCCAACGGCACCCTCCGACACCACCTCAGCGTGCTGGTCAACGAGCGTTCGGTGACCACTATGCCAGTCAACGGGCGTACCTGCTACTACGCCGGAGCGCCCACGCAGGTCGAGATCCTCGCCGGCTCCGGAGTGACCGACCAAAGCCGCGCGGCTGAGATGCTTCCAGTCGGGCTGTCAACCGTGCAGCGCAAGGTAGTCGCTAGGCTGTCCAAAACTCCCGAGCCAGTCTCGCAGGCTCAACTGGCGCGCGACCTCGGTCGCTCCCGGGCCTCGGTGCACTCAGCGATAGGGGTACTGCGCCAGCGCGGCATACTGTGCCCAGCGGGACTGGCTCTGGCGCCGCACATGTCCGGGCTGAAGACCTCTGGGGTCGACTATCCGTGGCTGGACGTTCGCGTCGAATACGCCTGAGTCCGCACCGAGAACTGGCCAAGCCTCTTGAGCCTCGGAATGCGCGCGTAGCGCGCATGTTCAGAGTCAGGCTGTCCGAATCACCGATGCCGACGGGCAGCAAGGACCCCGATGTCCTGCTGGCCTGGCTGCTCGATTCGATGGGGTTGGTCAGGCGCAAGACAGAGGGGGCAAGCGTCGGGGACGAACAGGGTGCACTGCACAGGCTGTTGCGCGAGACGGTACTGGTCGATCCTCTCAGGGGCTGGGACGCCAAGGCGCTGGGGGACTCCAGCGGCCTGTCTCAGACCGGCGTCCACCACCAGCTCGTCAAACTGAGAGAGTCCGGGCTGCTGGCCGCCGACATCGAGGGGCGCTGGCACATCCACGTCCTCAGAGGGGGCTCGATCAGCGCTGCGATAGGGCTGGTCTCGATGCAGGCCAGAGCGATACTGGACCTGCGTCTGTCGGAACTGGCCGAAGTCATCTCCGAGTCGGATGACAGGATGGCTGCCTCAAGCGAGGACGAGGAGGTGACCTTTCGCATCGAAGTGGCCGAGCCGGGAGTCGCCGCGGAAGGCGAGGACCGGTTCGATGCTCTGGTTCGTGACCTCGGACTGAGCGGCGAGCGAGCCAAGCCGGGTGACAGGCTGTCGCGCAGCCTGCTCGAGGAGTTGGCGTCTAGCGGCAGGGCGATCACGCTGCTCGCTCTGGCTGACAAGTGCGGTGACTCTCGGGCCCGCGTCCAGAGATCAGTCGAGCGCATGCGGGTCGCAGGCATCGTCGAGCGTGTGCCGATGCTAGACCGCATCGCCCAGGACGTGTATGGCGGCCTGATGCGGCAGCACGACGCGAGGGGCGAGGAGTGGCTGATGACGAGAGGAGGGGTCGGCAGACTGGACGATTCCGTCTCTAAGGCCCTAATCTCGGGAGTCAGGAAGAAGTCGCTGAACATCGAGAAGGTGCAGAAGATACTGGGTCCGGTCCCGCTGGGCTCCCAGAAGGTCCTGCTCAACACCCTCGGAGGCAGGATGCCCCATGGAGTCAGGATCGCGGGCAGGGACGGGGCTGCAGTGAAGGAGAGAGTGATGCGCCGAGCTGACAGGACGCTGCGCCGGATGAGGACGGTGGCCCAGCGGCTCGACGAGGCTCTGGCGTAGTCAGTCCGTGTGCTGTTCCAAGGTCTCTAAGGAGACTACCTGAAGCGTCTCCTCATGTGTTGCCTCCAGCACGATGGGGCATGCCACCCCCGCTTCGGTTGCATCCTGCCACGTCTGGGCGCATACGCACCACCTATCTCCAGCCTTCAGTCCGGGGAAGTTGAACTCTGGCGCAGGAGTGATGAGATCGTTTCCCTGTTGCCGTGCGAACTCGAGGAATTCATTTGTGACTAAGCAACATACCGTGTGCAGTCCCCGGTCACTGCGATCGGTGTTGCAGCAGCCGTCCCTGAACCAACCTGTGAGGGGTTCGGTTGAGCAGGATTGGAGTTTCTCTCCGAGCACATTGAACGAGGGAAACACGATTCCCGCATCGGACAGGCTCTGATTAACTCGCCTATCAGGCAGCTACTGTATGAGGCTCGGCGAGCGCCTCTAGATATTCGGTGACTCTGCTTCCAAGTTCGGCCTGGTCCTGTATGGAATGGAGGTTGACCCTCATTGCTGAGGCGCCGGGCAGTCCCTTGGTGAATGATACCGCGTGCCGCTTGAGGTTCTTGTTCATCTGCGCAGGATACAGTTCTTCACTCAGTTCTAGATACCGCTCCCAGCACCACAACCGGGCCACTGCGGGGTCGTCGTCGCCCCATGGGGGCTCCTGGTCGTGCCAGCCCAGATCACGCTTGATCTCGTGGAACACGATCGGCCTGCCGATGGCTCCGCGGCCAATCATCAGGCCAGCGGCCCCGGTTGCCTCTAGGCACTCTGCTGCAGTGGCTGCGTCGACCACATCGCCGTTGGCGATGACCGGGATGTCGACGGCCTCGACGATGTCGCGAATCTGCTGCCAATCGGCCTCGCCGGAGTACCTCTGGCGCAGCGTGCGGCCGTGCACACAGATGCGCTCGATGCCCTCGGCCTCGAGCCGCTGTGCGACCTCGAGTGCCGTGTTGGGACCGCCGCCGGTGCCAAGCCTCACCTTGACGGTGATTGGTACCTCGGCGACATCGAGGCAGGCTCGCACCATCTCGACGACCCTGTCCGGGTCCCTGAGTAGCGCTGCTCCGGCGTCGTTGCGGCAGACCTTGGGGGCCGGGCAGCCGAAGTTGATGTCGATGACGTCGGCCCTGTCCTGCAACAGCTCGACGGTCTCGACCATCTCGGAGGTGATGCCGCCGAAGATCTGCGGGATGAACGGCTTCTCGCGCGGGTCGCTCTCGACCTTGAGCCACGAGTGCGTGTTGCGCCTAGTCAGGCCAGATGCGGCGGTGAACTCGGTGACGGTGACATCGGCACCGCACTCGCGCGCGAGAAGCCTGTAGGCGAGGTCGGTGACACCTGCCATCGGGGCGAGGAACAGCGGCACGGGCTCACTGGGCACGAGCGGCGGTTCGGTAGCCCCTCTATGAGGTCGTCGAGGCCTCAGAAGGTGGATTCCCAGTCGTCGACGCTCTGGGAACGCTCCCAGTCGGCGTCAGATATGGAACTCCTGATCTTGAGTATCTCGCGGGCCAGCAGCCAGTAGACGAGAGCGAGCGAGCGTCGTCCCTTGTTGTTGGCCGGAAGCGCCAAATCGACGTTGCGCAACCTGTTGTTGGCATCACAGATGCCGACCACCGGTAGGCCCGAGTTCACAGCCTCCGACAAGGCTTGAGAGTCTGCAGCCGGGTCGGTGACCAGAATCACCTCGGGCTCGATGTAGGTCCGTAGCCGGGAATTGGTCAGCGTACCGGGGATGAAGCGGCCGACGATACGCATCGCACCGATGCTGTCGGCGAACTTGCGAGCCGGGCGCTGGCCGTACTGCCTCGCGCTCACTACAAGGACCCTTCCAGGGTCGTAACGCGACAGGAACTTGGCCACCACGCGGATGCGCGAGTCGGTCTCGTGGACATCGATCAGATGCAGCCCAGCTGAGTCATGGCGCATGGTGTCGAGGAACTTCTTCATGTCCGCAGATTTCTGGTTGGTCCCTATGTGCACTGCGTGCTGCTCGTACACATCATGAGGCACGAGAAGGGCTAGACTCTCATCCAAGTTGAATCCTCAGCGTCGCGGCGACCTGCCCTCGACTCATAAGCGCTACGCCTCCGCCCCATAGGGGCGAGAGCCTAGTCCAGTTCGGTCAGATATGTGCATTCGCCGCTCTCGTGCACCTCATTGAAGCGCACACACGGGCGGGTAATGGTCAGATATACGTCGAAGTGGTCGTGGAACGAGAGCTGCTCTATCGGTGCCGTGATCCCGTAGCCACGGGCCTCGACCTCGAAGGTCCACTTGCCCTCTACGAAGGTGCCGTTGCCCAAGGTGAATCGGGTCTGCGCGAAATCGCTGCTCGTCTCAATCTCCCAGAACGGGTCGCCTCCGGCCTCCTTCACACCGGGCTCCCACAGTCGCACCTCGACATAGCGAAGCTCGTTGGTCTGGTTGCCAATCAAATCCTCAATCTGCGAAGACCACGGGAACTGGGCTCGGAAGTTGACTACAAGCATGCTGATGCTCTCGTCGAACTCGATTAGCTCCTCCTTCTCGTACGGGTCAGCGGCCTCCAGCCCGGTCGACTCGAAAGTGTGCTCCCAGCCGAAGGTCTCCTCCTTCTCAATCACCAGAGGCGATTCCCTCCATGACTCCATGACCTCTCTCTGGGCAGCCAGTCCGAGGCATCCGCTGGTCAGTGTAGATGCAAGCAGGATGGCGAGGATCAAGAACGCTGTACTGCTACGCTTCATCGTCAGTCGGAAACGACAACCTACCTTCAATCCGCGTGTCGTTTGTCGGCTCTGCGAGTCGCATAGTGGACTCATGGCCGTCTGCCGGTCACTCTTCCTCAGTGACCGCGCGGGGCTCGTGTACTTCCCTGAACACCACAATGGCGACCCCGAGGTGGTCCCTCAGGGTGCGGACGAGGCTGAACTTGGCGAAAGCCCAATTCTGGTCGTAGGCGATGGCTTCAGGGGTGGTAACGGTTAGGTCGTCGCCGTCGAATTCGACCTCGAAGTCATCGCGCCCGGTGTTCATGCTGAGTAGTGTTGTGACCTTCTCGGTGCGATCCTCGACGACCTTCGTGATTCGGTAGTCGTAGCGCAGGGTGACGCCGGCCAGTGGGTGGTTGTAGTCTATCCTCGCGCGCCCGGCACTGAGGAACTGAAGGACTCCGGTACGACCGCCAATCTCGACCGGTGAGCCGATGCCTAGCATCTCAGGGTCGCGCACGCTGCGCAGGAGGACGTTCTGGCCGATGGTCTCCACAAGACTCGCATCGCGCTCGCCGTAGGCTTCGGCGGCCTCGATGTCGAAGCTGTAGTCTGTCTCAGCTTCAGCCTCGGCCAGATGGGCCTCGAATCCGGGAATCAGTCGGCCATCGCCAATTACACTCACCATGGGAGAGTAAGTTCTGGTCTCGTCGTGGACGTCGTGCTCCTTGGCTGCCTCCTCGCGAGTCGTCTCGATGAGCTTCTCGGTCTCCACGTTGAAGAGATCGTAATCGATGTGAACTATCGTTCCGTCGTCCATTGGTAGGCCTCCTAGGCGACCCGCCGACCGGCTCCCCCTTTTTCATACAAACGGTATCACCGTAGGTGATTTTTCACTCGCTGCTAGTGCTCTGCAGAGCGGTCACTGGAGGCAAGGGCCAGAGCCCCGCCAAGCATCACTAGGACCCACCCCGCCCAGACTAGGTGGCTCCCCCTCAGACTGTGCACGATGACCCTGACGGTCTCTACGTCTTCGGCCCCACCGACTTCTTCCCTCATCATGGAGCTCAGCAGGTCGTTGGACTGTAAGATGTCCAGAATCACGATGGTGTCGCCTGTCAAACCAGTCATCCTGTCAACCTCGGAACGCGAGTTAATCGCTCCGCTTGGTGAAATGAACCGCAGCATCCCCGGCCTAAGGGTGTCAACGAGCTCCCCGTCCCGCCTCACTTCGATTATCACCCCCACGAATCCATCGCCGACGCCGAAGTCGTAGGCCTCGTCTTTGGCAGAAATCAGTTCGGTGCCGACAAACAGCAGCTCGTAGCCGTCGTGCTCGACCGGCTGGTCCCGCTCTAGGGTGACGAGGTTCGAAGGATTCGAGCGGTCTACGAGGGTAGTGGTCAGGACGTGACCGACCAGCAGCAGGAGGATGCCGAGGTGTGCAAGGTGCGAGGCCAGCAACCTCGTGCGGGCGGCGTTGCGATTGCCGAGGCCGCCCTCTCTGAGCTTAGGCAGAGCGGAGCTCGCGGTGCGCCACGCCTGCTGCGCGGTCGAAGGCAGGGCGAAGACCAGCCAAGTCAACAGGAACAGAGCGACTGCGCCTCTGGTTATGCCGTTTGTGAATATCAAATCGGGGTCTCCAGGGAGAGAGAACTGGTCGGCTGCGCTCGCGAGGGCGATGGAGGCCAGCAGCACTGCTCCGACTATTCTGGAGCCCTTCTCAGGTGTGATCGAGCGACCCCATGCGTACAGAGTCAGGCCGACGGCGAGAAGTCCGATGAGGGGGGCTCCGTAGAACTCGTGGGCCTCAAGGCTTGAGCCGTCAATCTCTATGGTCAGCAGCAACCATGTCAGGAGCAAGAAGGCCGCGCCACCGTACCACGGCACCATCCTAGCGGCGCGGGTCCGCACCGACGAGTCCGAGAGCGGGAGCAGGGCTCCCTCGAACTCGCCGTCGTCCTCGGGAGAAAGCAGCCACGGGATGAGGAACGGGACCAGTCCAGCGACCGCCTGCTGGATCTCGGAGATCCAGAGCCAACTGGAGAACAGCATCAGCAAGACGCCCATCGCGATCCAGTGCATCGGAGGATGGATGGAGTCGCCGTGCACTATCAGCAGTATCAGGGCGAGGCCGACTGCGAAGACCGCAGTAGATCCGATCCAGTATGCGGCGGCGCAGAAGAACAGCAGCAGGGCCGCGGCGAGTTGCGGTCTGGCCGCCAGCATCGTAGTGCCACCGGAGGCGGCCACTGCGAGGTGCTGCTGCTGTCTCAGGTGCGCGTAGGCGTAGTAGCCCAGTATCAGTATGGCCACCAGATAGGAGGTGACCTCAATTCCCACCGGACTGAACTCAGCGATATCTATGACGCGTAGGTAGGGGTCGTCGGCCAGCGTGCCCTCGCCGTCCGCCACGAAGGCGTGGACTGAGGCCCAGACCCCGTTCGCTCGCGTCACCAGAGTGGCGTGGAAGGCGAGCGCTCCGGCGATTAGGCCTACGGCGGGTGCAGCCGAGACCGCGCTGGAGCTGGGCTTGGCCCGGACGTGCACTACGAGAAGTAGCGCGAGCCACGGTAGTATTGAACCGGTCTCGACGGGGTCCCAGGCCCAATAGCCGCCCCAGTCGAGCACCGTGTACGCCCACAGACCGCCAAGCCCGATGCCGATGCTCCCGAGCACGAAGCCGGCACGGGCCCAGTGCAGTTGGGCAGCGTGGACCGATTCGGCCGCCTCGCGCCTGAGCACCCCGGCTAGGGCCACACTGGCGGTGGCAAGGCACAGGGCGTAGTACGAGAACACGATAGGCGGGTGTATGACCATCAGGTCAGTCTGTAGGAGTGGGTGCAGCTCCCCATGGGCTCCGGTAGCCGCAGCGAACGGGTTGAGCAGCCATGAGAGAACCACGAGCGCGGCCACCCAACCGTGCATGATTCTGACTTCAAGTGGCGCTGACTCGTCATCTCTGGCCATGAACCAGGTCACTACCGCCAGTATGGCAGCCCAGAGCAGGAGCGGTCCAGCCCTGCCACCCCAGACGGCTGAGATTCGATACAGCAGGGGCAGCTCGTCGCCGCCGTAGCGAGCGACTAGGTCGAGCGAGGAGGCGTCGAGCACGAAAGCGCCTACCAACAGTGCGAACGGCGAGATCTGCGCTGCCATCGTGACATTGCGGACGATTGGGTCGCCTGCCTTATCGGGACGCGCTATCTGATGCAGGCTGGTCAGCAGCGCCAGCGCGAGCAGCGTCGACCCGTAGCCGGGGAGTACGGAATCACCACCCGTAGTACCTGGCTCTGCTGTAGCCGAAGGCCAGCATCGCAGGTACGATTCTCTTGAAGTACAGCCCAGGGCGACGGACCAGCAGCCTCAGCCCGACCATCGCCTTCCCGCTGACTCCCATGTCCGCCATCTCGTCAGGGAAGCACCCCGCCATCACCGACATCTCGTCATCTGTCAGGTCGAAGAGCGCGTTCTTACCGCGCAGGATCTTGTCGTACGGCGGGAACTCGTCCTTCCACAACCTCGAGTACACGGACAGACGCCGCTCGCTAAGGTCTCCATCAGCAATCGCCGCCGCAGCGGTCTCAGCAGCGTAGACGGCTGACTTCAGTGCGAGGTGCGAGCCGCCTTCAAAGAGCGGTGAGGTGAAACCGGCGGCGTCACCGATCAGCATCAGCCCGTCGTAGTGGGTGTTATCGAAGGGGCCAGAGATTGGGATGGTCCCTCCGAAAGCGGGATTGCCCTTCCCCTTCCAAGGGGGAGGTACCTGCTCAAGCTCCTTGAA
>Ga0066839_10001415_pt1 | contig 9979 bp, 9 predicted proteins | sample ETNtaG_10_FD_66733 | JGI IMG/M metagenome (GOLD analysis project Ga0066839, IMG submission 66733) | Marine microbial and viral communities from oxygen minimum zone, Eastern Pacific Ocean - ETNP201302SV82 | ecosystem: Environmental > Aquatic > Marine > Oceanic | place: Pacific Ocean: Eastern...
GTTAAGTATGGTAGAGAGTAATTATGAAATTTTGAATCTATCTGATGATGCGTCTAAAAAGGAAATACAGAAAGCTTACAGAGTATTGGTACTTCAACATCACTCAGATAGGGGTGGTAACGATGAAAAATTCAAAAGAATTAAGCAGGCATATGAAGACTTGCAAAAAGGTAAAAAATATCCTGATACATTAGATGAAAAGAAGAGTAAAGCAAAATTTTATTCTGGAACTTCAGAAGATGAAAAACTAAGGAAGAACCTTCTATTATCTAATGATGTATCAAAAGAAATGAGGACAGCAGAAGAATGGGCTGCTGCTCTTAGTCGTACCAATACTACTGGTATGCGATTATTTGGTTCAAATGAATTTGGTAAAATGGAGTTTGAAAGAAAACCCACAAAAACATTGTCAATTAAAGGTAAATTTTGGGCTGGTAATTTCAAATATGATAATTCAGTAATGATGTGGGGTAGTATTACAAGTCCATATTTTAGTCCATATGAAAAACATAAAACCCACATACATCTTACAGATGGAAATTTTAGAATGATTGATTCAATTCAAAATAAATATGATATTGATGGTGGAGCAAAAATCACTGTTGATAATGGAGATATGGAAGTTGGTAATGTAAGTGGTAAAAAACAGAGGGTTAGTGATCTACAGGGAAGAGTAGGCATGTCGATTATGAAAGAATATTTCACTGAACTCAAAGCTCTGAATGGAAAACTTGTTGCTGGAAGTGTAACTAATACCGTAAAACTTGATGCTGATACCGTGATTGCACTTAATCTAGTTGATAATGTAAAAATCAAAGGAAGAGAAATACTAGTTTACGGCAGCAAGGTAACACATAATGTAGAATTCTTCTTAAAAAATAACGGCAAAATCAGGTTTTATGATCAAGGTTCAGGCTTTGACATAAGTGATGATGCTATAATACAATTGGAAGACGATACTATCATAAAAATACGTGATCTAAAACATGCAAAAATGATCAGTCATGGCGGTAAAGACATTAGATATGAAGATATTGTAAACCTGGGTACTCGAAAAAAATCAAAGAAAGGAACATCAAACAATTTTGGCTCATTCAAAAAAATATTTGGAAAATAATTGTACCTATTTTGATGATGTGTATTTTCCTGAGAGGATGATACATACAAAAATTCCTTTGCCAGATATCAGCTTTGCCTTATGCCGTACTCCCTTTGGAATGAATACTGTAGTTGGTGACGTTACCCTGTATTTTTCATCACCAAGCTGAATTTCATATTTCAGTTTATCATTATTAGAAATAATCAGATTAATTTCATCTGCATTGTGTTTATGTAACAAGCTATAGTCCAGTATATTTTTATGGGCAGAATCAATAACATGAATGGCAATATGGGTATCTGATTTGGGAATTATCTTTTTGCTAAGCATTGAAATACGCTTTATTGGTGCAAAAGTATGAAATTCTACATTTGAGAGCGGTTCCTTGATTCCTTTTTTTATAAATTTTTTATAACGCTGCATAAATTACTGTATTTTTTATGTTATTATACTATACTTAGGATTTTCTTAAAATATAATTTAAGTAATATAGCAGCATAATTTTGCGTGTCTCAAGATAGAACATCAGAATGGTTTGTTCCAAAATTTGGTTCAAGAAATTTTAGAAAAGCAGTTGGAATATTGTTTTTACCTTACACATGTATTGTTACCTGTTTTGCTGCATTGGGGTCACTTTCTGGACCATTTGAAATAGAACGACTTGCTGCTATCTGCATAATCTATTTTCTAGCACTTGGTGTTTCTGCGCATTTACTTGACGCTGTTGGTGGTAAAACAAAACCATGGGGTGATTTACCAAAAAGAAAACTGTTGGCTGTATCAATGATTGTATTAGCAATTGCATTTTCAATTGGTATATACTATGCTTTTTTGGACTCGCCACTTTTGTTTGTAATTGGAATTATAGAGGGATTTTTTCTATTTGCTTATAATTTAGAATTATTTGGTGGAAGATTTCATAATAATGCCTCAACAATATTTTCATGGGCTGTATTACCAGTTTTTGCCGGTTCAGTAATTCAGACAAACTCTATAACATTGGAAGCAATAATAATTTCTGGTATCACTGCAATCATAACTTATGTTCTCATAACAACTTCAAGAAAGTATAAGCATCTAAAACGAGATAATGGTAATTATTTAGAAATAAAAAAATGTGAAAGTGTACTAAAAATTATTTCAATAGGAGTTTTAGTTGGTACACTTTTGATTTTTGTTTTAAGATTTTACGGTTAGATTTTAAAATTAACTTGGTTTGAGAATGATTTTGCCAACCAATCCTTTTCCATTCAGCATTTTTTTATGAGCAGAAACTGCGTCATCAAATGTAAAAATGGAGTCAATTATGGATTTGATCTTTTTTTCAGACATCCAGTATAGACCCTGTTCTAATTCTTCTCTATTTCCTTGTGTTGAACCTAAAATGTTAATGCCCTTGAAAAATATATGACGTAGGTCTGTAGGCACATTATATCCAGTTGTAGCACCAGTAGTTACAAGTGTTGCACCATATTTCAGTAGGGTTAGTTCTTTGTTAAAATGCGAGCCGCCAATATGCTCAAAGATCACATCAATTCCAGAAGTACCACCAGTTTCTTTTGCAATTTCTTTTGTGATTGCTCTAACTTCCTTATGCCAATCATCTTTTCTATGATCTACAGCATAATCTGCACCAAGTTCTTTGAGTTTTTCCAGTTTATCAGAACTTGCGGTAGCAATAACTGTACAGCCATATAGTTTTGCAATTTGTATTCCAAAAATTCCAACACCAGAACTACCGCCCATAATTAAGACAGTTTGACCTGGTTTAATCTTGGCTCGCCCAACCAACATATGCCAAGATGTTAAAAGTGTCATTGATGCAGCCGCAGCTGCCTCATAACTTACATTATCTGGAATTTTTACGACATTAATTTCTGGAAGATGTGCAATCTCACAATAGCCTCCCCACAGTGGTCCAGTTTCAAATCCCCAAATTTTTCGTTGTCGGCAATCATATTCTCTACCATCAGTGCATGCTGCACAGACACGGCATGACATGTTCCCATGGGAAACTATTCTGTCTCCAACCTTGATGTTTTTTATGTTGTCACCAATTGCGATTACTTCTCCAGCAGCATCAGTTCCAGAAATATGTGGTAATGGAACGGCGAGTGGTTTTCCTCTCATACCCCATATATCATCATAGTTTAATGCCGCAGCCTTTACGCGAAAAATTACTTCGTTTGGTTTTGACACAGGTTCCGGAATATCACGTAACTCTAGAATTGATTCAAAATCATCATTCTCCATGTAATTTTCATAAACTAATGCCTTCATCTCTGAGATTTTTAAAAACATGCTATACTTATTTTGTGCCAGTGAGGATTGCTGCTGCACCATATGTAAGATATTGGCTGCTCACCTTCAATCCGCTTTTCTTCATTACATCAGAATAATTGTGAAGCCAATTGGTACTTCGAATCAACTTTGGCAGCCCGATTAGCGCATCTTTCCAACTTGGAATAAAACATCCCACCAACCGCAGGAAGGTAAGAAAGAAATTCCACAGTCCTCTGACAGCCGGATTTTTTGGATATGTGAAATCATGAAAGATGATTTTGCCACCAGGATTGAGATGCGTTATACAATTTTTTACAAGTATTTCCGGATCACAGTACTTTGGCAAATAGGATGCAGTAATGCAGTCGAACTTCAAATCCAGTTTGAATTCTTCCGCGTCGTCAAGGATGAACGAGATATTATCAAACGAATTTGAATTTTGCTTTGCCACATCGAGATAACTTTTGGTGATGTCAATACCAACAATTTTTGCGCTGGGAAATTTTTCCGCAATTTCCCTGGTAAGAATTCCAGTACCACATGCCAGATCCAAGAAAGAACTTCCGTCAGAAATTTGCTCCAGTATCTTTTTCTTCCAGTATCTGTCCTTGCCTAACGTGCCATACGAGACAACACCATCATACGTTGTCCCGGTCTCATCAAAAAATTTAGGTACAAGATTTTTTGCCGGTTCTGCCAACGTTATATATCACACACCAAGTAATTTAAAGAATAATGATAAATGAAAAAATCCAGAATGTACTATCAAGATTAGAAAAGGACATTGATTATGAGAACAGCCACCGGGATGAAATATTCCCAGCGGAGAGACTGAACTGCATATCAAAAAACATTGGGATGTTTTATAATATTCTACTAAAATCCATAAACGCTAAAAAAATTCTTGAGATAGGCATGTCCGTAGGCTATTCTGGACTCTGGTTTGCCGACGCAGTGATGTCAAGCACTCAATCAGATGGCCAAATTATCACAATCGACAGGGAGAAATTCAAGATTGATAAGGCAACACAGAACTTTGAGGAGGCTGGAGTGAGATCTCTAATCAAAATTAAGCAGGGTGAGGCTAGAAAAGTTCTGCATGATATAAAAGAGGAGTTTGGGAAAAATTATTTTGATTTTATTTTTATTGATGCAGATAAGGAAAGTTATATAGAATATTTTGATCTTTGCCTACCACTAGTAAGAAAGGGTGGAATAATTAGTGCTGATAATATCTCGTTCCCGGAAAGATTCAACGAAATGATGGGGGATTATTTATCTCATGTTAGGAATAATCCAAATGTTCAGTCAGTTACTGTACCAATTGATAATGGTGAAGAAATCACAATCAAACTTTCAGAATAACAGTTTTATGTTTTCTTTACTCCTAACGCTCTATTTTTAAGACGGAGATACTTATTGTGACATTTTCTACATCTTGTTGCAGCTAGTGAGTTTCTTGCCCCACAGTTAAAACAGATTTTCATATAAAGTCGTGCCCTTTGTGCAATCTGTCTTTTTTCAGGATCTGTTACAGGCATGCTGTTTCCCCACTTTGTCCTATGTATAAAACTATTTTTTTCTAATCTTTCCAGCTAAAAGAATAGGTACTTCTGTAGGTCTTTTTGCTACTGGTATATTGGCTTTGGAAAACATTGCTATCTTGGATTCCGCTGAACCATAATTTCCCATAATAATTGCACCCGCATGCCCCATGCGTTTTTCTCTTGGTGCTTTCCTACCAGCTATATACGCAACTATCGGTTTTTTGAATTCAATGTCTATAATGTGCTGAGCCAAAGTTTCTTCAGCCTCACCACCTATTTCACCAACTATGACAATCCCATCAAGCTCAGATTCATCCTTGATCATGTCAAAAACATCAACCATTCTTATTCCATTGATAGGATCTCCGCCTATCCCAAGTGTAAAAATTTGACCGAAGCCTGAGGTTGTTAGACTGTTAGAGATTTCATAAAGTAATGTACCACTTTTTGATAAAACTGCAATATTGCCTTCTGCAAATGGACTTGCTGGCATTATTCCAATTTTGATGAGATTTGGGATAATTATGCCTGGAGTATTTGGTCCAACCATAATAGCATTATTCTGTTTAGCAATTTCAATAGCCTGCATAGTATCACGAACTGGTACATGTTCTGGAATAGCCACAAGAAGTTTAATCCCTGCTTCAAATGCCTCCTTTGCAGCCTCCAAAAAGAATTTTGCAGGAACAAAAACAATAGAGATTTTTGCTCCAGTCGCACTAACAGACTCCTTAACGGTTTCATAAATAGGAACATCTTCAAATTTTTGACCACCTTTTCCAGGTGTTACACCAGCTACAATGTTTGTACCATATTCTAACATTAACTTTGTATGTACAGATCCAAACTTACCAGTTATACCTTGTACTATAACAGGTTGCTTTTCATAAGTACCATTTTTATTTTTATCACCTTTTAACAATTCAAAAATATCAGCCAGTTTTTGTCACCTCCATAACAACTCCGTTAATTGCTTGCTCGACGGAATCAAACATTTTCGTTTTTGTATCTTTTAACATGATTTTTGATTTATCTGCTTCTGCTCCCATCAATCTTGCATAAACTGGCAGGTCAATCAAATTATTATCATATGCTTTGATAAATGCTGACGCAACTATTGTTGTTTTAACAATCCCACCATAAAGATTTACTAATATTGCTTTCACTTTTTTCATTTTACTAATTAATGTTAAAGCTTCATAAACTGATTCTTCAGTTGCACCGCCACCAACATCAAGGAAGCATGCTGGTTTTCCACCATTATCAGACAACATATCAAATGTAGACATAACTAATCCTGCACCATTTCCAACTACCGCAATATTACCATCTAATTCTACTAAAGAGAATCCACTTTTTTCTGCTTTTGCCTCTAACTCTGTCTGTTCCCTATACTTTAACAATTCATTATGTCTGAAATTAGAATTATCATCGGTCATTATTTTTCCATCAAGTGCTAATAAGGAACCATCTTTGAGCACTACAAGTGGATTTATTTCTGTTAATTCTGCTTCCTTTTCTATAGTTAATTTTGATAATTTTTGTAATATATCTACAAAATGTGTACTGGTTGCCCCATCAAATCCAATTTCTTTTGCAATCTCTGCTGCAATTTTTTTTGAAACCTCTCCCAAACCAACCTCTCGTATGATTTGATTTTTGACTGATTCAATTTCAACTCCTCCATCAGCGGAAGCAATTACTGTGTAACATCTTTTATTCCTATTAAGAAACAGTGACAGATAGATTTCTTTTTCATATTCCGACATTTTTTCAAGCAGAATTGCACGAGTCTTTTCGCCTTTGATGCTCATATTTAGAACCTGAGGATAGTTTAACTCAAATTCATCTTCATTATGGCATTTTTGAATTCCACCAGCTTTTCCACGTCCGCCAACAGGAACTTGTGCCTTTATCATGAATGGATATCCAATCTTTTTGGCATCCTTTCTTCCTTTTTCAATATCAGTAGAAGAGATACTATCTGGTGTATTGATATTATATTCTTTGAATAATTCCTTGGCTTGATATTCTAATAATCGCACAAAAAATGATGATTATTTCAGTTTATAATCGTAAGTGTCCATCTTAGCCCAGTTTCTTTTCCAACAGATCAACAGTTTCCAAGAATAAATCCTTACTTTTTCTCAAAAGCCTATCTGGAAATTCCTCTAATGTGAATACAAGTTGCTGACTAACTGTTGGGACGATTATTCCACCAGATATAATCAATTGTTCGATGACATAGTTTTTCGTCAAACTACAAATCACTTCCTCATAAGATCCCTCTTCTTCCTCCATGGTTTGGCGATATAGAATAATGGGTGTACCTATTTTCTCTACGATAATGGATCCCTTTTTCAAAAGATCAGTTAAATGATGAATAGACCAAGTATCAAGGCTTATCTGCTTGACCATGATTATATTATACATTTTTTGTATATATGATGATTGTTTAGCTATACAACAACTAGGAGTGATTAGTTTTTGATACGTTTTTGACTCTTTTTGTACGTAATAGTCATCTGGAATAAAAATAAAAGAGACAGAATCAGAACATAATAATGAATGAATTAGTTGCTGTTCTTTGCGTTGCATTTCTTGCTGGTGGCTGGATTATTTTCATGATTGGTAGAAAAAAACGACAAAAAAATACATCTTGAGAAAACCTAATCCATAATATGATAATTATTCGACTGCGATTTTGATTTTTTGCCCATCAATATCATCATCTTTGTATTCTTTGCAAGTTTTAGTGAAATTGACTTGTTTAACTCTGACTAAAAATGCAAGTTCTTCAGTTTTATCTTTCAGCATATCCAATGATTCCTGTTCCAAATCTAAAATTGATGCTATGTTTAGCATGTCTGTTGGATTGTAACCCCTTTCCTTTCTAAGAGATTGTAATCTTCTAGCTAAATCCTTTAACAGGCCTTTTGACATCAACTCTTCGTTTCTTACAGTAGATATGATACCTATGAGATTATCTCTCTTAAAAAATGCAAAGCCTTCTTGAACATCAAAATCTATGATAAAGTCATCAGTATCTAAAGAAATTTTGTTACCATTGATATCAAATGTAAAAGTGCCATTTCTATCCAAACTTTCAATTATTGTTTCTGCATCAGTTTCAGCAAAAATTTCTAACAATTTTCCCAAATCCTGCTTCACTTTAGGACCAATTGCCTTACGCTGTAGGTCCACTTTTGGTACAATAGGAATACCATCTTTTTTCATTTCCAGTAATTCCGCCAATCCAGTATGATGCTCTAATTCAATAATATCACAAGTATGTACGTTCAATTGAGTATGCAGTAGATCAGATAACAACTCCATCTTCTCCCGTTCTCCTTTTTCAACACATATGATTGCCCGGTTTAATGGCCATCTTCTCTTCAACTTTCCTTTCATTCGTGCTGCAGCACAAACAGAAACAGCATCATTCATCATATCAAACGATTCCTCAATTTTTTCATCAACAAGTGACTTGTCTGCCTTTGGCCAATTTTCTAAAAGTATTGATTTTTTATTTCCAAATGTTGTAAGATATAGGTATTCACTGGTGAATGGGGAAAATGGATGTAACAATATATCTAACTGTTTTAACGCATTAGCTATAATTGCATATATTGCAAATCTTCTATTTTTTTTAGATTCGTTATCATCCCAAAGTTCTGGTTTTGTAATTGGGATGTAAATCTGGCTTAATGAATTAATTAGAAAATCTTCTATTGCTTTGGCTGATTCGTGAAACTTACATTTTTTGTTTAATTCTGTACAACTATCAACTGTTTTTTGAAGTTTTGAAAGTAACCAAGTGTCAGTTGGACCTAACAATCCTTTTTCCTTTGCCCAAGCAACAGTTGTTTGATTGATGTCAAATATGTCATATTGACTATTTTGTTTAAAATACAGATGGATATGAAATAGGGTACTCAGAATTTGGTATGGTCTAGACATTAACTCCTTTACACTAAAATTCAAAGTTTCTATTGGACTAGATTTCCACATAAAGTAAAATCTTACAAGATCAACAGGATATTCAGTTAATAGATCAGACGCGTCAAGAACATTTCCAGTACTCTTACTCATTTTATTACCTTTTTCGTCAAGAACATGTCCTTGAAATAGAAATGATTCGTAGGGTGCAGTATCTTTGTTGTTTAGAATAACATTTTCGATTAATAATGTGTATGCCCATCCACGTGTTTGATCAATACCCTCTGTGAAAAATGGTGCAGGGATTTTTTTTTCATATTCATCATCACTTAATGAAGCAAAAGGTGCAACACCACTATTATGCCATGTATCCAACACAAATTCTTCCCGTTGCATTTTTGAATTACATTTTTTGCATTTTATTGAAATTCTATCTATCCAAGGTCTATGTAATTCAAAATCAGGTCCATCAGGAAGGTCATCTGATGCATCGATGATTTCCTTTCTTGAAAAGAGTCTTTCTATATTTCCACATTCACTACATTTCCATATTGGTAATGGGCATCCCCAAAACCTTTCTCTTGAAATACACCATGGATGTTTCTCTTTGATAATCTCTAAAAATCTATTTTTTGGCTGATCAAAAAAATACTCAACTTTTTGTGCAGCATTAATCGCTTTGTCGCCCAGTCTGTCAAGCATGTAAAAATATTCTCTTCTTGCAAGCCAAACTAGTTTATGCTTGGAACGCCAGCATAGTGGATATTTGTGCTTAATTTTACCAATTTTTACTAAAGCATTTTTTTCTTTCACATCCTGAACAATTTTTTCATCTGCGTCACGTACGAACATTCCAGCATATACACCTGCTTCATCTGTAAATTTCACCTCATCATCAATAGGAGAAAATATCTCAACTTTGCGTTTCATTGCAATGTTATAATCATCTTCACCATTAGCTGGTGAAAGATGTACAATTCCTGTACCAGTATTGACATCAACAAATTTTTCAGCAACTGCAATGTGATAGTTTTCTTGCTTTGACATTTTTTCTAATGCAGAAATATTACCTAGTAATGGATGAATGTATTTTTTACCTTCAAAATCAGCA
>Ga0066839_10001417_pt1 | contig 9966 bp, 10 predicted proteins | sample ETNtaG_10_FD_66733 | JGI IMG/M metagenome (GOLD analysis project Ga0066839, IMG submission 66733) | Marine microbial and viral communities from oxygen minimum zone, Eastern Pacific Ocean - ETNP201302SV82 | ecosystem: Environmental > Aquatic > Marine > Oceanic | place: Pacific Ocean: Eastern...
AAATTCCAGACCAGCGCCGAGTTGACCGTTCCGCTGCCGAGCCTGTTGAAACTGGCCATCAGCCCCGTGATCAAGCACGAGTTCAATAGTCTGGTCGATACCTACATGAGTAACCTCAAGAAAGCGTTCTGATGGTCGTCGCTATCAAGGCTATAAAGGCCATTGCGGGACGCGGGGAATCATAAAAGGTATAATGCGCGCAGACACTTTTCCGGCATGTGCCGACTGATGACTTTGGAGTCCCCATGGCCGAACGCAAGGCTCGGGTAGAAAGAAATACCCTGGAAACACAGATCACCGTCGAGATCGATCTCGACGGCACCGGCAAGTCCAGCTTCGACACGGGCGTGCCTTTCCTTGAGCACATGATGGATCAGATTGCCCGCCACGGGCTGGTGGACCTGAACATTGTCTCGAAGGGCGACCTGCACATTGATGACCACCACACGGTGGAAGACATTGGTATCACCCTGGGCCAGGCCTTCAAACAGGCGGTTGGCGACAAGAAGGGCATCCGTCGTTACGGCCATGCCTACGTGCCGCTTGACGAAGCACTGTCCCGCGTGGTGATTGACCTGTCTGGCCGTCCCGGCCTGATGATGGATGTGCCCTATACCCGTGGTGCTGTAGGAGGCTTCGACGTCGACCTGTTCGAGGAGTTCTTCCACGGCTTTGTGAACCACTCCATGGTCACCCTGCACATCGATAACCTGAAGGGTAAGAACACCCACCACCAGATCGAAACCGTGTTCAAGGCCTTCGGTCGTGCCCTGCGTATGGCCATTGAAATGGACGAGCGAATGGCGGGTATTACCCCGTCCACCAAGGGGTCGCTGTAAGCGGCCCTGGGCTCAACTAAAAGAACCACGATTCAGGAAGTTTCTCTTCGCATGAAAACCGTTGCCATTATCGACTACGGCATGGGTAACCTTCATTCCGTCAGCAAAGCGGTGGAGCACGTTGCACCGGATACCCGTGTTCTGGTCACCGACAACGCCGAGCTGATCCGCAGCGCGGACCGGGTGATCCTCCCTGGCGTGGGCGCCATCCGCGACTGCATGGCGGAAATCCGCCGCCTGGGAATTGATGAGTTGGTGCGGGAAGTCTCCGCTGACCGTCCGTTGCTCGGCATTTGCGTAGGCATGCAGGCGCTGATGTCCCGCAGCGAGGAAAACGGCTGGGTGGATTGTATCGACCTGTTCCCGTCGGAGGTGCGCTTCTTCGGTGACAATCTCACCGAGAACGGCGAACGCCTGAAAGTGCCTCATATGGGCTGGAACGAAGTGCGCCAGACCATGGATCACCCGCTTTGGCACGATATTCCCGACGGCGACCGCTTCTATTTCGTGCACAGCTACTACGCTGAAGCCGAGGGCAACCCGGATATTGCCGGCCGTACCCATTACGGCGTTGACCTGGCTGCAGCCGTGGCGAGAGATAACATCTTTGCGGTGCAGTTCCACCCTGAAAAAAGCGCTCGGGCGGGGCTGCAGTTACTGAAAAACTTTACCAACTGGACTGGAACATGCTGATCATCCCGGCCATAGATCTTAAAGACGGCAAATGCGTAAGACTGCGCCAGGGCCGTATGGACGACTCCACCGTTTTCGGTGACGATCCTGTTGATATGGCAACCCGCTGGGTGGATGCTGGCGCCCGCCGCCTGCATCTGGTGGACCTGAATGGCGCCTTCGCCGGTGAACCCGTCAACGGCGAAATCGTCCAGGCCATCGCTCGCAAATTCCCGGATTTACCCATCCAGATTGGCGGCGGTATTCGTTCGGCGGAAACCATCGAGGCCTATCTGAAAGCCGGCGTACAGTGGGTCATTATTGGTACCAAGGCGGTGAAAGAACCGGAATTCGTTACCGAGATGTGCAAGCGCTTTCCCGGCCACATTATCGTGGGCCTGGACGCCAAAGACGGCCGCGTTGCCACTGACGGCTGGGCGGAAGTGTCTGAAGTCATGGCGACCGACCTGGCGAAACGTTTTGCCAACGACGGCGTCGAGTCCATTGTTTACACCGACATCAGCCGCGACGGCATGATGCAGGGCGTGAACGTGGAAGCCACTGCTGCACTGGCGGAAGAAGGCGGCATTCCCGTGATCGCTTCTGGCGGCGTTACCAACATGGACGATCTCAAGCGCCTTGCTACCGTGGCTGACAAGGGCATCCTCGGTGCGATTACCGGCCGAGCCATCTATGAAGGCACCCTGGATGTGGCCGAGGCCCAGGCCTTCTGCGACAGCCTGAAGGGGTAACGCGAATTATGGCTCTGGCAAAACGCATTATTCCCTGCCTGGATGTCGATAAAGGCCGCGTTGTAAAAGGCGTGAACTTCGTCGATATCCGCGATGCCGGTGACCCGGTGGAAGTGGCCCGCAAGTACAACGAACAGGGCGCCGACGAAATCACTTTCCTGGACATCACCGCCAGTCACGAAAGCCGCGATACCACCTATGAAACCGTGGAGCGCATGGCGGCTGAAGTGTTTATCCCGCTGACAGTGGGTGGTGGTGTGCGCACTGTTGAGGACATCCGCAAGCTCCTGAATGCAGGCGCGGACAAGGTTTCTATCAATACTGCGGCGGTGTTCAATCCGGACTTCGTGCGCGAAGCGTCTGACCGTTTTGGTAGCCAGTGTATCGTTGTCGCCATTGATGCCAAACGTGTCACTGGTGAAGGAGAGGAGCCCCGATGGGAGATCTTCACCCACGGTGGGCGCAAGCCGACAGGGCTGGATGCCGTTGAATGGGCTCGCAAGATGACCGCGATGGGTGCCGGTGAGTTGCTGCTGACCAGCATGGACCGTGACGGCACCAAAATCGGATTCGACCTGGGGCTGACCCGCGCCATCAGCGACGCTGTATCAGTGCCGGTCATTGCTTCAGGGGGTGTGGGCGAGCTGCAGCATCTGGCAGACGGTGTGACCGAAGGTCGCGCGGATGCCGTGCTGGCGGCGTCCATCTTTCACTTCGGTCAGCATACGATTCCCGAAGCAAAGGCATTTATGAAGGCCCAGGGGATTGTGGTGCGGGATTGAGGTCGGGCCTCATTCCTGCTTCGCCAGCGCGGGCCGAATCGCCCGCTTTTCCCCTTCCGCAAACATTGGCCGGTTGCCATTCCTCATCGCCCATACGCCGCTGACGGTCGCTACGGCAATTCCCTGCTCGTCCAGCTCTGGCAGACGTTTCTCTAGATAGTCCACCGTTACCTTGTGAGGATGGCCAATGCCGATGGCGCTGCCGTTTTCCTTTGCCCGCTTGATAAGAAGCTCGAACTGCTGATCCACGAATTCCTCGGTTTGCTCGTGATCCAGGAACACGTCGCGGGTGAGGGTGGGTATGCGGTAAGCGGCTGCGACTTCGCCCGCAATGGAGGAAGCGATGGTGCGGCTGTCCACGAAATAGACCGGGTAGTGATCGAGTTCAGACATCACCCAGTCCATCGGCTGAAGTTGTTGAGTTAGCAGGCTGCCCATATGGTTGTTCACGCCCTGCACATGGGGAATGGACTGGAGCGCTCGCCGCAAGGTAGTGGCTATGCTGTTCTGGTCCATGTCCGGGTTCAGGCCGCCGGGCCCAAGGCCGATGTTACGGGTATTGGCCATTGGCGCATGCAGCATGATTTCCTTGTGCTTTTGGTGGGCCAACTCCGCCAGTCTGGTGGTGTATCTGCGGTAGGGCAGGAAAGCCAGGGTGATGGGCTGATCCAGGGCGATCAGTCGCTCACCTTCCACCAGGTTATGTCCCATGTCATCGATGATGATGGCGATAGTGGGCGGGAGTTGCCCCTCATGCTCCCCGGCAACAACCGGGGAGGTGGCCAAAAGGGCGGCAATCAGTGTTGCTAGAACTTTCAATCCGCGCTTTCCTGTGTCGGCTTGTTACGCTTGTTGAGAATGCTCATGCCTTTCAGCAGGTTCAGTGCAGAGCGTAGCTGGAAGTCCTTGTTCGCCGGCGACGTGCTTTGTGCGTCCTCCTGCTTTTGCGGTTCTTCCTGCTGCCCCTCATCCTGCCCCTCAAGGTGGCCGCTGAGATCCGCCTCGGTAAAGAACGGCTGACTGTCGAGCTCAGTCAGCTGCGCCGGCTTCACTTCAATATCCGGTTTGATCCCCTTGGCCTGGATGGAGCGCCCATCCGGGGTGTAATAGCGGGCGGTGGTCATCTTGATGGCGTGAGTCTCATCCAGGGGGATGACAGTTTGCACGCTGCCTTTGCCGAACGACTGGGTGCCCATGACCACGGCACGCTGGTGATCCTGAAGCGCGCCCGCAAGAATCTCGGATGCAGAGGCGGAACCGCCGTTAATCAGAACGACAATGGGCGTATCCGGCATCACATCTCCGGGTTTGGCGTTGAAGCGCAGGCGCGAGCTCTGGATGCGGCCTTCCGTGTAGACGATCAAGCCGCTATCCAGCAGGGCATCGGCCGCTTCAACCGCCGCCTGGAGAATGCCGCCGGGGTTGTTGCGCAGGTCAATCACCAGGCCGTCCAGGTCGCTGCCATGTTCTTTCTCCAAGGCTTCCAGTGCCTTGGTGAACTGCGTGCCGGTATCCGCCTGGAACTGAGTTATGCGGACGTAGCCATAGCCGTTCTCGATGATGCGGGATTTGATGCTGGTGACCTTGATGATGTCACGTTCCACATCAATCTCGATCGGCGCTGATTCTCCCTCGCGTATGATGGTCAGGGTGAGGACGGTTCCGGGCTTGCCGCGCATCAGTTTAACGGCTTCTTCCAGCGACATGCCTTTCACCGGCTGGTCACCCAGCTTGATGATCAGGTCACCCGCCTGTACGCCGGCCTTCTGAGCAGGGGTGTCATCGATGGGGGAGATAACTTTTACGAAGCCATCTTCCATGCCCACTTCGATGCCCAGGCCGCCAAACTCGCCGGAGGTGCTCTCTTCGAGCTGTTCGTAGTCTTTCGGGGCCAGATAGGTGGAGTGCGGGTCCAGGTCAGACAACATGCCTTTGATCGCGCTTTCGAGGAGCTGTCGGTCGTCCACCTCTTCCACATAGGCGTCCTTGATTCGGCCAAACACTTCGGCGAATTTGCGAAGGTCGTCCAGTGGTAGCTGTTCTTCCGGATCGGGCAGCTGTATTTCCACCTGCTCACCGTGCTGGATGCCTTCCAGCAGGCGTCGGGTTTCTTCATCGGCTTCCTGGGCATGAATAAGGCCGGGCAGAACGGTTAAGCAGGTGGCAAGGGCGAGTGCGCGTGTGCTGGCGTGGTGTAGACTTCTTACCCGTCTCATTCACATGTCCTGTGTTAATCCGATGACTGGTTGTTCCCAAGTATTGCTGGACAGTATGGCGTTACCGGGCTGATTTGTCAGCCTTTGGGGTAGCGTGAACCAGTTCATCGGTTGCCGAGCCAGCGTCGGGGATTGTCCGGTTTTCCATTGTGGCGGACCTCGAAATACACCGCGGGGTCATTGGTCCCGCCGGTTCGGCCAGCCTGGGCAATTGCCTCGCCCGCTTCAACCCAGTCTCCGGGGCTGGTGAACAGGCTACTGCTGTGGCCGTAGAGCGTCATGTAGCCGTCGCCGTGGTCGAGGATGGTGATCAGGCCAAACCCGCGTAGCCAGTTGGCGAAAACAACGCGGCCATAGTGAACGGCTTTTACGTCGCCTTCCTCGGCGGTGTTGATCAGCAGTCCGTTGTGCTTGAGTTTTCCGCTGGCGTAACTGTCTCCGAAGTTGCGGACGACTTTGCCTTCCGCCGGCCACGGCAGTTTGTTCTTGAGTGATCCGAACGGATCTGACTCATTGGGCGTGGGGATGTTGGCGATGGCCTCTTCGACCTCCCGCAGCAGTTTTTCCAGGCGCTTGCGATCCTCTTCCAGTTCCTCGCGTTCGCTCAGCCGATTGCTGATGTCGGTTTTCAGGGCCGCCAGGGTCTGTTCCCGTTCCTTTTTGCTGCTGCTCAGCTTTTGTTGGCGGTCGGCGACATTCTCTTCCAGTTCTGCCAGCCGCATCCGCCCGGCCTTGACCTGCTTTTGCGTTTCTTTCAATTGGCGGAGATTGGCAGCGAACGCCTCGAGGCGGTCAATGGTGTCCCGGCTGAGGTACTCGTAGTAGGTCATCGTGCGGGCGATCTTGTCCGGGTCAATCTCGTTGAGCAGGACTTTGACGGCGGGTGCGTCGCCTTCCATCCAGGCGGCGCGGATCTGTTTCTTCAGGCTGTCGCGCTGGCTTTCCAGCACGCGGGTGAGTTCGGTCTCTTCCTTGCCGAGCTTGGTCAGGCGCTGTTGCTGTTCCCGTGCCTGCTGGCGGAGCTCCCGGCGTTCGCGGGTGAGCCGGCCTATTTCCTGTTCGAGCCCGGAGAGCTGTTGCTCCAGCGAGGAACGGTCTTCCTCGGCGTCGGCAAGCCACTCATCAATATCGGCAATCTCTTCCTTGAGATCTTCTATCTGGCCAGGTGTGACCTGTTGCTCCGCCAGTGCTGGCGTGACGACTGCAAGCATCGCCGCCGCCAGCCAAAGACGCAGAGTCAACCGATCTCCACCAGGCTGTGCCCGGTCATTTCAGCCGGTTGTTCCAGGCTCATCAGGCTCAGCAGGGTGGGCGCCACGTCGCTGAGGCTACCGTCGTCCCTGAGGTTGACCTTGCGTGGGCCAACGTAGATAAGCGGCACGGGGCCGATCGTGTGGGCCGTGTGTACCTGGCCGGAATTGGGGTCGGTCATCTGTTCGCAGTTGCCGTGGTCAGCGGTGATCAATGCTTCACCGCCCACTTCCTGCAAGGCTTCGGTAATACGGGCTACACACTGATCGATGCATTCCGCGGCCTTGATGGCGGCATCCAGCTTGCCGGTGTGGCCCACCATGTCGCCATTGGCATAGTTACAGACAACCAGGTCGTATTTCCCGCTCTTGATCGCCTCGACCAGCTTGTCAGTGACCTCGGGCGCACTCATTTCCGGTTGCAGATCGTAAGTCGCCACTTTGGGCGAAGGAACCAGGATTCGGTCCTCACCTTCAAACGGTGTTTCGAGACCGCCGTTAAAGAAGAAGGTAACGTGTGCGTACTTCTCGGTTTCGGAAATCCGCAGCTGGGTTTTGCCGAGGCTGGCCACATACTCGCCCAGGCCATTGGTCAACTGCTCCGGGGGATAAGCGCAGGAAGTGTTAATGTCGGCTGCGTACTCGGTCAGCATGACGAAGTCAGCCAGTTCCGGATGCTTGCGACGCTCAAAACCGTCGAAGTCCTTTTCCACGAAGCAGCGTGTCATCTCGCGGGCGCGATCGGCGCGGAAGTTCATGAATATAACGGTGTCACCGTCGTTGATGGTGCCTTCGTTATCGCCGCTGGCCATGATACGGGTGGCTTTTACAAACTCGTCGTTCTCGCCGCGCTCGTAGGCTTGCTCCAGCGCGGACACCGGATCAGCTGAAGTGAACTCTGCTTCGCCCAGGGTCATAACGTTGTAGGCTTCTTCCACACGGTCCCAGCGATTGTCTCGGTCCATGGCGTAGTAGCGGCCAACAATGGAGGCCACCCGGCCCACGCCCAGGTGCTTGAGTTTGGTGGCGGCTTTTTCCAGTGACGCTTTTGCACTGCGGGGAGGCATGTCGCGGCCATCGAGGAAGGCGTGGATATAGACTTCCTTCGCGCCGCGCTTGGCTGCCATCTCAGCGGCCGCCAGTACGTGGTCTTCATGGCTGTGAACGCCGCCGGGGGAAAGCAGGCCCATCAGGTGCACAGCACGGTTGCTGCTGACGGCTTTATCAATGGCGGCGCAAAGTACGGAATTTTCCGTAAAACTACCTTCTTCTACATCTTTGTCGATGCGTGTCAGGCTCTGATAAACCACCCGGCCAGCGCCCAGGTTCATGTGCCCAACCTCGGAATTACCCATCTGTCCCTGGGGCAGGCCGACAAACATGCCGGAGGTGTTGATGAGTGTTTTCGGCTGATTTTCCCAGAGCTTATCCCAACACGGGGTGTTGGCGTTGCTGATGGCGTTGTCTTCAGCCGGGTCACGGTGGCCCCAGCCATCAAGAATGATCAGTGCGGTAGGCTTACGCGTGGCAGTCATCACTTAATCCGATGGTAGTTTGGTAAATTTACTAAAACGAACATTGATTCTAAACATTTTCGCACCCTCCGGCCAGTGGCGTCACCTTCGGCCTGGTCACCTTCTGTCCTTGGGGAAGGGTGTGTATAATCCCGCCACAAACTATTCAGCAAGGTGTTTTCATGGAAAGGGTGTTCGAGTTCGCGGTTAACCATTACATTCTGGTATCTCTGTTTGTCGCTTTCCTGCTGGCCATATTGGTGCTCGAGTCTCGCCGTGGCGGCAAGAAAATCTCTGCGCAGGGAGCCGTGAATCTGATTAACCGCGACGAAGCTGTCGTCGTCGATATCCGTGATCGCAAGGATTTTAACGAGGGCCGGATAACCGGTTCAATCAATATTCCCCTTAATAGTATCAAAAGTCGTGCGTCGGAACTGAAGAAGTTCAAGGACAAGCAGATTATTGTGGCTGACAAGATGGGTCAGCATTCCGCCATGGCGGTCAAGCAGTTGAATGCGGAAGGCTACGCCAATGTGGTTCGCCTCAACGGTGGCGTTGCGGACTGGAAAGGCAGCAATCTGCCGTTGGTGAAGAAGTAACGGCCCTGCCAGGCCTTGAACTGAACGGTAAACTGTCGCACTGTTTCACATCGGCCGGCGGAGCCAGGCATTACACTGTTCCGGCAGCACTGACATAACAACGGGCCCTGGTTGCCCCTTATCGAGAATGAAAGGATAGAACATGGCTGAAAATGAGCAGGCCGCAGCAGGCAACGAAAACCAGAATCAACCACAGTTCGCGCTCCAGCGTATCTATGTGAAGGATCTGTCGTTCGAGTCGCCGAATTCCCCGACGGTTTTTCAGGACCAGTGGAAACCTCAGGTTAATCTGGATCTGAACACCTCCCACAACAAGATCAGCGATAACCAGTACGAAGTGGTCCTGTCTCTGACTGTGACCGCGAAAGTCGATGAAAAAGTGGCTTACATCGTCGAGATTCAGCAGGCGGGCGTTTTCCTGGTGAAAGGTATTGAAGGCCCGCAGCTTGGCCAGATGCTGGGTGCCTATTGCCCCAACATCCTGTTCCCCTACGCTCGGGAAGCCATTGACGGCGTGGTCGGTCGGGGTAGCTTCCCGGCGCTGATGCTGGCACCGGTTAACTTTGATGCCATCTACGCACAGGCATTGAAGCGCAAGCAGGAAGAGGCGTCAGGGGAAGCGAAGGAAGAGCAGACTCACTGATACGCTCTCGTCACAAGCGTCAGAAAAACCCCGCCAACGGTTCAGGTTCGTGGGGTTTTTTATTGGGCGATTTCCTGCCCGATACCGTCACTGATTATCTGGTCGATCTCGCCGGATGCCTTCATGGACTCCAGCGCCCGGGACAGGCAAGGGATATCGTCTTTTCGGGATTCATGAACCCAGTGATAGAGGGGGGCTTGCAGCAGTGGCTCGCCAATGGACAGGTTTGGGTTCTTGCGTTTGGCCGCCAGGGCATCCCACTCCAGGGTCAGTGCCACGTCGATACGGCCTCGTTCCAGCAGATCGATCAATTGAAAGGTGTCACTGGTGGCAACCTGTGTCACATCCTCGGGCAGCACCCGCGCAATCATTCGATAGCCATTGAGGAAACCAATCCGTTTTCCCTTCAAAGAGGCCTTTGAATCGCCGGCCTTGCCGTTGAGAACCACCGAAACCAGGCGCGCCTCCTGGATGGGCGTCGTCAGCGGTAGCAGCGGGGCATTGTCGTTGACGGCCATCGGGATTCGGGCAAGCTCGCCGTCTGACTGGCCTTTCTCCGCCATAAGCACGGCCCGTGCAGCCGGGACATCCAGATATCTTATGTCCAGCCCGCAGCTGTCATAGAGCTTTCTGATGATCTGTTTGCCAAGGACCACAGACACTTCTGACGTTGTCGAGGGCGTGGTGATAACACGGGTA